>Ga0181520_10000372_pt1 | contig 99640 bp, 77 predicted proteins | sample PEATcosm2014_Bin_29_FD_132451 | JGI IMG/M metagenome (GOLD analysis project Ga0181520, IMG submission 132451) | Peatland microbial communities from MTU Mesocosm Facility, Houghton, MI, USA - PEATcosm2014_Bin02_30_metaG | ecosystem: Environmental > Terrestrial > Soil > Wetlands > Peat | place...
ATCCGGCGGTATCTTTTCTGTGGCACTGGCCGTCCGCGAGCCTTGAAGCCCGCGTCCCGGACGTTATCCGGCACACTGCCCTGCGGAGTTCGGACTTTCCTCCCCCGGTTGGCTTCGCTTGCGCAAACCCCACCGGCAGCGACCGCCCGGTCCTCCTGCCAGTATTAGTCTACAGCACTTTTGGCTTTTGTCGGCGTAATGCATGAAGGATGCCGGTCAACAACATGGCTGGCGTGGGCGGACAGCCGGGAATGTAAGCGTCGACGTGAATCACCGAATCGACGCCGCCCAAAACTTCAGGAGTTCCGGCGAAGATGCCGCCGCTGCATCCGCAGACGCCGACCGCAACAACCAGCTTCGGAGCGGGCGTAGCTTCATAAGTTCGCTTGACGGCCTCGGCCATGTTGCGCGTGATGGGACCGGTCACAAGCAGCATATCGGCGTGTTTGGGCGAAGCGACAAAATGGATTCCGAAGCGCTCGAGATCGTAATACGGGTTGGAGAGCGCGGCGATCTCGGCTTCGCATCCGTTGCACGAGCCGCCGTCAACCTGACGAATATTCAACGCTCCGCCCACGATGGAACGAATCTCATTTGCTGTTGCGTTCACGGCCGCTTCGTCCGCTGTGACATCAATGCCGAGCGCTACATCCCATCGGCGGATGAGCGCCTGCCGGCTGACGCCGCACGGCACGATATTCGCGAGGTGGAAAGCGCCTTCTCCCGCTGCGATGCACTCGCCGCAGCCGGTGCAACTGCCATAGTCCAGAGAGAGCGTCATATGTTCATCGCCGCCGTCGATTGCCAGCGCGGAAAAAGCGCACGCATCGACAACGCGCCGCGCAATCGCGTCTGTCAGCGCTTCTGCGCGCGCATCGGGCATACGGCTGCCCAGGGAATTGGCAATAAGTTCCTCGACCGGTACGAGAACACTCGGGCTGCGCAGGCTGCGATGGACAAAGTCGAAGATCATCGGTCACATCCGGAGTAAGACAAATTGAAGCTCTTGTTGATCAGCGGAAAATCCGCAGTGATGTTGCCCTCCACGGCGAAGGACAGGCACGGCCAGTTTTGGAAGGAGGGCGATTTAATGTGGCAGCGAGCGATGCAGCCGTTGCGAATGCCGATCGAGTAAAGCAGTTCTCCTCGTGGAGATTCCACAGCGGAAAAACCTTCGGCGCTGCCATCGCTTGGCACAGGTGTGCGTATGATTCCGGCGGCTAACCCGTTGAGTGCATCTTGTATTAGACGCGCCGAAACGCGCGTTTCCTCAATCCGCATTCGCGCCCGTGCGAGTACGTCGCCTTGTGTGAAGTGCGGAATCTCGACGGTGATATTGCGATAGTGGCCGTATGGATGATCGCGCCGCAGATCGAGCTGGACGCCGCTTGCGCGCGCCGCTGGGCCGACGACGGCGAGGTCGCGCGCGATTTTATTGCTGAGGACTCCAGTTGTTTCAAATCTGTTCAGGACGGAAGGCGTGTCAAGAATAATGCGGGCCATCTCCGCAAAATCGGCGGCAGCCTGAGCAATAACTATGCCGAAAGCGCGCGCATTTTCAGCGGAGAGATCGCGCCGCACGCCGCCCGGAATTGCAATGCCGCGCCAATATCGCGTGCCAAAGAAGCGTGCTGAGGCCAACAGCAGCGACTCCTTGATGCGGGAGTTGTAGGCGGCGGGAACGGCGCATCCAACATCGCCGCACAATGCGCCAATATCGCCGATGTGCGCGACCATGCGCTCGAGTTCCAGTCCGAGAAGGCGAATTGCGCGGCCGCGCGGCGGAACGGAGATGCCGAATGCGTTTTCGATGGACTGACAATAAGCGACTACGTGAGCAAAGCAGTTGTCGCCGGAAACAGACTCGGCGAGCGCAGTGCCGTTCATTACCGGCACTCCTTCAAAAAGTTTCTCCGTTCCTTTATGCGTGTAGAAGAGCCGCGGTTCAAGGTGAAGAATTGAATCGCCGACAACGCTGAAGCGGAAGTGACCTGGCTCGATGATTCCCGCATGAACGGGACCGACAGGCAGCTCGCAAACACCATCACCCTGCACCTGCAGAAACGGGTAATCGTCTGAATGAGAGAAGAGCGGGCGCAGATCGGGATGGCCTTCGATCTCGATTCCATACTGTTCATGCAACTCGCGCTCATGCCATGCGGCAGCGGGGGTAATCCGCGTCGCCGAAGGAATCGCGCCAATAACAGGCACACTGATGCGGCGGTATTCGCGATTCACGTCCACGATATAGTACACGCGCTTCGCGCCGATCGGGTCCACATTGCCGAAGATCGCGACCAGGCGCGCGTTGCCGCCTTCCAAAAGCCGCAGCGCGTTATCTGTGGTTCCCTCCACAGTTCTCGATGTTGGATTAGTTGTCATTGCAGTACCGCCAGTGCTCTATTCAAAATGTTCGCGAATGCGCTCGGAATGTGAACGCCGAATACGATCAGAAACGCTATGCAAATGCCCATCACAGCGAAGTCAGTGGGCAGCAGCCGGGGCTTGGACGGAAGTTCCGCCTGCTTGCCGGCCAGCATACTTTGAAAGTGGTGCAGTAGCGCGCCAAATGCGACGGAAAGCGACGCCACCAACAAGATTGCAATGAGATATCGAGATGCGCTGAAGGCCGCCGTCAAAATCATGAATTCACTGATAAACAATCCGAAGGGAGGTAGGCCTGCGATGGCGATGCTGCCTACGATCAGGCCGGCGCTGGTCCAGGGCAGTGTGCGCGCCATACCGTGAATGCGCCGCATTCGCAGTGTGCCGTAGTTCTCGCGCACGTAACCTGCGGTAAAGAACATGAGCGACTTCGCCACTGAGTGATTGAAAGTATGCAGCAGCGCGGCAAAGATTCCGAGTGGCCCGCCCAGTCCGATTCCGAGTGCCGTGATGCCCATGTGTTCGATGCTGCTATAAGCAAGCAGGCGTTTCAGGTCGCGTTGAACCACCATGAGCAACGCGGCAACTGCAACCGAGAGGCAGCCGAAGATCAGCAGCAAACTATGATTGAAGCCGCTGCCGATGGCGCGCGAGGTGATGGCGTCAAAGCGAAGCAGCGCGTACAGAGCGCAATTCAGAAGCACGCCGGAGAGCATCGCGCTGATCGGCGTCGGCGCTTCGGCGTGCGCGTCCGGCAGCCAACTATGCATCGGCACAAAACCGATTTTGGTTCCGTAGCCGACAACGACAAAGACAAAGGATAGTTTGATCAGGTTGCTGGTGGCTGCCATGACAGGCGCGGCATTCATCAGCGCGGTCCAGTCGAGCGCGGAGGCGGGATCGACGCCGCTTTTGACCGCGGCGAGATAAAGCGCAATGGTGCCGAAGAGCGCGAAGGCAATCCCGACCGTGCAAACGACGAGATACTTCCAGCCCGCCTCGACTGCTCCTTTGGTATTGTAAAAACCCACCAGCAAGGCCGAGGCCAGCGTCGTGGACTCGACGCAGATCCAAAGCATTCCCAAATTCGCGGATAAGTAAACCGCAATCATCGTGAAGACAAAGAGAAAGGTCAGGCAGTAAAACCATCGCGGCGAAGAAAAGCGTCCGTGCGGAATGTGGCGCAGGTAGCCGATGGAGTACGCCAGCACCAGCGCGAGGATCAGAGCGAGATTGAGCAGGAAAAATGTCGTGAGTCCATCGGCCCTGAGATAGCGTCCGGCTTGCAGAACTCCGGCTGCGCGGATTCTCCAGATCGCATTTGCGATTGCGAGAATCTCGATCGCGCCCGCCGACATCGCCACGCGAACGGCGCGTATTGACTGCTTGCAAGTCAAGACAATCAATGCGGCGAGAAAGGGAATCAGAAGCAGCAGAACCAAAGTCATTTGATCATCCCCTCAACCGCCGCAGCCGGGAGACATCCAGATGCTCGAAGGTATCGCGAATGCGAAAGACAAAAACTCCCATCAGAATTACGCCCATCAACAAATCAAAGAAGATTCCGATTTCGATCACCAGCGGCATACCGTAGGTTGTCGTCAGCGCAGCCACAAAAATTCCATTTTCCAGCACCAGCAGCCCGATGACCTGCATGAGAGCTTTCTTGCGGCTGACCATTAGAAACGCGCCGGCCAGCAGCAGTGCGACTGCGGCGGCAAGCATGTCCTCGTCCAACCGCAGCGTGATGGCGTAAGGCGCGACGGCAAAAAAGGAGAGAAGGATCAGGCCCGCCATAATGAAGACCGACTGCGCTCCAGTGGTTGACGAAGCGACATCCTGCGATGCCTTGAGGTCTTTCATGATGCGCGTCAGCACCCAGGGAATCGCAACCACTTTCACCGCGATCACCAATGCGGCAACAGCGTATGGCCCTGCTGATTTGCCTGCCCATGCCAGGGACAGTATCTCCGCGGCCAAAATCGCCGACTGCGCGCTGAAGAGCACAATGCAAGTCGAAATCCGTTTGGCCGAAGCCATCATCAGCAATGTGATGAATAAAAATACGGCGGACGAAGCCAGCGCCTTTGCCGCCGCCAATTCAATCAGACCCATGCGTCACCTCATCAGCGCTGTAAACGCCACTGCGAGAATGGCCAGAGCGGAAGCCATTCCCAAAAAATCGGAAATCAGATAAATGCGCAGCTTGGCGATGCTGCTCTCGACGACCGCGATGACCGTCGCCAGCAACGCCAGCTTGAAGACAAACGCGAGCGGAGCCAGAAGCAGCGCAACGATGGAATTGTTCATGGCCATGCCCCAGGGAGCAAAGAATCCCGCGAGCAGAGCCAGAATCAGCGTGAGCTTGATGGCGCTGGCCCACTCAACCAGCGCAAGGCTCGGACCGGAGTACTCCAGCGTCATCGCCTCGTGAATCATCGTCAGCTCAAGATGTGTGGTGGGGTTGTCCACCGGAATGCGCCCGGTCTCCGCGATTGCGATCAGCGCCAGCGCACCCAGAGCAAATGCGTAGGCGGCAGACAGATGCAGCGGATCTTGCAGCGCCGTGGCGAGCACGATGCCCGACAATGAAACCGAATGAGAAATGATCGCGACGGAGATCAAAGCCAGCATCAGCGGAGCTTCAGCGAGCGCCGAGATTAGTGCCTCGCGGCTTGCGCCAAGTCCGCCGAAGGAACTGCCTCCGTCCATCGCACCCAGCATCAGAAAAAATCTTCCCATCGCCAGCAGATAGACAAGAAGAATGATGTCGCCGCTCACGCCGAAGATCGCTGATGGATGCAGTACCGGCACAAATGCAGCGGCAGCCACAGTGGCGGCAAACAATATCACCGGCGTAAAACGGAAGATCACTGATGCGGTGTCAGGAATCAAATCTTCTTTGCGAAAAAGTTTCAGCAACTCCGCATACGGACGCCACACGTTGGCGCCGTGCCGATTCTGCATTTGCGCTTTGCAGCGCGCAATGACTCCGCCGACTAAAGGAGCGATTGCAACCAACAGAAATGCCTGGATCAGGTTGATGGCAAGGTTCATACGAACCTCATCAATGCGAGCAGGGCGATAAGCGTAAGAAAGATGTAGAGCAGATAAACCTGCATATTTCCCGTCTGGAGCCTGCGCAGCCGCGTGGCCATGTTCACGATTGCATCTACGGCAGGGCGGTAGAGTGACCTCTCAAAGGAAGTGGTTCGAACTGAATGATAGGAGATCGATTTTGCAAAGTACGGCGGATGCGCATACTGAGCATCCACGGCTCGATCAGCTTTGTAGACTCTGGCGAAGACCGAGTGCAGCGGTTTGGAGAACGCGGCGGAGGAGTACTGCATTCTGCCGGTCAACGCGGGAAGGCCGCAGGCCCAGGTGGGAGTGACGCGCTTGATGCGACGCAAACCGGCAATCAATATTATTAAAAAGGCAATGCAAGCGGCGATTATGGGAAGCGCGCGCGAGATGGAAAGCGCGGCTTCAGGCAGCGCCGGAGTGCGCATCAGTTCATTCGCCAGCGCGGCCAGCGGATTCACAACCACGCCGGGCAGAATACCGATGATCACGCAAGCGGCGGCCAGCAGTGCCATTGCCGCTTGCATCGGTCGCGATACTTCAACTGCGTGCTCCGCCTGTGGACTGCGCGCGCGCCCCAGAAATGCAACTCCGTACAACTTTGCAAAAACCGCAAGAGCGACTCCGCCAATCAAAGCCAGCACACCGGCCATGAAGGGCAAGATGACGGCGCAAGAGAGATTCGGAAGTTCCGAACCCGCAATAAAACTGCGCAGCAGCATCCATTCGCCGGTAAAGCCATTCAAGAGCGGCAAGCTGACAATCGCGCAGCAACCGACGAGAAACATGATTCCAGTTACCTTCATGTGTTTCAGAAGGCCGCCTAGAAGCTCTATATCGAGTGTGTGCGTGGCGTCGGCAACAGCGCCCGCTCCGAGAAACAGAAGGCTCTTGAAGAGCGCGTGATTAAGCGAGTGCAACAAAGCCGCCACCAGCGCCACGGCAGCCCAGGCCGGTGCGCCGTTGGCCATGAACACCAGCGCGGCTCCCAGCCCAAGATAGATAATTCCGATGTTTTCTATGCTGCTGTAGGCAAGCAGCCGTTTCATATCATGTTCGGTGAGGGCATAGAGAATTCCCAGCAAGCCGGAGACCGCGCCGGCCAGCAAGACCAGATAGCCCCACCAGAGTGGTCCTCCACCGAGAAAGTCAAAGGTGAAGCGAACAAAGCCGTAGATCGCGGTCTTCAACATCACGGCGGACATCAGCGCCGAGACCGGAGTGGGCGCAATGGGGTGTGCCTTCGGCAGCCACAAGTGAAATGGAACAATGCCCGCCTTGACGCCGAAGCCCGCAAACGACAATAGAAAAATCGCCGCGCGCAAGCCCGTCGGCATCAATGCCGCAGCGGCGCGCATGGATGCAAAGTCGAGAGCGCCAGCGTGGCCAACGGCGGGAAGAAAAAGCAGGAAACTCGCAATGACAGCGGCGGCGCCCGCATGCATCATCATCAGATAGATGAAAATGTTGTGCCTGCGCCGCTCCGAGTCGCCGTCAATCAGAATGAGTCCAGCGGAGAACAGCGTCATCAGCTCCCATCCGCTCAAAAATGCAAAAGCGGTTGAGGCCGTGACAACCAGCGCCATCGAAAGCAGAAAGAGCGGCAGCAACGCCCACAGCCAATCCGCCTTCGCACGGCTGTAATGGCGCTCGACATACGAAGTTGAGTAGAGTGTGACCGCCGCGCCAACTGCGCAGATCAACAGCAGAAAGAATGCGCTCAGCCGGTCAACAGTGAGCGCGAAAGCAAACGGCGTTGCCCAGGAAAGATCGAGCGCAAGCTTGTCGCCTCGCCAAAAGCTCAACGCGGCGATTGCTGTTCCCATGACCAGCGCCAGCAAAAGAATCAACGAGGGCAGCGCCCGCGCACGGTTGGAACGCCGACAGAACAGAGTCACTGCGGGAAGAATGAGCAATGCGGCAAAAAACGAATTGAAGACGATCTGCATCCTTATTCCGCACCAGAGGGGTTGAGCTGAGAAAGCAGATCCCTGATGTTAATGAGTTGGTGGTTGAAAATCTCCCGGGCGTCAGCCAGCAGTCGAATGATCGCCGGGTCGGAGATGGAATAGAAGACATTTTGCGCTTCCTTCCGCGCAACCACGATCTTGCTTTTACGCAAGACCGCCAACTGCTGCGAGAGGGTGCTCTGTTCGACGCCGAGCCGCGCGCTCAACTCGTTTACACCAGCCTCGCCCGCACAGAGCGAATCCAAAACCCGGATGCGAAGCGGATGAGCCAGGGCTTTGAAGAACTCCGCTTTGAACTGCGCCATCTCTGACATTTGTATATATAAATATAACGATATACGAGTTTCGTGTCAATCAGGAAGCGCGGGCTCACGAGCAATCCTTACCGCAGTGTGTAAGAAATACACGGAAATCAAATACGAACATGAGGTGGAACTTTTGATAAGTGTAGTATTTTCATAGGAATAAATACAAGATTAATTTGGTCGCCTATGTGCAATACATTGAGTGAAGATGCCGGGAATCCGGCGCAATCCACCTGCCGGGCAAATGGTCCGGCTGAAAAGGAGCGGACTATGAGCATCCGTAGTTTTGGAGCTACCAGTTTTGCGGCGAGTTTGATGGTGAGTTTAGCAGTCGTTGCAACGATGGGCTGCGCAACCAAGAACTATGTGCGCAACCAGACCGCGCCTTTGATCCAGCAGACAGACCAACTCTCAAGCGCGACTGCTGAGAACAACAGGCAGATCCACAATGTGAACGATCGGGCGCAGTCGGGGATCAATCGCGCTCAGGGTTCGGCTGATACGGCCTATCAAAACGCGCAGGGAGCAAGTCATGCTGCGGGCGATGCTCAGACTGCGGCTGACAACGCGGTGCATCGCGCGGATTCGCTGGAGAGCGTGGTGAAGGGGCTGGATAGCTACAAGCCTGTTTCTGATGTTTCCGTGACCTTCGGCTTTGACAAATCGGTGCTGACTAAGGACGATTGCGAGCAACTGGATGAGTTTGCCGCGAAGCTTGGTTCAGCCAAGAGCTACATTCTGGAAGTGACCGGCGGAACGGATTCAACCGGGCCGGCCCAGTACAACTACGACCTGAGTCAGCGGCGAGCGGATGCCGTGGTGCAATACCTGGCGTCGAAGTATGGAATAGCACCGCACCGGTTCTATCTGATCGGTATCGGCAAGGATAAAGAGGTAGCGCCGAACACTACTGCGGAAGGCCGCAAGCAGAACCGCCGCGTTGAAGTGAGGCTGCTGTCGAATATGAGCGATCAGGAATCGCAGACCGCCTCGAACCGTGATTAGCAACATCAGGTGTAAGTAACACGATGGAGTTATCAGTACTTGTTATTTGGATAAGAAAGAGCGTTGGCTCCTGTCCGTTGTTAGATATATTGCGCTGCGATCAGTATGACAGTCTATTGAAGAAAAAAAGTTCGGGGTGGACGATGATTTATCGCCCACCCCGCTGAATATACGGCTGCTTCGGCAATCTTTCCGGGGCAGAAGTCGTGCCCTGAACCAAAGCGGCGGGTTGAGGTTCGTGGTTGTCAACCCTTTTGCAAAGATCGCGGGAGGGTGGAGCGCCTGCGTCAAGCAACTTGTCTTGCCTCCAATTCACCGGACTTCGTGCGCGGCGCCAGAAAGATTTCAACTGCGATTTTGGCGTTTATCTCACGGCTGGCAAGCGCCAGATCATAGGACATTTGCATCTTCATCCAGAAATCCGGCGTAGTGCCGAAGTAGCGGGCCAGACGCAACGCGGTATCGGCCGTAATTCCGCGCCGCTCTCGAACGATTTCCGAAATCCTGGTGACGGGCACTCGCAAGGCAAGGGCCAATGCGTTGGCTGAAAGTCCCAACGGGACAAGAAAATCCTCACGCAAAAACTCGCCGGGATGAATCGGCACTCCCCTTTGCTCGTGCTTTCGCGGAATACTCATGCGCAATCTCCCTCAATGATAATCAATGATTGAGGTTCGTGGCTGCCACCCTTTCGCAAAGAGCGCGGAAGGGTGGGGCAGCGACTTCCGGCTGCAATACAGTTTTGACTGAAGAACTCAGACCGACGTATATTACTGGAAGATTCCACTCAGCAGTGACTCGATTCATAGAGGAGGCATCATGTTGAAGTTCGTCTGTCATCGTGGCAGCGTGGTTCTCTTGTTACTTGCGCTGGGTCTATTATGCGCAATAGGCTTCGGGCAGGCGAATGCGCCTGTGCAGACAAATACGCCTGGACAGCAGCCCGCCAAAAAAGAGATTTCCTCCCTTCCCGAGATGTGGGCCAAGCTCCCGGCGCGAGTGAATTTGGAGAAGCTCAACGTCGGCGACACGGTCGATGCCGTGGTTGCTCAGCGCTGGAATTACCTGTCATGCAGCGTGGATTCTAAGCAGCATCTGGATGGAAAGGTCGTTGCATTCACGCCCTGGGCCGATTCCAGCCATCCCATGGAAGTCGCAATCGCCTTCACCGCCGTCTGTCAGAACAAGGACACGGCTACACTCATTCTTATCGCCCTTCACTACATCACGGACGATGACCAGAGCCAGTCGGACATGGTCAGCTCCCTGCCGCAGGGCTTGGGAGTCGGTGCTTATGGCCGCGCGTCCAGTGGCGCCTCACCGCTTGCATCACTTCCATCGGAAGACGCCGGCAAAGCAATCTACCCACTCGCCAAAATCGGAGAGGTCAAGGGACTGCACCACATCTCGCTCGCGGTGGCCAAGGGACCAAAGGGCGCGACCCTGATCTCTACCCCGGACAAAAAATACCGCCTGGATGAAGGAACCCGGCTGGCTCTCGTACCCGTTCCGCAGAAGAATTGACGGGATAAAAGTAAGCATAGAAAGAAATGATCTAATAAATGTATCTTTGGGCGGGCGATGTTTTATCGCCCGCCCTGCTAACAACGCTCACCCCGCTTATTTCTTGTCTTCCACATCCACGTATTCGGCGTCGATTACGCCTTCGTCCTTTTTGGCTTCGGCGGAGGGTTCGGGTGCGCCGGGAGTTGCTCCGGGGGCGGTTGCTGCCTGCGCGGCAGTGGCCTTGTAGACGATCTCGGCGAGCTTGTGCGAGGCGTGGGTCAGGCTCTCGTGCTGCGCCTTTAGCTCCTTCGAGCTGGGCGTGCCTTCGAGCAGCTTCTTCGAATCAGCAAGAGCCTTCTCGACATCGGCCTTGACGGGAGTTGCCTCCGCGCCTTCGAGCTTGTCGCCGGAGTCCTTGAGCATCTTTTCGATGTTATAGACCAGGCTGTCGAGGGAGTTGCGCGCGTCGATCTCCTCGCGCTTTTCCTTGTCCTCGCTGGCGTGGGCTTCGGCCTCCTTGGCCATCTTCTCGACCTCGTCCTTGCTGAGGCCGGAGCTGGAGGTGATGGTGATGCGCGTGTCCTTGCCGGTGGCGTTGTCCTTGGCGGTGACGTTGAGGATGCCGTTGGCGTCGATGTCGAAGGTTACCTCGATCTGCGGGACGCCGCGGGGCGCGGGCATGATGCCGCCGAGCTTGAATTTTCCCAGGGTGCGGTTTTGCGCGGCCAGCGGGCGCTCGCCCTGAAGGACGTGGACCTCGACCTCGGTCTGCGAATCGGCTGCCGTCGAGAAGGTCTCGGTCTTCTTGGTGGGGATGGTGGTGTTGCGCTGAATCATCGGCGTAGCAACGCCGCCGAGGGTTTCAATGGCGAGAGTCAGCGGGGTTACGTCGAGGAGCAGCAGATCCTTGACTTCTCCGGCGAGAACACCGGCCTGCACCGCCGCGCCGATGGCGACGACCTCGTCGGGGTTGACGCCGCGATGCGGCTCGCGACCGAAGAGCTCCTTGACGATCTCTTGAATCTTGGGCATACGCGTCTGGCCGCCGACGAGAACGACTTCATCGATCTCCTTGACGGTGATGCCTGCGTCGGCGATGGCTTTTTTGCAGGGGTCGAGCGAGCGGAAGAGCAGGTCCTGCACAAGCTGCTCGAGCTTGGAGCGGGTGAGCTTGCGGACGAGGTGCTTGGGGCCAGTGGCGTCGGCGGTGACAAAGGGGAGATTGATCTCGGTCTCGATGGTGGTGGATAGCTCGATCTTGGCCTTTTCGGCGGCGTCTTTAAGGCGCTGCAAGGCCATTTCGTTGCCCTTGGAGCTGAGGTCGAGGCCCTGCTCCTGCTTGAACTCGGCGATAAGCCAATCGACGATACGCTGGTCGAGATTATCGCCGCCGAGGTGGGTGTCGCCATTGGTGGATTTGACCTCGATGACGCCTTCGCCGACTTCGAGAATCGAAATATCAAAGGTGCCGCCGCCGAAGTCATATACGGCAATCGTCTCATCCTTCTTTTTGTCGAGGCCGTAGGCGAGGGCGGCCGCGGTCGGCTCGTTGACGATGCGCTTGACGTCGAGTCCGGCGATCTTGCCGGCATCCTTCGTGGCCTGGCGCTGGGCGTCGTTGAAGTAGGCGGGGACGGTGATGACGGCCTCTGTGACCGTCTCGCCGAGATAAGCTTCGGCGGATTTCTTGAGCTTTTGCAGGATCATGGCCGAGATTTCCGGCGGGGTGTACTCCTTGCCCTGCGCGAGGACGCCGACGTGGTCGCCCTGCTGGATCACCTTGAAGGGCACCATCTTCATCTCGTCGCTGACTTCGTCAAAGCGGCGGCCCATGAAGCGTTTGATGGAGAAGACAGTGTTCTCCGGGTTGGTGATGGCCTGACGCTTGGCCACCTGGCCGACCAGGCGCTCGCCGCTTTTGCTGAAGCCGACGACAGAGGGGGTTGTGCGCGCACCTTCTTCATTCGCAATGACTTTTGGTTCGCCGCCTTCGAGGACGGCGACGCAGGAGTTGGTGGTGCCGAGGTCGATGCCGATAATCTTTGCCATGTTTTTGAGACCTGCCTTGATGGAATTCTGACTTAGTTAGGATGGCATATTGAGTGAGTTATTGTCAAGATTATATGATTGTAATTTCATAAGGAGTGTGGATTATGAAAATAACTTGCAAATCATATAGGACTTAATTAGTCTTATTTATATACGACAGAATTAGTCGTAATTCTTCCTCGGAGGGTCACTTTGCTCGAAACGATATTGAAGAGAGCTTGTAGTTCCGGCGGTTGGCTGGCGCTCTGGCTTTTGATTTTTTTGCCAACTTACAGTAGGGCACAGGAGAAGCCCTACTTTGTCACGTATTCGCACGATTTAGAGGAGCCGGGAAATCTGGAGATTGAAACCAAGACGGCGCTGGGCCAGCCGCCGGACGGGAATCGTTTTGGCGCGACGGCGATGGAATTGGAGTATGGAACGCGGGCGTGGTGGACGACGGAACTCTATCTGGATGGGCAGGCAACGGGCGGCGACTCGACGATCTTTACCGGCTTCCGGCTGGAGAATCGCCTGCGGATGCTGATGCAGGATCACGCGGTGAATCCGGTGCTGTATGTGGAGTACGAAAATATCTCGGACGCGGATAAGACAATTCTGGAGGTGTCAGGCCATGACGGCGAAAACGATCTGACGCCGCCCAATGGTGTGCTGCGGCGTACGCATCAGCATGAGGCGGAGTTGAAGCTGATTTTGTCTTCCAACATACACGATTGGAATGTCAGCGAGAACTTCATTTCGGAGAAAGACCTGAATCACGCGCCGTGGGAGTTTGGCTACGCGGTTGGAGTTACGCGGCCGTTGCGCGGCGCGGCGAGCGGCAGGGTGTGCAGCTTCTGCGCGGAGAGGTTTATCGCTGGCGCTGAGGCGTACGGCGGGTTGGGAGATACTTTCGCGCTGACGATGCGCGATACATCGCATTACATTGCGCCGCTGATTGGCTGGCAGTTGCCCAGTGGCGTTCGCTTCAGCTTTTCTCCGGGATTTGGGCTGACGAGCACGAGCCTCGACAGAGTTTATCGCGTTGGAATGGCATACGAATTCGAGCAGATTGGCAGATGGTTTCACGCGACGAATGGAGGCGGGCAATGATGCGACAGGACTTTGTATTTCTTTCGATTTTGTTGAGCGCGGCGGTTGTTGCGGCTGCTGCTTCCGGTTCGCATTGGGCGCGTGTGCCGGAGAAAGAACATTTGCGGGCAAATCCCCTGAGCGACCAACATGAAGCGGCTGTAGCGGGAGCGCTTGTCTATCGCGAGCACTGCGCGCAGTGCCACAAGGAGAATGCGGAGGGCGACGGCCACAGGCGGCCCGCGCTGCGCAGCCGGCAGATTCGTTTGGTCAGCGACGGCGATTTGCAGTGGTTCCTGCGCCAGGGCGATGTAGGCCGCGGAATGCCGTCGTGGTCGAGCCTGCCGGAGGAGCAGCGCTGGCAGGTTGTGGCGTATCTGAGATCGATACAGTAGTGGTTGTTACATCTCAGTTTGGTACAAATGTCGAAAAAAAGAAGGTATGGGCGTGCTATTCCGCGTTGATCTCACGCGGAAATGGGCAATGAACGGTCAACTACTGTTTGTTCGCGAGTTTCTCGACGAGCCTGCCTATACCTTCCACGACTCTTGCCGTCCGATTGAAGTTCACCTTGTCTACTGTATCTCTTGGAGTGTGGTAGTAAGGGTAACGAAATGGAGCTGTATCCGTGACCATGATACCGGGATATCCCTCCTGCCAGAATGACCACTGATCCGACCATCCAATTCCGATCCAGTCGTCGGGAGCCGCAATGCCCTCCGATGGAAAAGAGGTGGACTCGCGAAAGCCGCGAATGGATTCCCGAACCAACCCTCGCGATTCCGTATTCCCTACAAATGTGATGAAATTACCCTTGCTTGGATAGAAGAGGCTGAGAATGGGTGGGTACTTTTGACTGCCCGGTTGATCAGAATAGAATCCGATTGTCTCTAGCGAGATCATGGCTGAAACGGGCACACCGGCCTGACGAAGTTGATGGGCATATACACGGCTTCCCATCATTGCAGTTTGAAAGTACGGGGGTTCCTCATTGACAAAGAGAACAAAACGAATCGTTCGTCTAAACTTCATCTGTCGCAGATGCCGCGCGATCTCGAGAACGGCCGCCACACCAGTTCCATTGTCATTTGCGGCAACGGTGCCAGCGACGCTATCGTAATGTGCTCCAACGACTACCTGCCCCAACGTGCCGTCAGTTCCAGCCAGACTCGCCTCAAGATTGTGCACATTTTCTCCCTTGACCGAATAGGGAAGCTCAACTACTGTGTAACCCTGCTCACGAAGATTATTGGTTAGATAATCGCTGGCTGCCTGTAACGAATGTGGACGAGGCAAGCTTCTGTCGCCGATAGTGACAGACAGATAACTCACTTCTGCTGATAGCCGGTCGCGCAATTCCATCTCTTCGGGGGTTAGCTGCGGAAGGACGCCCTCATAGGTTCTCAACGGCATCTGCGTAATCCAAAGAAGCCAACCGAAAACCCCGAAGATGGTCAAGGCGAGTGCGAGCAAAAGAAGACGCATTCTCCATTTCGGTTTGGAGGTAACAATTGATTCAAACATTAAAAACCTATCTTGCAAGCAGAGTATCATCGTTCACCCTTGTCTTGCGATAGAGAAAACCAGATACCTTGATCTAATTAACGCGAAGAGCGCTCCGAACGCTGCTTTGTTTGTGAATAGCCGCTGACAGCTTTGCTCCTGATCGTTTAATCTCAAGATGACGACGCGACTATGACGACTGCTGCCGCCCAAGCCCGCTACCCGCTCTCGCAAGGCGTGAACCCGTGGCTGGTTACGCTCTCGGTGATGCTGCCGACGTTTATGGAGGTGCTGGATACCGCCATCGCGTCGGTGGCGCTGCCGTATATTGCCGGGAGCTTGTCGGCCTCGAACTCCGAGGCGACGTGGGTGTTGACCAGCTACCTGGTGGCCAACGCGGTGATTTTGCCGGCCTCGAATTGGTTTGCGCGGCGCTTTGGTCGCAAGCGCTTTTTGCTCTTCTGCGTTTGCATCTTTACCATCGCATCGTTCTTCTGCGGCGCGGCTCCCTCGCTGGGCGTGATTCTGCTGGCGCGCGTGATGCAGGGCGCAGGCGGGGGCGCGCTGCAACCGCTCTCGCAGTCGATTCTGCTGGAGAGCTTTCCCGTCGAGAAGCGCTCGATGTCGATGGCCGCATATGGATTGGGCATTGTGGTCGCTCCGGTGATCGGACCGACGCTGGGCGGCTGGCTGACGGATACATTCAGTTGGCGCTACGCCTTCTACATCAACATTCCCGTGGGCCTGCTGGCGGTCTTCATGATTACGCGGTTTATCCACGATCCGCCGTATATCAAGAACGCCAAGGTCGGAGCCTTCGACAATATTGGTTTTGGATTGCTGATGGTGTGGACCGGCGCGTTGCAGATTGTGCTGGACAAGGGGCAGGAGGACGACTGGTTCGGCGCGACGTGGGTGCGCTGGGCGGTGGCAGCGCTGGCCACGGCGCTGGTGCTGTGGATCTGGCACTCGTGGACGCATCCCAATGGGCTGGTTAATCTGCACGTGCTGAGGGATCGCAACTTCCGCACCGGTTGTTTGCTGATCGCGTTGCTGGGAATGTGCATCTACATTACGATTGCGATTTTGCCGCTCTACTATCAGGAGGTGATGGGCTATACAGCCTTTGCCGCTGGACTGGTGGTGGGGCCGCGCGGCATTGGCTCGTTTATCGGCTCGCCGATGGTGGGCATTCTCGGCTCACGCATCGACAATCGCAAGCTGCTTTGCGCGGGCTTCATCGGCTTTGGCATTTGCTCGCTGATCTTCGGCATGGTCAATCTCGATATCGGCCCATACACGCTGCTGATTCCCATTACGCTCACCGGCTTTGCGCTCGCCTTTGTCTTTGTCCCGCTGGCGACGATGAGTACTTCGACGATTCCGCGCGAGGAGATGGGCAACGCCACCGGACTCTTCAATATGCTGCGCAATATCGGCGGGTCGATTGGGATTTCGATGGCGACGACGGCGCTGATTCGCCGCGCGGCGCTGCATCAAAATGAGATTGGCGCGAAGCTGGACGCGTCGAATATGGTCTTGCAGCAGAGGTCGAAGCTGATAGCAGGCTACCTCGGACACAATCTTGGGCCGCCTGCCGGACCACCTGGATCGATGGGCCTGCTCTACGGGCTGATGATGCGGCAATCGGCACTGATGGCGTATGTGGATGTCTTCCACTGGACGGCGCTGCTGGCGTTCTTCTGCGCGGGAGCGGCGTGGCTCTTCAGGAAGCAGAAGCCGCATAGCGGAATGCCGGAGGGGATGCACTGAGGAGGGGCAAGGTCAAGGTGATGCGTGGCATTGGCTAACCAGAGGCAATTTCTTTCTTGCATTTTGCCTGCGCTGGAGTATTCTGGGCATTGTCAATCACATCATTCTAGGAAAGGCTTGGTTTACCTATGTTCATAACGGGTTGCCTTCTTCTGCTTTTTGCAGTGGTCATGGGGTATGAGGCCCATAGGCTTAAAGGAAGTTCCATCGAAATCATGAAGCCCGATTCTGGGCATCATGGCATCCTGAATGATACGGATGCTCCGAGTCTGGGTGGCGCAGCCACAGCTCGCGCGCTGGGCATGGTCTCTTATCTTTCCGCATCAGCCGGTGTGCTATTTGTCATTGCTGCCTGCCTCACATCCGTTAACGCCGGACAGGTGGGCGTGCCTGTGATCTACGGCAGCGTGCAGCCGTATTTTATTCCCGAAGGCCTGCATACAATTAATCCATTCGCCTCCGTAAAGGAGATGTCAGTGCGCAGCCAGACTTATACGATGGTCTCCGCTGAGGGCGAAGGACAGGTCCGGGGTGACGATTCGATCTTTGCTTAGTCATCCGACGGCGTTGTATTGACGCTGAATGTCAGCATCGTTTACAAACTAGTCGATGCGGACGCGCCTTGGGTCTACCGTCATCTTGGAACCGATTACGCGGACAACATTGTTCGTTCTGCCGCTCGCTCCGCGGTTCCCGACAGCACTTCGCAATTCACATTCGAAGAGGCCTATTCCTCCAAGCGCGCGGCGATGGCGGAGATGATTCGCACCCGGATGAATTCTTCGATCGGGGAGATACTACGCCAGTATCCAGGGTTTTCTGGAGCGGGCGTTGTGATTCAACAGGTTTTCATCCGCGAAGTGAAGCCATCTCCGCAATTGCTGACTGCCATAGAACAGAAGATGACTGCACAGCAGCAGGCGCAACAGATGGACTTTACGCTCGATAAAGAGCGCAAAGAGGCGCAAAGGAAAGCTATCGAAGCTCAGGGCATTCAAGACTTTCAAAGCATTGTCACAAAAGGAATAACCGAGCAACTGCTCAAATGGAAGGGTATCGAAGCGACGGAAAAGCTTGCTGCCTCCCCTAATGCCAAGGTAGTTATCATCGGCGGCAAGGATGGTCTGCCCGTTATTCTTGGACAACAGTAGTTTGTTATTGGCAATGACACAGGCTGCTAATATTCCTTCGCAGCCTGTGTCTTATATTTCCGTAGCTATCGTTTTTGCAGTATGCACCTACGCCGCATCGCCGAAGACGCGGCCTCCGGCCTTGCGCACGGCGTTGGCCAATTGTCCATCGAAGGTCGCCAGCACACCGCTGGTGCGCAGAACGAGTTCCAGATAGGTGGCGTCATAGCCTGTCAGCCGGTATGCGCGGGCCAGCGTCAAAACAGTTTTTTGAACCGCAAAGGGACGTACCGTGTCTTCCACGATAGGCAGCGTATCGACCATCTTGAGAAACGCCGCCGATGTGGATGGGCTGACGCCGCCTCTGCGCTCGGCAACGAGAATGCCATTGGAGACTTCTGGAAACCAGAGAGAGGGCACCAAGGCAGTTCCAGTGCGAACGAAGCGAAGAACCTCATCTGCCAGTTGATCTTCGATTGGATGGACGCGCCTGATCAGCCAAGCCAGCGTCGCGGAGGCATCCAGAACCAAGTCCATCTTCCGTCCTTACTTTCGTCCTTCGCGAATCCATTCCAGAACCGAATCGCCAGAAATGCCCTCGATCCGGGGAAAATGGAGCAACGCCTCCACGGCCGCAGCCACTTTTTCTCGTGAACGGTCCGATGCAGCCGGCACCAGATTCGCCACCGCATGGCCGCGCTTGGTGATGGTAAAGCGCTCACCCTGCTCGACTTTGCGCAGAATCTCGGAGAGCTTTGTTTTGGCGTCAAAGGCGCCGATTTTGGTGTACGTTGTGCTGTCTTCAACCGGCATAAGGCCCTCCGAGTGGCTGGCTTAACCAACTAGCCTGTCATCTAGTTTACTCCACATTTTGTTAGATTGTGGTCAATTATTTCTCGGGATTTTCTTTGCGGTAAAGCCGGAGGGGTACGGGCGGATAGACTGTTTGCACAGGAGGCTTTTTACTTATGCAGACACGAATCCAGGGCACGACCATGCCCGTGCTTGATGTGCAGCTTGAACCGAATGAGAGCGTTTTTAGCGAGAGCGGGGAACTGTCGTGGATGACGGCTTCGATCCAGATGACGACGCATACGCAGATGGGCGGTGGCGGAGGAATCTTTGGGGCGCTGAAGCGCGTGGCTGGGGGCGGGAGCCTCTTCATGACCGAGTATCGGGCCTACGGGGCTGCGGGCGTGGTCTCGTTCGCGACCAAAGTGCCGGGGCATATTGTGCCGGTGGAGGTGTCGGCGGGCAGCGAGTACATGGTTCACAGGCACGGCTTTTTGTGCGCCACGCCGGAGGTGTCGATTGGAGTGGGCTTCCAGCAGTCGCTGGGCGCGGGCATCTTTGGCGGTGATGGATTTCTGTTGCAGAAAGTGGGCGGACAGGGGACGGCGTGGCTGGAGTTGAGCGGGGAGCTGATTGTGAAGAATCTGGCTCCGGGCGAACTGCTGCGGGTACATCCGGGGCACGTGGGTGCGTTTCAGTCTTCGGTGGGCTTCCAGATTACGACGGTGCCGGGGATCAAGAATATGATCTTTGGCGGCGATGGGATTTTTCTGGCGGCGCTACAGGGGCCGGGGACGGTGTGGCTGCAGACGCTGCCGATCTCGCGGCTGGCGCACCAGATCGCCGAGTACCTGCCGCGACAAGAGAGCCGACAGGTGGGACCGGCCGTCGGCGGCGGGCTGCTGGGCGGGATTGTGGGATCGATCTTGAGCGGGGATCAGTAGGGCAGTTGTCAGTTGCGCCCAGGTCTCGGATGCGAGAGCTGGGCGCTTGTGCGTCAGGGGTTGGCTATCGCTGCCTGCGGCGCAGCCGGCTTGAGGTGTGTATCTACAACAACGGAAGCTATCAGAGACATACCGGGGTTGATCTCAGCCCTATCTCCGTGAAAGGAAGGAAGTGAAAACCTCGCTTTCTGTTTGCCGCCGTTTCCTCCGATCAGCGTCGCTCCGCCTCTCAGAGGAATTTGCGTTCCGTTAAAGGTCATGGGATAGAGTTCGAAAGCTAGAATGCCAGACCTACCGAAGCGACCAGAATGGTCCGCCTGAGTGATGGTGGCACTCACTTGTGTTCCCTTCGGGACTACGACGATATCACCTTCTATGACATCCTGATTGAGTATGATGCTGATGTCGTCACCTACTTGTGCGGTTTCTGAGCTTACAGTCGAGTTTGTCACCAGATGGAGCCGAGTGTTGGCATGGAGCACTCCATCGGCTGAAAGAACAATTGGCTGTGGATTAGAAGGTTCATTGACTGTGTACAGAGCGTTGGCAATATCGCTGTTCGCTTTGTTGGGCGCTACTGCGAAGGCTTGCAATTGTGTGGTCGTGTCGATGGGTATGGGATCAATGTACATTTGAGCGTTGGCCGCAGGACTCCAGCCTTTTGTGGTTGCTGTGTAGAAAATTACCGCGTTACGTGTACGGCATGAGATGCGCACGAAAGTTCCAGAAGTTATCGTTCCCTCTTTAACAGAAAAAATTGGCATACGTGTGGTATGGAAGAACGGGAAGGAGTTTTGTTGGTTGTTGTCCATGGCCTGTTGGCTGGCTTGCTGCGCCGTCTGACTAGCAGTTTGCATATCTTGTAATGCCTGTTGCGTGGCCTGTTGGCTTGCCATCGCTGCCTGCTGCGCGGCCATCATGCCGGCATCATCTTGTCCGAATGCGGAAACAGCACCAAGAACAAACACAAATAGAGCGGCTTTCATCTTCCATATCCCTCAATTCTGGATTGAGTTACCGCTTTGTAAGAACCAGAATTTTAGAAAGAGTTGCGAGAGTTACAGAGTTATTTTTTCGCAGCATTGATTTCTGCTTCGACGGCGGCTTTCATGACGCCGCAGTTGGAGAAGAAGCGGATGAAGCTGGCGGTGAGGGGTTGCATCGGTTCGAAAGCGAGAACTGGGTTGCCCGATGTGAGTTTGGCCTGTTTCATTTCGCCGGAGCCTTGGGCGTCGAGAAGGAGCGCAGCGAGTTTGCGGGCCAGGTCGAGCGGGAAGCTTTCGGAGATGAAGACCAGCTTGCCGCGAATGGTGATGACGACCGGACCTTCACTGGTGGAATAGACCTGCTCATCATCGGATGGTGCGAGTGGTGAGTTCGCGGAGTTTGCCGAGTTTGAGGAGTCTTCGGAGTGCGATGGCTGGGGCGGAAAGACGGTGAAGCGGCCAGAGGAAGCGGCTGGGGTGGAGGCCGAGTCGAGCGTGACGCCGGAGTACTTGTGGTCCAGCTCATCGGCGTAGATGCGTGCGAAGGCGCGGGCGGAGACGGCGCTCTTCCAGGCGGAGAGATAGAAGAGAGAGATGGAGGCGGTGGTGGCCTGCTCGGATGGAGTTTTAGCGCTGCGCTTTTGGCCGGCCCAGTAGAGGCCGCCGTCCCAGGCTGGAGTCAGATCGCGGTCAGCCTCTTCGCCGCCGAAGAGACTGGCGAGAATGTGAACGTCAAGCTGACCGATCTGGCCGATGTCGTAAGGTTTGTAGAGCGGATCGACCAGCGGATGAATGTTGGGCAGCAGAGGCACGGCGGGCGCATGGCGTTTTTCGTACTCGCGCGGACTAAGTATCTCCCAACTTGATGAGGGAGGATGGTCGAGGGTTCCGGTGAAGGCCGCGGTCTGGCCCTGATCCATCCATATGTCCTGCTCAAAGCTGAGGCCGTCGCGATAGGGGAAGAGCAGCGACTCGGAGAGCAGAAGCGGGGCGCGCGCCAGGATGGGCGAATCTTGCGAGGCGGACATCTGCTGCTTGACGAAGTCCATGACCTCGGGGTCCTTGACCAGACTCTTGCCCATCGGCTTGAGAATGTAGTCCATCATGACGACGGTGGCCTGGCCTTCGACGACGGCCTGACGCGCGGTGTCCATCTCGTCTTTGGCAAGGTGATCGGTGTCGCCGGAGTAATTGAGCGAGACGTCTTCGGGGGTCTGGTCGCTCCATTTTTCAAGGTTGGAGTGCTGGTCCTGGAGGGCATGGGTTAGCTCGTGCGCAAGGACCGGCTTCTGCTCCTCGATGTCAACCCAGTCGAGCATATTGACGGTTTTAGTTTTGGAGTCGTAAAAGGCCTCGATCTGCTCCTTGAGCAACTCAAGAAGAAAAGGCTTGAGGGCAAAGTCGCGGTCGAGGAGGCCGAACTTCTTGAGAACGATTTCGCTGCGCTGGAAGCGCTTGGCGCTCTCGTCTTCATCGAACTTCTGCTTGAGGGTGCTTTCGACGGTGTCGCGGGAGATGATTTGGCGCTTGACGGTGCTCTTGATGGGCAGGCCGGTCTCGTCCGACGAGAATTTGATCAGCGTATCGACGAGAGCAAAGAGCTGGCGAGCCTGATCAGGAGTAATTTTGGGGGCGGATTGCGATTGGGTAGCAGCGGGTGGTTGGGCCGCTGTCATGGTTGCCGCAAGAAACAAGCCTGCGATCAGATTCCATCCGCGATGCGATCCGTGACGTTCGTTCATCGATTCTCCCTGTCCTCATTCAAGGCTATAATCAGAATGCGGCTTGACGCGAGTTTTTTTGCAGAAAATCCGCGCAGGAATTCGCAAAAAAATCCCCTTATGAGCGAAACGGTTATTCCCCAGGCTGTACCGATTACTCCGATTGCCGAGCTGCTGGTTCAGGCAGCCGCGGGGCAGGAGTTGGCGGCCTATCGCGGCGCGTTGACCCCCTGGAAGTTGGACGCTGCGGAGAAGGAAACAGCGGCGCTGATCTCTGGAGCGGCGGTGCATGATCTGGGCTGGCTGCGGCGCGTGGCGGTGCGCGGAGAGGATCGCTTCCGCTGGTTGAGCGGCATGGTCACCAACTCCGTGAACGATCTGGCAACGAATGGCGGCGCATGGAATCTGGTGCTGAATGCGCAGGGACGCATTCAGGGCGATCTGTATATTTGGCGCGATGGGGATGCGTTGGAGCTTGAGATTGCCGCCGATCAGTACGAGCGGCTGTTGACTCATCTGGAGCGCTTCATCATCATGGACGATGTGGAGCTTGTGTCGCTGAGTGTAGACGCGGCGGGGGAGTTGAACGGAGAGACGGCGCTGGGGCTGGCTGGCGCGTTGGCTGCGGATGTGCTGGAGCGGCTGGGATTGCCTGCGCCGGAGTTGATGACCGGCGCGCGCGCAGAGTGGAATAGCATTGGAGTGCGCGTCGTTCGCGCTTATGGTGTACTGACTCCGCATTATGAGTTATGGGTGAAGGCTGCGGAGATTCCCGCGCTGTGGCGGACGCTGATGGAGGCGGGCGCTACGGCGGTGGGCGCGGCGACGCTGGAGGCGCTTCGTATCGCTGAAGGGATTCCCGCTTACGGCATCGACATTGCAGAGCGCGATCTGCCGCAGGAGACCTCGCAGATGAGGGCGCTGAGTTTCAGCAAGGGCTGCTATCTGGGGCAGGAGATTGTGGAGCGCATTCGTTCGCGCGGCAGCGTTCACCGGCATCTGCGACCACTGGAGTTGGTTGGGCCGGTTCCGAGCACGGGTGCTGAGTTAACATTGGAGGGCGGAGGCGTTGCCGGGGAGATCACCAGCGCGGCGGTGTTGCAGTTGTCCGGTGGAAGCAGAGTCTTCGCGCTGGGCATGATTCGCGGCGAGGCTGAAGTTCGCAATCAGAGATTTGCTTACGCAGTAGGAACGGTTGCGGAAACGGCGCGGATTCTGCTTGCGCCGCCGGAGTTGGCGGTTTAGTCGGGGAACCTCAGATTGATTAGATGTTTTGAAAGGGCACGACTTTAGTCGTGCCGCAAAGGTAGCAAAAAAGCGGGCTTTAGCCCCTGAGGAAATGTTGGAGAGCAACAATGACTTGTTCAGAAGTTCCTATGCGAAAAGCAAAGAAGTTCGTCAACAAATGCAATGTGAAAGTGGAAAAATTATGAGCGATAAGCCGAAGTTTGAAGTGATTGACCGTCGCAAGATGAAGGCGGAGGAAGAGCAGGAGAGCCAGCCGCCAACTGCCCCGCAGACGGAGGCCGCTTCAGAGACTCGTGAGTCTGCGCCGCGCGAGACGGGCGGCGGGCCGCGCTTGGTTGTGAATGAGCAGAAGACCGCGCCAGCCGCAACTGCGGAAGCTGAAATGCCTCCTGCGCCGACTGCCGCGGAGAGCCGCGAACAGAAGGCTGCCTACGATGCATCTGCGCAGCGGATTGAAGATATGGTGCGCGCGCAGAACCCCGCCGTGGGCGCGCAGCCGCCGGTGACCTTCGAGCATCTGGTGCAGCAGTTTTATGTCTCCGCGATGATTCAGATGGGCGCGGGCACGCAGGAAGGCCAGCGTCCGAGGGTGGATATTCTGGGCGCACGGACGACGATAGATCTGCTGGCAATTCTGGCCGAAAAGACTCGCGGCAATCTGACAGACTCCGAAGGCAAGATGCTGGAGACGGTGCTCTTCGAGACGCGGATGGCGTTTCTGGAATTAACCAGAATGATCACCTTGCAGGGAGTGCAACCGCCTCCGCCGCCGAAGAAGGCTTAGCGGACCGGTCAGGCATGAACGGTCTGCTCACATTTCTCGGCACGGGAACTTCGATGGGGGTTCCGACGCTGGGCTGCGAGTGCGCGGTCTGCACATCGGCTGATCCGCGCGACCGTCGGCTGCGGCCTTCGCTGCTGGTGCGCTGGCAAGACGAGAAGCGCGAGCGCGTGGTGGTGCGCGAACGCATTGTTATTATCGACACCGGCCCGGATTTTCGCGAGCAGGCGCTGCGCAATGGCCTCAAGCGCGTGGATGCGGTTTTTTACACGCACCCGCACGCCGATCACATCATGGGTCTGGACGATCTGCGTCCGTTGAGCTTCAATGTCTTTCGCGAGGGCGGGCCGATTCCGCTCTACGCAACGCCGGAGACAACGCAGGTGCTGGAGCGCGTCTACGATTACACATTTTCGCCGCAATCCACTTATCCGACGCGCGCGCGCGTCGAACTGCGCCCGTTGAGTGAGCGGACCGAAGTGCATGGTGTTGAATATCTGCGTGTGCCGGTGCTGCATGGCGAGATGGAGATTGCCGGCTTCCGCTTTGGCCGCGCCGCTTATCTGACCGACGTGAGCGCGATTCCTGAAGCGAGCTTTTCGCTGCTGGAGGGACTGGATGTGCTGGTGATTTCGGCTTTGCGCCACCAGCCGCACCCTAGCCACGCGACCGTGAAGCAAGCGGTGGGATGGGCAAAGCGCATCGATGCGCGGCAAACATGGCTCACGCACATCGCGCACGAACTGGGACACGAAGAAACCAACCGCTCGCTGCCTGACAACATTCGCATGGCCTATGACGGGCTGAGTTTGCCGGTGAATCTTGGGATCGAGGATTGATGACGGAGAAGAAAATGATTTCTGTTTATCGCTCCGTCGCCGAGATTCCCGCAGGCTTTGGTCCCAGCGTGGCAGCCATCGGCAACTTCGACGGCGTGCATCTAGGCCATCAGGAGATTCTTTCTGCTGTGGTTTGCGAAGCCCGAGAACAAGACGCGCGAGCTGTGGCCATCACCTTCGATCCGCACCCGGAGTTGGTTTTACGTCCGGCCTCGGCGCTGCAATTGCTGACGCCTATCGATGAACGGCTGCGTTTGCTCGCTTTCACCGGCATCGACGCGGTAGTGGTACTGCCCTTCAATGCGGCGCTGGCCTCGTTGCCGTCGCGCGATTTTGTCAGCGAGATTCTGGTGGATGCACTCGGCGTTCGCGGACTGCACGAAGGCGGAAATTTTCGCTTCGGTCATAACGCCGAAGCAGGTGTTGAAGAGCTCAAGGAGTTCGGCGCGGAGTTTGGATTTGTCGTTCACGTGCATTCACCGGTCTGTGTGCACGGAATGGAGGTTTCCAGTTCGGCCATTCGAGAGCGCGTGACAGCAGGCGACATGACACGCGCGCGCTGGATGCTGGGCCGTCCCTTTGAGGTGCGCTCCAGGCAGGCGCGAGGGCGCGGCATTGGCACACGGCTACTGGTGCCCACTGTAAATCTTGCCGCATACGATGGCCAGCTTCCCGGCTTTGGAGTTTATGTCACGCGGCTCACTGTGGGCCGGAGAAGATTTCAAGCGGTGACTAACGTTGGCAATCGGCCTACCTTTGGCGAGGCGTCTTTTGCAGTCGAGTCGCACATTCTGAATTTTGAGCCAGTAGAATTACATGATGATACTCTGGTGGAGTTGGAGTTTTTGTTGCGGCTGCGCGGCGAGATTGAATGGCCATCGCCTGAGGCGTTGAAGGTACAAATCTTCAAAGATGTGGCGCGCGCGCAGCGCTACTTCCGGCTTGCTGATTACTCGAATTCGACGACGACCTGACCAACCTTCACCGAGTCGCCTTGCGCGACGCGCACATTCTTCACCTTGCCCGCATTGGTCGCCATCACATTGGTCTCCATCTTCATCGCTTCCAGCACGACGACCAGATCGTTGGCTTTGACAGCAACGCCGGGCGCGACATTACCTTGATGACGATGCCGGTCACGGGGCTGCGGCAGAGCTTGTCTTCGCCGGCGGCTTCAACGGCAGCGGGTACCGGTGCAGCAGTAGGAGCAGCCTGAGCCGCAACGGGAGGCGGCTGCTGAGGCGCATAACTCGTCTGACGCGGCTGCGCGTCATCTTCCAGAACTTCAACTTCGACTTCGTACGACTTGCCGTCAATTCCTATTTGCAGCTTCAAGTGAGTTGTTCCTTTCGCTTTGGGAACATCAGAAGATGTTTGAGTTGCGATCCTATATTCCCTCAGGGGCTAAAGCCCGCGTTAATCTTGCTTCAATCGTGTCGGGGTTAAAACCCCGACCTACCAGCCGTACCCTTCAACCTAGCCCTTCAATCGCGGATGATGGGATGCGTGAATCAGCATTCGCCCTTGCTGCGACCAGAGATTCGCAACTTGTTGTTGCGCGCGCAGCAGCTTTGCAGAGCGAATGCGAACCTTTTTGCCGAGGAAAGCCGTGACCGCAGCGGCAATCACGACCAGAGTTTCTGGCGTGACTTCACCATCGCGGCTCGCAGCTTCCTTGGCGGCAGCCACAGGCGTACTCAGGCACCCTTCGAGAGCTTTGATCGCTCCGGCTAATTCGCTGAGCTGGTTCTCCGTCGCCTGTTGCCGCTCGGAGAGAGCCTGAATCAATTTTTTCAAATCCTCAGCCACACTCGCTCCTGATTACAACGGAATCAATCCATGTTTTTTTCCGGGTCGAAGCTCCCGCTTGGTGTGCAGCGATTCGAGCGCATCGACGAGAACCTTGCGGGTGTCGGCGGGATCGATGATGTCATCCACCAGACGGCGGCCTGCCGCAACATAAGGATTGGAGAAGGCCTCGCGATATTCGTTGACCAACTCCTGACGGCGGCCGGCCTTGTCTTCGGCGGAATCGATCTCGCGGCGGAAGACAATCTCGGCTGCGCCCTCCGCGCCCATCACTGCAATCTCGGCTGTCGGCCAAGCAACGACGCGATCCGCGCCCAGGTCTTTGCAGCACATCGCGATGTAAGCGCCGCCGTAAGCCTTGCGCAGGACCACAGTGATCTTCGGTACCGTGGCGGATGAATATGCAAAAAGCAGTTTGGCGCCGTGGCGAATGATGCCGCCGCGCTCCTGCTCGACGCCGGGAAGAAAGCCGGGGACATCGACGAAGGTGACGAGCGGAATATTGAATGCGTTGCAAAAGCGGACAAAGCGCGCTGACTTATCGGAGGCATTGATGTCGAGTACGCCGGCGAGATGATTGGGCTGGCTGGCGATGACGCCCACCGGACGGCCTTCCAGACGGCCAAATCCGATGACGATGTTGGCGGCAAAGCCGGATTGAATCTCGAAGAAATCCTGATAATCAACGACGCGCTTGATCACATTGCGGACATCATAGACGGCCTTGTTATCGACTGGAACAATTCCGCCGATTTCAGGGTCGGAATCAATGGGCAGGTTGTAGACGAGGCGCGGCGGGTCTTCGAGATTGTTGGAGGGCATGAAGCTGAGCAGACGGCGGCAAAGCTGCGCGGCATCTTCATCGTCCTGCGCGATGAGATGAATCACGCCGGAGTAATTCATGTGCGCGTGCGGACCGCCCAACTCCTCATCGCTGACGACCTCGCCGGTGACTTGCTTGATGACCTTGGGCCCGGTGATGAACATACGCGCCTGCTGGGTTTGAATCACGAAGTCCGTGAGCGCTGGGCTGTAAACGGCGCCGCCCGCGCAGGGTCCGCAGATGATGGATATCTGCGGCACGACGCCGGAGAGCAGGACATTGTTATAGAAGACTCTGCCATATCCGGCGAGGCTGTCGATGCCCTCCTGAACGCGCGCGCCGCCTGAGTCGTTGATGACGATGAAGGGGCTGCCGGTCTTGAGCGAAAGGCGCATCATATCGACGACTTTATCGTTGTGCGCTTCGCCGGCCGAGCCGCCGCCTACCGTGAAATCCTGGCTGGCAAGATGCACCTGACGGCCATCGATCTTTGCGCAACCGGTGACGACGCCATCGGCGGGCATCTCTTTGCCGGCCATCCCAAAATATGTGGAGCGATGCTGGGCAAAGAGTCCGATCTCCTGAAAGCTGCCCGTGTCCACCAGCTTTGCCACGCGCTCGCGGGCGGTGAGCTTGCCGGAGGAATGCTGCTTGTCGATGCGCTCCTGGCCGCCGCCGAACTTCAGCTCCGCGCGCTTTGCTTCAAGGCCGGAGATTTTTTCGGCCATCGTCTTCTTACTTTTTTCTTGCTTTGCCATTCCTGCTCCTGAAATTTCGGAAGAGTATCTTCTATTTTTGCGGTGCTACGGTGACGCGATGCTCTCTGCCGTTCAGCGTAATCATGTAGTTCACTTTGGCGCTGAGCGTGGCTGCTCCAGTTGCGGGAGTCTGCTCTGCCGGTTTAGCGGCGGGGTCTTTGCCAACATTTTTGCGGCCCTGCGCGCGGCTCTCAAAAAACTTGGGCGCAACCTGCGGGAACATCGCATAGGTCAACACATCTTCATCGCTGCCGTTGGCGCCCTTCAGGGCATTGGCGGCTGCGCTCAGAGTCTCCCACTCCGGCTTTTGCAGATCGGCGGGACGTACGGTGATCGCAGGCTTTTTGGCATGCACTTCGGCCTGCTTGAGCACCTCGGGATTTTTCTTGCCAATAGTGGCGCCGTAGTATCCGAGCATCAGATCGGCGAACTCACCGGTGAGGACTTTGTACTTGCCCATCAGGACATTGAATACAGCCTGCGAGCCGACGATCTGGCTAGTGGGCGTGACCAGCGGCGGATAGCCCGAGTCCTTGCGCACGCGGGGAACCTCTTCGAGAACTTCCTTGAGGCGGTCGCCCGCGCCCTGTCCTTTAAGCTGGCTCTCCATGTTGGAGATCATGCCGCCGGGAATCTGGCTCTTGAAGATTTCCGTATCGACGCCGGTGTTTTCGCTGAAGAACTCTTTGTAGCGGGGGCGAATTTTGGCGAAGTGGCTGGAGACGCGCACCACGCGATCAAGATCGACGCGAGTCTCGTAGCCTGTGCCTTCCAGCAGTTCGACAAGGCTCTCGGTGGGGTTGTGTCCGGGGCCGAGCGAGAGGGAACTGACCGCGGTATCGACGATGTCGCAGCCGGCCTCGATGGCCTTCATCAGCGAGACCATCGTGACGCCGGTCGTCGCGTGAGTGTGGACGTGGACCAGCGTCTCCGCGCCGCAGCGCTTCTTGATGGCCTTGACGAGATCATATGCGGGCTGCGGACGGAGCAGCGCGGCCATGTCCTTGATGCAGATGGAATCGCAGCCCATCTCGCGCAGTTGCTGGGCCATCTCGGCGAATGCGGCGACGGTGTGCAGCGGGCTGACGGTGTAAGAGATCGTTCCCTGGGCGTGCTTGCCGGTCTTCTTCACGGCGTCGATGCTGGTTTTGAGGTTGCGCGGATCGTTGAGGGCGTCGAAGATGCGGAAGACATCGATACCGTTGGCGGCGGATTTCTCGACGAAGCGCTCGACAACGCTGTCTTCATAGTGCCGATAGCCGAGCAGATTCTGACCGCGCAGCAGCATTTGCAGGCGCGTCTTCGGCATCAGCTTGCGGAAGGTGCGCAGGCGTTCCCACGGGTCTTCATTAAGGAAGCGGATACAGGAGTCGAAGGTTGCGCCGCCCCAGCACTCGACCGACCAGTAGCCGGCGTTGTCCAGGTCTTCGCAGGCGGGAATCATGTCGTCCAATGCCATGCGGGTGGCGAGCAGGCTCTGATGAGCATCACGCAGCGCCAGTTCTGTAATCTCTACAATTCGTGACATAAGCGACTCCCCACAAAAATGGCCCAGCAACAGGAGTCCGATTCTCAAGACCTTGTCGATGGGCTTGCACAGCTTTGCATCAGCCTTTATTCATAGTATCGGAGCCGGGTCAAAAGGAAAAGCGGAGCGACTGCGAAATGAATGATCCGGGGGCAGGGAAGCGGCGGTTATGGATTGAAGGAACGAACGTCGGCGAGACGGACTCCGAGCGCGTGGCGGCAGAGTTCGTCCAGTTGCGACTCGCTTCCTTCAAAGTGCAGAGTGCGATGTGTGTGTTCAATTGCCTCGTGGGGCTTGAGCGCGCGGGCGGGCGAGGAGGATTCCAACTCGTAGAACTGGCCGAGGCGGTCTGTGCCTGGAGCGGCGGGTCCGTCATTGTAGGTGTTGGCTACGTCGCCGTTGTAGGGATCGTCCTGAATCTTCCATGCGGAGTTGATGTACTTTTCCGGGGCGGCGGGCTGGTTGTATTGGACAATGGTCAGCACGCGATTCTCGCCGTCATAGCTGCCGAGGATGCCTTTGGCGCGTTGCGGGCTGAGGCCGAGCTTGCTGCGGTGGTTGGCGTCGGCCTTGAAAAATACCGCGTCTTCCCGGATCGAAATGCGGTCAGCAGGGACGGCTCCAAAATAATCAGTCGTCACGGGAATGCCCAACTCAGCCTGTAATCCAGCGCGGATCGGCAGGATTACGGTGCTCTGCGGAGTGGATTGGAATTGGCCGAGAACCCACAAAGACAGCAGTCCGGTCGCCTCGCTCCAGGCCTTAGCGCCTAGATTGGTGAGCTTGTTTCGCGACTCAAAACCGACTGCCTTGACGCCGCTGAGAGCATTGAGGCCAAGCTCAGTCCAAATCTGCGCTGTGGAGAGCAGGCGGACCTCGCGGTCAATTTGTAGATCGAATTGAGTGGCGGAAAAGTTGATCAGCGAGAAGGCGCGACGGAGGCTGACGGAGGTTTTGCTTTGGACGACGACTTCGAAGGCTTCTGTGTCCAAGGGCGCGGGCGTGAACCAGTGCTCAAAATCGAAGAGCACGCCGGGAGCAAAGAAGATGGAATACTGTCCGCCTTCCGGCCCGAGCCAGAGGCGATCTTCGCCGCCGACGGCATTCATGTGCTGCTGAACCTTGCCGGAGGCGATCAGCTCGCGATTGACCCAGCCGTAGCCGAGACCCTCCGGACCAGCCAATGAGCTGGTGAGGACGCGTCCTTGCATGGCGGGCCAGACGGCAACCGTTGCGCCGCTCCCATCAGAGAGGACGACCAGCTTGCTATGGCGATTGACAAAGGAGACGACTTCGCCGAAGCTGTTTTGGTTTGCGGAGGAGGTTGGGGTCGGGTCGTTCTTCATTAGATTCCTCAATTCGAGGGTAATTGTTCCCTCAGGGGCTAAAGCCCGCATTCATTTTGCTCTCTTTGCGGCACGACTGAAGTCGTGCCCTTGTTACAAAGCAAAGCGTTTCCTACAACCCAGTACTTCCCTTTCAAAACATCGAATTAATAAGAAGTAACTTACCGACTGACTCCCGCGGCCTCGGCAAAACCCTCCGACTGCGTGGGTGGAATTGAACTGGCCGCAGGCGGAACAAAAGTGGAGTTTTTGGCGTTGATGGCGTTGGAGTAGTCGGGGCCGAGGCCGAGCTTTTTGAGCGCGCGCGCATCGGGCATCAATTTGGTCTGCCAGCCATTGGCGGCCTGGTACTTCTGCATCGCGGCGATGGTGGTTGAGTCCCAGTTGCCGCTGGCTTCGCCGGTAAGATAATGCTCGCGGATGAGAGCCTGCTGAATCTCAATGACCCGCGATGGCTCAATGGCCTGTTGCCCACGCGGACGGCGCGAGCGCGAAGCGGCTCTCCGGCGGGCGGTGGCAGAGGTGGAGTGGGTTGAATGAGTTGCGGCTGAGGTGGAGTGAGTCGAGTAGGTGGAGTGATGCGCGGTGTGAGTTACTGGCTTGGTAGTAGTAGCTTCCAAGGCCGTAGTGGCTGCCAGAGCTGCAAACAGCGCCGCCATTCGGCTTGCTCGAAAAGAAAGCACGCTGTCTGCTCCTCTATTGAAATTTACAGGTACTTGTAGGCTAGTTTAACAATTACGCAACGTGGAGGCAAGACAGCCGATTCACAAAGCGGAGGCCGGCAGCAAAACCCCGCCGCCGGCACCCGTTCCGATTGCTGTTACAGCGTTCCGCCGACGTAGTTGATGCCAGCGTCGGGGTGGCGCGGGTCGAGAACCTCGAAGACCACGTCATCACCGGTTTTGAGCTTGCTGACAACGGCGTCGAACTCATCCTTGTTGCTGGTGGATTGCTTGTTAATGTGCGTGATGACCAGGCCAGGTTGAAGCCCTTGCAGATCGGCGAAGGAGCCGGAGCGCACTGACTGGATGATGACGCCAGAGGTGTGCAGCTTGGCGGCTGTAGCCGGCGTGACCTCGTGGACGACGATGCCCAGTTTGGCCTCGCCCGGATCGCCCTTCTCGTCAGGGTTGGACTCAGCCTGCTGGTTGCCCAGATCGGCAAAGACCTTGTCGCGGTCGCCGATAGTCACTGTGGCGTCGGCCGGCTTGCCTTCTCGCAAGTAGCCGAGGCGAACGCTGGAACCGGGCCTGCGGCTGGCGATCTCGTTCACCAAATCGTCGCCGTCCTTGATCGTGCGACCGTCGATGGTTGTGATGATGTCGCCGGGTTTGAGGCCGGCCTTCTCGGCTGGACCGCCGGGAGTGATCTCCTGCACAAGGACGCCGTTCTTGAAGCCGTAGACGCGATTGACCGCTCCGGAGAGATCCTGGCGGAATTGGATGCCGATGGAGCCGCGGGTGACCTTGTGGCTGGGACTGATGAGGTCGTTATAGACATCAACAACGGTATTGGATGGCATGGCGAAGCCAAGGCCCTGATAGCCGCCCGACTCGGTGATGATGGCGGTATTGACGCCTATTACTTCGCCGTTCATATTCAGCAGCGGTCCGCCGGAGTTGCCGGGATTGATGGCCGCGTCGGTCTGGATGAAGTGTTGGAACTGACCGTTGGCGCCGCGGTCGATGGTGCGGTTCTTGGCGGAGATAATGCCGGCGGTGACGGTCTGCGAGTAGCTGAAGGGGCTGCCGATGGCCTCAACCCAGTCGCCGACCTGCACGGAGTCAGAGTTGCCGAGCTGGACGGTAGGCAACGCCGCGCTGGTGTCGATCTTGATGACGGCCAGATCGGTGGCCTTGTCAAAGCCGATCACGCGAGCCGGACGGCCGAGATCCTGGTTGTCGGGGTCGATGGAGAGCTTGACGAAGATCTTGTCGGCCTTCTCGATAACGTGGTAGTTAGTGATGATGTAGCCCTTGGGATCGACGATGAAGCCGGAGCCAAGCGACTGGCGGACCTGACCCTGGTCGTCGCCGCCCATATCAGGTATTTGTCCGCCGAAGAAGTGGTTGAAGAAGTCCTGGAAGTTGCCGCCTGGTCCTTGGCCTGGTCCCTGCTGCTGATCCTGGTCCTGGTCGTCGTTGTCGCCGGGCTGCTGCGGAACCGGCATCATGCGACCGTGGAAGTTCCTGCGGCCCATGCCCTTCGCCTGCTTGGGCAATGTCTGGGTGTTGATATTGACCACTGCCGGCCCGACCTTCTGGGCAATTCGGACAAACTCGTTGGGAGCAACAGTGGAGTTGATCACTTTGAGGGGAGTAGCGTCCGAACTGGCGTTCTCTTTTTCTTGTCCCTTGACGCCATGAGCGGCATAAGAGCCACCCACAATGGCGACCGAGAGCGTGGCAAGCAGGACAAAAACCGAAGCAAGACGGCGCGAGCGCAGCCTTTCAATGAGTGAGTTCATGGTATCGTTGACCTCGTCGTGATGATCGGCCTTGCGGCCGGGTTGATCGCAGTGCTGATTGAAGCAAATTTCAGTATAGCCAGTGGCGGGCATCTCCGTCCTGGCTGGCTTTCCGGCATAGCTAACGCCAGACATATCCAGTCATGGTAGTTCACGTCGGCCGAATGCTGCCAAGCGCGGCGGCGAAATATCGCTCCATACCCATAGACGCAGCACATTGAAAAGAGTCGCATAGGGAAGGCAGAAGAAGATTTGGCAGGCTTTTGGCGAAGAAATGCTACTCCGGCTTTACTTCCCCAAAGATCTCTTCGATCAATTCCTGTATCTGTTCAGCCTTGCGCGGGCTTATATTCGAGAATTGGATTCCTGCCCAGACTTGATTGCGGACATGACAGAGAATGCCGGGAACCTGGAGCGTATTGCCCATCACACAAAAGTAAGCCTCAACGCGGGTGCCGCGCGGTTCTTCGACAGGGTCTTCCAACTCGATGCAGCATCCGCCCAGGCTCAGATCAACAACTTTGCCCAGACTTCTAACGCCCGCGGGGAAGAAATGGACCTCAGCGGAACCCGCGCAGCGCATACGGGGATGTTCGCGTCGGCTTTCCACCCGGTCCCACTTCGGCTCCTCCGTGTTCGTAATCGACATTGCCAACCTCAGTCCGCTTCGGCACTGCGGGCGAGCTGTCGAACTCGCCTTACTTTGAGTGGAGATTCCATTTGAACAGCTTTTGAGTCTTTCCGCTGCTCAATGGACTGATCTTGCATCCCGCTAATGCTGGTCCAGAATGATCTATCGGCCTCACAGGTTAACTCCGTTATTGATGCGATTCTTCAACGGGTTTCATTGGAATAATTGTACGGAATTTGGACAATGATGAGGCAGCAGGAGGCAACTGCTGTTGCGTGAGAACGATCCGGAAGATGCTGTGTGTATTTGTACTGCCAGATTGAGGTGCAACGCGGCGAAGACAGAGGTTCAGAGATGCATACGCGGGAATTTCGTGCCGTCCCTACGGGATTGCTCGTCATCTCCTGAAGCATACCCAGGATTTCGCTTCGCTTCATCCTGGGCTATTCTCGGTTCTCCCTACGGGAGAAAAACACAGACGGGTTGAGGTTCTTCGTTTCCCACATCTCAAAAGCGAGATGTGGGCCACCCAGAGTTAGGGGGCAGACAGACCTGCGCCACCCGCGGATACCCCCACCCCTATTTTGTAGGGAAATTCCTTTGTTTCATGAGGTTACAGGGAGGGTTGCGCTGTAAAATCGTCAAAACAAAGGAGTTCCCTGCAAAATAGTCCAGGATAAGGAGTTACGGCAATAGGCAATAGGGAATAGGCAATAGGGAATAGGAAAAGCCCGGAGGTTTGGTTGGTGTTCATGCATCCATTGTGTGCGCCGGAGAGGAAATAATGTGCAAGACAGTGGACAGTGACCACGGCCTGACCTGAAGCCTTTGGAAAAAGACGTACTTTCGAGTTTCATGGCCTCTAAGGTGCGATATTCTTCTGGTACCAAGTAGGTTTCTTTACGAAAATAATTACCTGTCCAGGAATCGGCTTCATTTTTTTGCTAATCTTCGCTGGACACCAAAGTCCCCCTTCTGCAGTCGGATTACTAATAATTCCGATATCAAGGATTTGTTGTAGAGTCTGATAGGTCAAGTCCCCGCACTCCTCAACTTTACTGTCCCATATAGTGTCGGAACCTGTTCCAAGATCAATTTTCACTCTCGTATCTCGACAGACGTATGGAATTTCTGCGATGCCATTAGTATCTGTCATAAACCATTTTGAAGGATCAAAGTATTGACCTTCGCATATATAAAATACTTTTACCCCTTTAAACGGAGTTCCGTTCAATGCGTTGAGTACACTCACTTTAAACATTTGAGCTTGAAAAGACAAGCCTGTGAACATCATGCCGAATAGTGTTACAGTCAATACAGTTGACTTAAATTTCATTTAAAATCCTCTCCTTGGCGACCTATTAAATTCTTAAATCACTTTACTAGCTGCTGGTTCATTTACTCGGGCCTAATGGGCCTCCATTCAGCGTCTCGGCGGCTGTGATATTGGCTATCCAGTTATGCGTTCCCGCGTGGGGTATGAATGTTTCAGTCCCAGAAACAGACAGATCCTGTTTAACGCTGGCCGAACCAAGGCGACCCCAGAAACCTAACGCAGGGTCATTGTCTGAACGAACTGTTTGCGAGAATGTGCTTGCATTGCAGATGTCGATGAGTGACCTCAAATTTGTATTTGGCTCCAGCGCAAGAGTATAGTCAAGGCTTTTGTTTTCGGACAATGCGTGCCTCGCGAGAGATCCCAACCCAGCTGCACCATTGCTATATCCTATGGCACTTACACCAACCCCTTTGGAGAAGGCATAATCCATTATTCTTTCGGCTTGGCTCACTTGGATCGGTGATGGTATCCCAAACGCCGCATGAAGTCTACCAGGCCACCCACCAAGATTCAAAATTCTTTGTGAATTCTCAGATGTATGTCCATTAACGTGCTCATTGAATGCCCCTTCAGGAAAGGCAGCATGTAGGTGCATCCCTGGTATTCCGCACATATCGATGAAGAAACTTTGATGTGTGCCTTTAGCAGCAATAGCATCTATTTTCCTCTCTGCTCTAGTAACAGAACTTGTAAAAATCCACCAATGACCATTTGGATCGACCCCTCCAAGGGGATTGTTAGTTCCGTAGATGTACAGGTTCCAGCTCTGTGGGTCTGTCGTGTGTTGATCGGCTCCAGGTTTATCTGGACTCATCCACCTTCCCATCATTGACGAGTAATACCTAGCCCCGAAGTAGTCGTTTCCGGATTCGGTGTCGCGTTCTTTGCCGGTGAAGTGGTGTTCGGTGGGCGAGGTGAGCGTGGCGAAGTAGTTGGATTCGCCGGGGGCGGTGCAAGAGAGGGCGTCGCCGTAGGGCAGCGAGGCGCAGGTCTGCTCGAGGACGCCGAGCGCGTCGGTCTGGGCGCGGCGGGTGCCGAGGGGGTCGTCGAGATAGAAGTGCAGGCCGGTGGAGTCGTAAGTGCCGAGGAGTTTGCCGCCGGCCCAGATGTTGGTGTGCGCCCAGGTGAGGGTGGTGGTGAGGGTGGGAACTCCTCGATGCGTTCCATCCGGCGCGGGGCGAGCCAGCGTTTGGACGCCGCCGGGGGCGAAGGACGAGTTGACGGAGATTTCGGTGAGCTGCTCGCCGCCGAGGCCGAGGATGAAGTCGCTGGTGGTGGCGAAGCCGTTGGTGGTGGGGTCGCAGGACCAGGCGGTGATGGTGCCTTTGGCGATGCGGGTTCCGTCGGCGTCATAGAGGTAGCCGGTCATGGAGGCTATGCTGCCGAGGGGGTTGCTATAGACGGCGCAGATGCGGCCTTCGGCGTCGTAGAGATATTGGTTTGTGCCGTCGTTGGTGACGTCGCCGGAGGGATCGTAGGCGAGGCCGCCGGGAGCCTGGGCGGAGGCGGTCATCTGGTTGTTGGCGCTATAGGTGGCCCAGTCGTTGACGGTGGTGGCTTTGGTGGGAGCGGCGCAGGTGGCGGCGTTGGTGAAGGCGAGCGAAGAGCCGACCTGGGCGGTGCGGTTGCCGAAGGCGTCGTAGGCGTAGCAGTAGTAGGCGCTGATGTTGGGCAGCGGGGAGCCGGAGACGACGGGGGTGTCAGCAGCGGCGACGAGGCGGTTGAGGGTGTCGTATTGGAAGGCCCATGTGCCCATTACAGAGTCATTGTACTGGAGGAGATTTCCGGCGGGGTCGTAGCCGTTGAGGGCGTTGTAGGAGTAGACGGTGGCGCCGGGGGTGTTCTGGGTATCTCCGCTGTCGAGCTTGCCGCTGGCGGGTGAAGCCGCGAAGGAGGCGGTGGTGAAGGAGTGGGTGATGGCGATGGAGTAGGCGTAGTCAGTGGACGCGCCGCCGGCGATGGCATCGATGTAGAGGGTGGTGTCAACGGCCTTGACGGTGACGGCGGTGCTGGAGGCATTGGCGGCGAGGTCTTCAGCGACGGTGGCGGGGGTGTCGTATTGGCCGTAGGTGTAGGAGGATACGGTGGCACCGCTGACGGTGAGGGTGACGGTTCCGGTGTCGTAGGTGGCTCCGGTGACGGAGATGGGAGCGCGGGCGGTGACGATGGCGTAGTCGGCGGCGTCGGTGGGCGTGAAGGTGGCGGTGATCTCGTGCTCTCCGGCGGCGAGGGTGGAACTGGTGGTGATGACCGCGCCGGTTTCAGTGGTGTAGACGAAGGCGCCGGCGACGGAGGCGGTGGCGGAGAAGAGAGTAGCGGGGAGCGTGGCGGTGTCGGTGTAGCCGGTGGAGGGTGGGGTCCAGGTGATGGTGGGCTCGGCGGTGGTGACGTTGAGGACAACGGAGAAGGTGGCGGGGAGGAAGTAGGTGTCCGGGGCGAATTCGGGGCAAGCGGGGATGGGGGAATACGTGCAGCCGAGTGAAAAGGGCGCGAAGTTCACGGTGAGGGTCTGCGGACCGGCGGGAAGAATGGCGGTCGGGAGGAGCGGATAATTAGTGGCAAGAACCGGACCAGATGGAGATGATACTGAATATGTTGTTACAGCTGCGAGCAGAGTACCGGATGCATTGTAATAAGTATATGCGCCGGGCAACTGGCCGCTGACAGCAACAGGAGTATCGCTGTAGACTTTTGCGTTCAACTGCGTCACGCTGAGGGCTGTGCCGTGGGCGATGGGCGCGGGAACGGGCCAAGTGATGGCCGGGGTAGCATTGACGACCCTAAGTGCGATGGAGACGGGAGCAGGGATGCTGTATTCGGAGGTATTGGCCGGGTTGAATTGCGCTATGACAGTGGTTGATCCGACGAGGTTAGTGAGCTCGGTGCCGGATGTGGCAAGCGTGCAGTTAGCGGCAGGCAGGCAGGAGTAGGTGAAGGTTCCAGCGATGCCGCCGGAGGTGGCGTAGAGCATCGCGCCGCCTACGGTCGTGCCGTAGGGAACAGAGGCGTTGGAGGGAAGCGACCATGTGATGGCGGGAGCGATTGAAGCGACAGTGACGGAGACGGAGCTGGTGACGATTTGGTAGGCCGATGTATCGGTGGGAACGAAGGTGACCGAGATGGTCTGCGATCCCATGGTGGTGAGCGGGGTTCCGGCGACGGGGGTGTAGGTGAAGGAGCCAGGGATTCCGCCGGAGTTGGCGTAGAATTGCGCGCCGCCTACTATTGTTCCGTAGGGAAGGGAGGTCATCGACCATGTGATGATGTTTGACTTGGCGGGAACAACCGCGCGCACACGCTCGTTGTACATATCCGCAATGTAAAGATTACCGAGCGGATCGATTGCAACATTCCGTGGAGTGTTTAGTTTGGCGCTGGTTGCCGCAATATTGTCGCTGTTGTATCCACAGGTGATGACGCCGGTGGTGGAGGCGTCGCCTGCCAGGGTGGAGATAATCCCAGTGGCCGCCGTCACCTTGCGCACCACGCAGTTGTCATTGTCAGCTATGTAGAGGTTGCCGTCGGGGTCCACAGTAACGCCAGTGGGATAATTCAGTTCCGCGCTGGTGGCCAGGCCGCCGTCGCCGGTGTATCCCAGTGTGCCATTTCCCGCGACCGTGGAGATGAGTCCCGTGGCGGCAGTGACCTTGCGGATACGCTGGTTGTACTCTTCGGCGATGTATATGTTTCCGGCGCTATCCAATGCGATACCGGCGACAACGTGCAATGCCGCGTTGACAGCGGGGATGCCGTCGGGTGAGATGCCATTCGAGCCAACGCCGGCAACGGTGGTAATGATACCGGTGACTGCGTTCACTTCTTGAACGGTATCAGTGACCACATCAGAGAAGTAGAGGTTTCCCGATGCGTCAAGCGCAATACCCGCAGGACAACCTAGCGAAACACTGGTCGCCAATACTCCATTGTTTGTGAAATCCTGTGCGACAGTAACTCCATTGCCTGCAACCGTGGTGATGATCCCAGTTGTGGCATTCACCTTGCGAATCACATGATTATCCGTGTCGGCAATATAGATGTTGCCTTGAGGGTCGACGCCAATACCGTTGGGTTGATACAGTACCGCAGAGGTTGCAGGACAGCCGTCCCCGGTGCTATCCGTTTGTTGCGCGCAGCCGGTACCTCCGCCTGCCACTGTGGAGATGTCGCCAGTCACGGCCGTGACCTTGCGAATGCGATTGTTAGCCATGTCGGCAATATACAAATTGCCCGCCTGATCGACCGCAACGGCGATGGGATCCCACAGTTTTGCACTGGTTGCCAAGCTGCCATCGCCGGTGTGGCCAGCTGCTCCATTTCCAGCGACCGTGTTCATGTTTCCCGCAGAGGGAAAGACAATGGCATCTTGCACCACGCTCATGGTTCCATTGACGTAGGAGTACACATAGTTGGACGTGGAAAGCGTACCGGCCGCCGCGATGATCGGATACGTACCGATGGGTGATATGACCGTTGCCGCAGTCGTCAAACTCGGCGAACCGGTTAACAACGCCGTAGTGTCGCCGTTAACGAAGCCGCTATAGCTAGCCGTGAATACGGGATTTGCAACGCCGTAGATCCGGGTTGAATTGTTCGCCGTCACCGTCAGCGTTGCTTTGTCCACCATAATGCTCTGCGTGGCCTGCACCGCTGCGTAGGTGGTGTTGCCTGCCTGATTGGCTGCAACGGTTACTGTTCCTGCGCCGGTGATGGTCAGAGTGTTGCCGGTAATGGACGCTGGCCCGGAGACGACACTGAAGGTTACAGCCAAGCCGGAACTGGCTGTTGCCGATAGCGCGATCGGTGAGACGCCGTATGTGACCGGCGCTGCCAGTGAGGCAAAGCTGATGGTTTGCTTCGACGCGCTAACCGTTACGCTCACTGAGCCGGTCACGGTGTTGCAGTTCGCCGAGTTCGCCGGTATGAAGGTTACGCTCTGCAATGACGTGCCCAGGGCGGGAGCTATAGTAGGCGTTGTAAATACAAAGCTGCCCGCAACTGAAGCCGCGCCGCCGCTCAACGTCGAGGAGGCAAGTGACTGTCCAGCGGCAATATTACTGGCCGAGGGCCATGCGGTCACTGTGGGAGTGGCTTTGAGTACCGTCACCGCTACCGCGCCATAAACTGTGCTGTAACTCGGCGTGTTCGTCGGCGTAAACATCACGCTTTGCGATACTGTGCCCACGCTTGGCGCCGTACCTGGCATGGTAAACGTAAAGCCGCCCGCTACCGAGGCAGTACCGCCGCTTAGCGCCGAGGACGCGAGCGTCTGGCCATAGGTGATGCTGCTGGCCGTTGGCCAAACCGTCACCGTTGTCGTCACTCTTGTCACCGTTAGTGGAACCGTGGCGGAGACTGCGCTGTAATCGGCAGCATCCGTCGGTGTACAGGTCACGGAGAGAGTTTGCGCGCCGGCGTTCAGCACCGTTCCCAGGGCAGGCGTGTAGACGCATATCCCTGCAACGCTTAAGCTCGCGTTGAGTTGAGCCGCGCTCAGTGGTGTTCCATAGGGAATGGGTGTTGGCAGCGGCCAGGTGATTGTGGGCGTGAATATGGCCGGAACCACCGCACGAACACGACTATTGAGATACTCTCCAATGTAAATATTGCCGTAAGAATCTACAGCAACTCCTACTGGGTGGTTCAATTCGGCGCGGGTGGCCGGTCCTCCATCGCCTGAATATCCCGCTACGCCGCCGATCCCGGCCACGGTCGAGATATCTCCGTTTGCGATTCTCACCCTGCGCACGGCATGGTTATATTCGTCCCCAATATAGAAGTTGCCGGCTGAATCAAAAGCAACTTTGGAAGGAACATACAGTTCCGCGCTTTTAGCCGGCCCGCCATCTCCGGTATACCCCGCAGTGCCGTTTCCGGCCACCGTGGTGATCGTTCCTGTCGCGATCGGGGCCGTCACCTTGCGAATGCGCTGGCCGCTTGACTCCGCGATGTAAAGGTTGCCGGACGAGTCAAGGGCAACTCCGCCTGGATGATTCACGGCTGCGCTTGTGGCTCGGCCTCCATCGCCCGAGGTAGATGCACTACCGGTGCCGGCAACGGTGGTAATAATCTTCGTTGTGCCGTTTACCATGCGGACACGGCTATTGCCCCAATCCGCGATGTAGATGTTCCCTGACGCATCCACTACAACACCGCTGGGAGTATTCAGTTCAGCGCTGGTTGCCTGCCCCCCATCCCCCGAGTAGCCTGCGGTGCCGCAGATTCCCGCCACCTTGTTAATAATCCCCGTCGCGATTGCTACCTCGCGAATGCAGGCGTTCGCTTGGTCCGCGATATAAATGTTTCCGGAAGAATCTACAAAAACATCTGAAGGCTCATTGAGTGTCGCGTTAGTTGCCGGACAGCCGTCTCCCACACTATCCTTCGCCCCGGAACAAACTGTTCCACCTCCCGCTACAGTGCTGATATCGGCCGTAGAAGCTGTTATCTTGCGAATAACGCCGTTGCCGTAATCGGCGATATAGACATTGCCAGACGCATCGAGCCGGACACCGAAGGAATAATCCAGCTCCGCGTTAGTAGCCAAACCGCCATCTCCCGAGTATCCCCGTAATGTGCTTCCGGCTATCGTGTTGATATCGCCGACGGGAGGAAAGACAATGGCATTCGGCGAGACGTACAGGGTTCCGTTGACATAGACGAAGGTGTAATTGACTGCCGAAAGCGTCCCTGCCGCCACGGTGATGGGATAAATTCCTTGCGGAGAGGAGGTCACAGCCGTAGTTGTCAGAGCCGGCGCGCCGGAGACAACGCTGGCCTTATCGCCGTTGACAAAGCCGGTGATGGTATAGGTCAAGGCAGGGTTCGCCACTGCATTGGCGCGGCTGGAGTTGATCGCCGTCACCGTCAGCGGTGCCGGGTTCACCGTGATGCTCTGCGTGACCTGCGCCGCCGCAAAGTAATTGTTATTGCCCGCTTGGTTCACCGCTACTGTTACAGTGCCCGTGCTGGTGATGGTCAGCATATTTCCAGAGATCGAACCCGGTCCGGAGAGTACGCTGAACGTCACTCCAAGCCCGGAGGATGAATATGCATAGAGAGCAACGGGTGCAACTCCATAGGTCACGGGCGAGGCTGGCGTGGGGAAAGTGATTGTCTGCGAAGCTTGGTTTACCGTTAGCGTCACCGTCGCCGTCGCCGAGTTGTAGTCGGCTGTATCCGTCGGTACGAAGGTCACGCTCTCAGAAGGAGTTCCTGCTCCTGGAGTCGTGCTCGGCGTGACCCAAGCAAAAGTTCCGCTTACTATAATTCCGTTTACTGAGGCCGAGCCTCCGCTTAATGTCGAAGAGGCAAGCGTCTGACCATAGGTGATCGTGCTAGGCGTCGGCAAAACCGTCACTACAGGTGTAGCCTTGTACACTGTTACGTTCACCGTCGCCGTCGCCGAGTTGTAGTCGGCTGTATCCATGGGGGTGAAGGTCACGCTCTCTGATGCGATGCCCAAGCCCGGAGCAGCGTTCGGCGTGGTCCATGCAAAAGTTCCGCTTACTATTATTCCGTTTACTGAGGCCGAGCCTCCGCTTAATGTCGAAGAGGCAAGCGTCTGACCATAGGTGATCGTGCTAGGCGTCGGTAAAACCGTCACTACAGGTGTCGCCTTGTACACTGTTACGTTCACTGTCGCCGTCGCCGAGTTGTAGTCATTTGTATCCGTCGGTACGAAGATCACGCTCTCAGATGCTGTGCCTACGCCCGGAGCCGTGCTCGGCGTGGCCCAAGCAAAAGTTCCGCTTACCAAAATTCCGTTTGCCGAGGCTGTACCTCCGCTTAGCGTCGAAGAGGCAAGCGCCTGACCATAGGTGATCGTGCTAGGCGTCGGCAAAACCGTCACTACAGGTGTCGCCTTGTACACTGTTACGTTCACCGCACCAAGAGCCGAGTTATAGTCGGCTGTATCCATGGGTGCGAAGGTCACGCTCTCAGAAGGAGTTCCTGCTCCTGGAGTCGTGTTCGGCGTGGCCCATGCAAAAGTTCCGCTTACTATTATTCCGTTTACCGAGGCCGAGCCTCCGCTTAATGTCGAAGCGGCAAGCGTCTGACCATAGGTGATCGTACTAGGCGTCGGTAAAACCGTCACTACAGGTGTAGCCTTGTACACTGTTACGTTCACCGCACCAAGAGCCGAGTTATAGTCGGCTGTATCCATGGGTGCGAAGGTCACGCTCTCAGAAGGAGTTCCTGCTCCTGGAGTCGTGCTCGGCGTGACCCAAGCAAAAGTTCCGCTTACTATAATTCCGTTTACCGAGGCCGAGCCTCCGCTTAGCGTCGAAGAGGCAAGCGTCTGACCATACGCAATGGCGCTCGCCGAGGGCCATTGCGTAACTGTGGGCGTGGCCGGTTGCACCGTCACTGTGCCGTTGACGTAGCTGATGGTATAGTTTGCATCCACCGCACCTGAGCAGCTAGTCAAGGGCAAGGAACCCACAGGGCTCAACGGCGTATAAGTCGTGGCACACGTCGGCTGGTGTGTGAGTGATGCGCCGGTATCGCCGTTAACGAAACCGCTGTAGATTGGCGCAATCGCTGGAATTGCGGCGCCATATGTCACTGTCGGACTGGAGGCAGTGATCGACAGCGGTGCTGGTGGGGTGACTTGCACGGATATTGATGGGTCACCACCAACATAGGTCCAGTAAGGGTTATAGTTACCGTTGCCGTAATTCCCTGTAGGATCGAATAATTCGTAAGCATCGCCACTCGCACTGTAAACAGCATTAATCTCCGGAATCAATGAATAATATCCATTTGCTGAACCATCTTCATCGTAAGCGACCCACCAATAACAGGAATAAGTGTATGAAGTGTTCCCGCCCCCGACGTATAGCTCGGAACACGTTGCTGGAATATACGCCGGACTTGCAACACCAGCAGATGAATAGAAAACAAGTCCTGATGCATTCCCGTATGCGCAAACCTCAAGGTCAGTACCATACGAATCCACTATCTGATCACTGCATTCATCAACATTTGGGCCGCTGGATTGAGCGCGCCCCAGGGACGGCATAAGAGCAAAAGCGGCGACAATTGCCAACAGTATGATCAATGATCGGATGCGAACAAATTGCTTAACAGTTGTCATTGCTGCACCTCCTCAGGGACCGGTTGCTGTGTGGGAGATGATGGATGAACTACAATTTGTTTCGGAGAAAAGAACTGAACAATGTAATGTTCAAACGCAGCTATCTTCTCCGGTGGCAGAGTCCGCTTTAGATAGGTAACCTCGGCATTGATGTCCGCTTCGCGCTGTGCGATCAAGTCCTTCAATTGTGCTTGACTTGTCGTCGATGGACCTGCGGCTCGAATTGCCGCTAACTGTGCGTCCAAATCTTTTGTCTCTGCGGTTAACCGTAGGGATGAGGTACGGATCGCCGCATACTCCGCATCAGAGAATCCCAAACTGGTTTGGTGGTGATTGCGCAGCCAACTGCCATCCTTGCCTCGCGCTTCTTCGCTTGCAGCCTTCATGTCCAGCTGATTTTGATGAACCAGGAAATGCCAGTAGAGATGTGCCAGCGGCACTGGCTGGAGTTGAAAAGACCCGCTTGCCGGTTGCTGTTGTTGAGACGACGCCGACTGGCCGATTACTGGATGCGCCAATGGACAAGCCAGTAATACGACACTCAGAAGTGCCGCTATCGAGTCATACTGCGATTTTCTAGCCATCGCGACTTTGCCCTTTCCTCTGAACCGCTATGTACTGGCTTCTCTACTGCGCAATCGTTGCTCGTTTATTACTTGCTCTGTTCGGCCCCGGTGAAGGTTACTGTAGCTGATCCGCTGATTGCAGTCCCTACAGTGCTGCCTGTATCTAATTCGGTTGTAATCCGCAGACGGTTGTCATACGTTCGGTTCAGTGTGAGTGCATTGTTACCAAAGAAGGCTGTTCCTAGTCCGCCGAAGGCATAATAGGACGCTGCGGAGAATAGTGACTGCGTCAATACGGAATTTGGAACAGACCAGTTGCTTGCCATTGTCTGTAGCCGTCCCGCGCCGTCGTAGCAGTTAGCAAAAGTAAGTAGCGCTGAAGTCATCCACGATGGAGCCTGGACCGAACAAGATGGAAGTTGCACAGTTGGAGTTGGATTTGGCGTAATCCCGTCAGTGGAATAAGCAAGATTGCCGGCCAAATCATAGCTGTATTGCGGTAAGTAGGGTGTTCCACTTGCAATGTTAGCCGGAGTGTATTGCTGCTCGCTGGTAATGCGGCCCATCGGATCGTAGGAACTGATGGCTCGCAATGAGAGGAATGATCCAGCCGCAGGCGCAGAGGTAAGTCCAGTAGTGATCACTGGGCATGATCCGGCAGAGGCTCTCTGCGTCCAAGCGTTGATCAACCTGCCGATCCCATTCTGAACGGATGGAGAACTGGCTTGCTGCCCATACTCATACCACGACGATGGCGTGCTGCTGACATCACCGGAATAGCTCTTGCAATATAGCCTGTTCATATAGTCATATTGATAGCTTGTAACGACGCCGCGCGCATCGGTTCTACTTGTTACATTTCCGTTCGGATCGTACGCATATACACTCTTTCCAGTTTCCGGATTTACCGAAGTGAGCAGGCGCGACAAGCTATCGTATGTAAATGTCCGCGCCGCTCTCGCAACTGAAGCTGAAGAACCGTTTGCCCCCCCCTACTGGTTAACGGCGAGCAGATTGTTCAGCTTGTCGTAGTTGTAGTCAGTCTCCATCGAAGAAGTTTTGCTCGTGCCATTAGGCTCGAAGACACGAACCATCTGCCCAAGAGAATTCTGGCTTCGCTGCCAATCGTTTCCGTTTTCGTCGGCATCATCTTCCCATGCGTATGCATTTGCAATCTGGTTTGACTTGCAGTTTAACTGACCAACAGTGATAACACCGTTGAAACACGCCTGCTTTTTCGTTCCGTCCGGCGCTGTGACGATCGCCTTCCGACTAAGTGCATCGTAGGTGTACGTTGTAATTCCATACGTCACATCATGTGGAATTCTATATGGATTTGATACGCTCACGACTCTGCCAAGGCTGTCATAAGTCGTATCCGTATAAACTGTTCCGTACGGGTCTGAAAGCAACTGTGTTTGCGTCAGACGTCCCAGTCCATCGGCCAACGCCTTTTTTACAAGGGAAGTGGATGAAGTAATTGCTTTCGTAAAAGTTACTGAGAGGCCACCGAGCGAATCATCATAGGCAAGCGATTCCCATCCACCGTCTGGATAAGTAACTCCCGTAAGCCTACGCATAGAATCGTATGAGTAGTTTGTTATTTGGCCATTTACGTCCGTGTGCGACATCAATAGGCCGGTGCTGTCATCGTACCGCGGCGATTCAAAAGATTTGTCAACATACAAAATATTACTTAGGTACAAACCAGAACTATCATAGGCCAAAGTCGTTGGAATGCCATTTGCGTCAATTTTCTGCGTAGGCATACCATGGCTGGTTGCAGTGTATACATTATGCGTGGTCGGATTGATTGGCGTGCTTGTATGCCAGCGAATTACCGACGTCTGAAGGCCTAATGATCCCGTGTAACTATAAGGTGGTCCTTCGTCATACTTATAACTGGTCTGTGCAATCTGAGCGCCTGCGGAACCTCCGTTCAACACCGTATCCTGGCTCGGAAGGTCGATCAGATTCGCCGCATAGTAGTTCCAGTTTGACTGCCAGAGCTTGGTGTGCAGCGTGGTGCGCAACGCAGGAATCATAGTGCTTGTTGCCGGCAGCGTAGCTGGTGAGGCTGGCGCGGTGCCGGCAAATGCCGATTCACTGGAAGAGAGCACCTGTCCAAAGCTGAAGGGATGAGTGATTCCCGTATAGTCTTGATAACTTCCGAAGGTATCATAAGTGGATTGGTCCTGACTGTATAGAGCGGATGCGTTTGTGGGAAGAACAGTCGTGACGAGGTTGGGAAACACACCAACCGAAATGTAGTTGGAAAAATTCGTCGGATTTGCGTAATCAGTGCCCGTATAGGAATAGGTTGTATCAACTTCTTTGAGCAGCTTTGACGACCCTTGATAATATTGCGTCTTAGTTTCCCAGGGGCCGCAGGTAGATCCCCCGATTAGGGAAAATGTGTGCGTAGTTATATCTCCAAGCGGATCCGTGACCGTGACTGTTCCTTGATTCGCTCCGCCGGGAGATGGTATTCCAAGCGAATTGTTTGATGGCGCGCCAATCCAACCCGATCCTACGTTGTTGTTGTAGTACCATATTTCGGTTGGCGCGGAATCCGTTGAGTTCACGTATACGTTTCTCTGTATCACCATCCGGCTCGACAATATGTTTGAATACGGCCAGATCGGCGTCCCCACCACTGGAATCTGTCCTGGAGGATTACCGCAGGCCAAACGAGTTGCATACTGATAAGTCACCATTGCTCCGGTGGGCATAATTACAGTTTTAACTTGACCATAATTGTCGTAGCCGAATTGCCAAAAAGTCTGATTCGGTAGCGTAACACTTGTCAGAACCCACCATTTTTCGTTGATTGTTTCGCCCTCGAGGGTGGCCCCATTCACCTGCGGAATGCTCGCGCTGACCGGAATCTTGGCATAACAGAAAGTCAAAGGTATGTCATTTTCCCCACCTGCGCCAGGATAATTAAAAGTCTCTGCATAGTATGCCGGGGTATAACCAGGCTCCTGGTAAGTGAGTGGGCTGCCCGAGGGAAATATATGGCAGAAGCCTCCGTTGCCAAATCCTGGATCAACCTGCGTTGTTGTCGGCTGATAGGAGGCATCGACATCCACCAGGCAGCTATAGTTTTCCAAGGGACGAAGATAACTCGGATTTGCAATGACTCTACCTATCGTATCGGTAATTGTGGTAGCCGAAGCAGTACCATGCGCATAGCCTTCCCATGAGGGTAAACTGGCATCGAAGTAATCACCACTGCCGGGAGCGGTGGCGCATGATCCTTTCAGAGTTATCGCGTTTCCATTGGGATCGACCATACCGCCTGCGTTGCCTTTGCGGTCAACAAGCACAGGTCCGCTAGCTGCGGTTCCCGGCTGTAGCATCAATCCGCTGCCATCCACACTGTATTTGATGTTCGGAATATATCCCGCCGTCGAGTTTGCAATTCCTCCGCCCAGCGAGTGCGTCGCACCGCTATCATCGATGGCGACAAAGCGAACCAGATACTCCGGGCCATTCGCTGTTTTTGTTGAGGAGACAACAATACGTTCTTCTTTCCAGAAGAGTCCGCCGGGGCTGATGAGCACATGAGGCTGACCCCAGGGCGCGCCTACCACTCCCGACGCTGTTTCATGCTGATTGGTGTCTGCCGGCCCGCCGGTCAGCGGCGGCGTAGACTGGAATGTCGTTGAGTTACTGCGAATGGAAATCGTTACAGGCGGGACATCGCCGCGCTGCTCATATGACAACAGCGGTATATTCAGCACCAGATTTCCGTTGGCCAGATTCACCGTATCGAAGTCGGAGCCATGATACGACTGAAAGGCCTGATAACCCTTCTCGAAGTCCGCCTGTGCGCGGGCGAATACTGAAGCCATCATCAAAACTGCGATGAGGGCAATGGCGCGCATAGTGCGTGATGAAAGAGAAATGATCGGGCGAGCACATGAAGACTGCAGATTCAACGCCGCGAATATCATATTTGTGTTCATCATCTCCCTTTTCCTCACGAAGAATTACTTGTGAAATCCAGACGATCCTGACAGACCAGCACTTTCGCTCCGAAAGGCGCGGGCAGGAATTGTTCATCTGCCCGCGTTCTCTCAGAGTCGTTTCTCTAGTTTGTTTTGGCGCTGAAGGATGGAGTCGAGAAGCCCGCCGTATCGGTCACCGTAACCTGAATCGCGCTTGAAGTTGTCGAGCCTGTCGCTTGTGTTCTAGCGGCTGCCGGCGCTGCTGTCCGGGCGGCGGATGACGCGCCTCTAGCTTCTGAGCGAACTCTTCTGACTGTAGTTTCAGGCTTGTTGGAGACTGCCTGCGTGCTGGTCGAAGAGCTTGAAACACTCTTCAAGTTAACAACACTGCCACTCGCAGTCGCTTTCCAGGAGCTACCGACAGCCTGGTTGATCGCAGCCGCCAGCGCCGTTGCAATCGACTGCGGTGTGCTTGCGCTTCCCCACGGCACGGAAACGGTTGTACCGCTGATCACAACCTGCACCGTTCCGCTGTCGAAGTTCGTAGTGGTGCCCGCATCTCTGCCGCCTGTTAGCGCGCCGCCGGAGGGCGTGGCCTGATAATCGCCAATCACGAAGGCCGAGAGCGGCAGGTTGGTTGCACTGCCATTTGTAACGCTGGTCAGGTTCACTACGGAACCATTTGCTGCGGCTGTTACAGGCGAACCGGCAGCGTTCAATTGCTTCGCCAACAGGGTCGCCGCATCGTTGACAACTGTGCCTAACGGAACATTGACCGCTTTTGTGAATCCGCCGACGCCGGCCGAGATCGTCGATTGCGTGAAGGTGGGAGTGACGGGTAGCAGCCTTGCTGGAGTTCTGTTGGAAGGAGCGCCACCGGCATCTCGTCGAGCCGCCTCCGCAGTCGCTGCGCGGCTGCTCGTTGACGCAGAACTAGTAACAGCGCTGAGCGCGATAGAGCCGGAAGCAGGCGCAGCGGTCACGGTAACTACATTGCTCTGCTCCGAGCCGGAGACGGTGATGGTGAGGACATTCTCGGTAAGCCAATTGCATTCGTCTTGATTTATAGGATCTTCTGGTGTGCAGTAAGTGGTAAAGACCGCTGACAAATCATTTGAGCAACATACTCCTGTTATCGTTGTCCCAGAAGGAAATGTTGCGGATGCCGTGACCATTCCATTAAAAGTGTTAGCATTATTGGGTGCGCCCTGAAGGCCTGGATAGGCTCCTTGTTGCAGCAACGCGATTGGTACCGCGCAGGAGCCCGGGGAGCTAGGTATAGTCGCGGTCAATGCCAGTACTGCGCCACCACTCGTCGTAATTGATGCCGGATTGATCGAACACAGCGTATAGCCATTCATGACTCCGTCGGCTCCATCAATTCCGATTGCGCCTGCAGCAGTAACATCGAAATCATAATCCTGCGGATAAGTATTATAATAACTGCTGTTTGGGTCGGTTGACACGTTAAACGTCAGGGTCGGAGAAAGACTTCCGGGGTTGCTGACGGATACGACACCGTACCCTGAACCTCCATTAATTACTGGAGGTAGCCAACAGGCGCAACCATCTGGTTGATACGTTTCCGAGTCATCAACTCCCTGGAAATCAACACTGAAGGTTAAATTAACCTGCGATCCGACTGCTCCAGCAGTTGCCATTTGGAATGCATCTCCGTTGTTCCATGCCGGCATTCCATTGTAAGCTGGCATCGTTCCTATTACGGCAATAGAGGTGTCTCCTGTTCCACTCATTCCCTGCGGCGAATACTGCACGGTAAAATAGCAAGTCCCTCCATTCGCCGGAACTTGAATCCCAGGCGTACAAATGAGTGCGGAAGTGGGCAAGCTGGCAGCAGGAGTAGAAATTGTGGAATAGTCCTGACCGTCGCTATAGGCAACTTGACTGATATATACTGGCGATTTGTAGTTGTTTGTAAATTCAAACAACTGGGAAGTAGGAGACCCAAACGTATAGATAATCGGAGGCGGGTTCGTGGGCGAAACTACAATCGCTGGCACTTCGACAGGAACCAGAGTTGCGCCTTGCAATGAATTCGTTACGGAACCACTGACTTGCGCATAGTTTGTCACCAGAATGTTTTGCTCCGCGGCGACGGCTGTGGTTGAGCTGATATTCGCAGTTCCAGCGGCGACTATGTTTGCATTGACCACTCGGTAGAGCACGTTATTAACAAGCTGATTTGGCGGCCCATTAAACGTGAGAGCACTTGTTGGAACCTCGGTGATCGGGTTCGGCGCATCGACCGATGTGGGTGAAAATACAATATTGATCTGACATTGATTTGCAAGAAGGTTTGAGGTTTGGCTATTTTTGGCAGTAGTTCCGTATGCGGCAAGCTGCTGATTGGAGCAGAAGTCGCTTCCGTCATTCAAAAGATTATTTGCTACTTGAAACCCTGGATCGCTGAAGGTAATTGCAAGTCCAGCCATAGTCATCGGATTATTTGAGTAGTTCGTGAGGACGACTGCATACTCCGTGGCCGCATTCACCGAACTACCCTCAGGCCCCATATTGAATGTTGGAACAGTAAGGCATGGTGTGGCATTTATCACCGAGCAGTTTGTGCGTTAATGCTGGCGCCTGAGATGTTATTCGGGTTCGAGATGCTAATGCCAATATTCCCCAACTCGACCGGAGTTACAGGCGGTTCGAGATCGGAATAGAAGGCATAGGTTCCATAGACGCTGTCTTGATAGACGTTATACGTCGCGGGACCTATATAGTTGTCACTTAACTGCGGACCCGTGATGGAATAATTAGCATATCCGGTGTCGTCCACCGATTTTCCAATCGAGGTCTGTTGCTGCGTTGTGGATGTATTGCTATATCCAGCTGTAAGTGAAACGTGATTTAAAGGGCTTCCAACATGAAATGTGACCGATACACTTTCGCTCGCTGTATGCGTATCCGTTGCGACATTTGTTGTAGAATATGTGTTTGAATTCTGGAACTGCCCTGAATAGGTTGAGGGAAGTCCATTCGGTCCAGGGACAGGGTACTCAACGGTTCCATAAGGCACAAATCTGTTCATAGTGCCTGTTGTGTTGTTCGCGCTGGTGCATGAAGATGGAAGAAAACCACTGGGACAAGTGGTGTTACTCGATGCTGGAAGAACTGGCGTACAGCTGGTATTCGCATAATTGGGGTCAATTGGATCGGCGAAATTGATCCATCCACCCGCTACGTTTGAATTAGGCAGAAGAGCGAGTTGTGTGGGATTGAGCGGGTTGCGTGGGGCTGACGGTAGCGTTTCCGTAAGGTTTGGATCCAGACTTGGCCCATAGGATGGATGACAGACATTGACCGCGTTACCGTTAAGGGCTACAAATGGGTCAGCCTGGAGGATATCAGCGTAATCCCGCATCGTCAGCCCGGGGCCAAGCGGAAGACCAGTATTAGGATCGTTTCCCCAAATGGATTGATCCCAGGATCGCGAGGTATAAGGAAGCCATTGCGAGCAACTCGGATTGGGAAAATAGGGATTCTTCAGGCACCAGACGGGAATTCCAACGATATCCGGGTAGGGATACTGATTGGGATCGCAACCGTTATAGCCTTGGAATGCGGACGGAGGGCCAACGATTGGATCGCAGGAGTTCGACCAAAGACCTGTCCAATTGAGTACCGGCGTGCCTTGCGCAGTCGCACTTACATTTGCAGTGACGACCGGATTGAGCCAGATGTAAATGACATCGTTATCGTGGTCAACGCCAAGAGAGGAACTGATCGGCCCCATGGTAGAAATGGAGTTTCCGTTGGTCGTCTGGACTTGGACGGAATTGATATTCTCTTCCGATGATCCTGTGGTGTTGTCAGATTTAACAGTGAAACCACCTCCCACCCATTTAGTGCCAAAATCAGCGCTTACTTCCACAAAACTATCCGTCGTATTCCCGGTCGTATTGGAGTAAGTATTTGTAGAACCAACCATTTTGCTCTGGCCATAGGTCACATTGCTGGCCGACCTAGGCGGCGCATAGACGACGCCCATGACCTGGTACTTGTAATAGTTGTCTGTGCTTTGCGCGCAAGCAACGGATGAGGCGGCCAGGAGGCAGAAACCTATCAGGCAGAGGTGGAAAAGAGACCGGGATGCGTTTTTCAAGGACATTCTCCTTTTCGGGGTGATTCTGTGATGGGTTTTCGCTTGCCGCCACTGAGAGATGGGCAAACACCGTGCGCTACCGCTTGAGCCGAACCGCCGGCAAATTCGACCGCCGGAGGTGATACCGTGCGCGGCTTCTTGTGACATATGCCAGAAAACGCGCACAGCTTCCCGTTCTCACGAAAGTAATAAATCTTCGAGAAGATTCTTATTACCTACACGAGTTTTTTGCATTACTTTTGGTTGGCCAAGTTTGGACACTATCGGAGGCGTGCAGGGCACGTCAAGGGCAAGGCTGTGGATATCTTTGAGGATTTCTTACAGTATTTTGCGAATGGCGTCGTCATATTGCCTCTCAGTAAAAAACGATTGAGAGTTAAAGTGATGAGTGCATTACCCAAAGAAGCCATTCAGATCATCTTCTAATTTGAAGGCCGGCTTGAGCGTTTGCGTGAACCAGTTCGTCTATTCTTAGCATAAAATTAACCGGATTTAGCCCGGCAGGGATGGGGTGGATATCCGGGTTGACTTTTGAAGTTGCGATAATAGAGCATGGATTATCGACCGTTCAGAGATTCATACCGATCCCCAACAATTTTCAGCATGAACGATTTCAGCAACGCTGCTTCAGGGATCGCGAGAAAGTCAAGGAATAACCTTATGTACCGGACTTGTTTTCCCCGCACTCTAGCATTCACCTTTGCAGTGCTTTGCGTAACGACGGCGATGGCGCAGCGGGCGATGGCCCAGCAATTTGCGCCTGCGATAAGAGTAACCAGCACTATCGACGAAGGTAACCGGGTAACACTGACAGGAAACACGCACCCGTCTGCCAATGCAAAGAATGACCGGGGTCGGGTCACTCCCGATTTGCCGATGACAGACCTTATTATGGTGCTGAGCCGCGCGCCGGAGCAGCAGGCGGCCTTTGACGCGATGGTGGCTAGCCAATACAACCCTGAGTCGCCCGATTTCCATCACTGGCTCACGCCGCAAGAAGTGGGCGCTGACTTCGGCCCGTCCGAGACTGACATCGCCACCATTACAAACTGGCTGACGGGACATGGGTTTTCCATCGGCGAGGTGAGCAATGATCGAATGTCGATCCGGTTCAGTGGAACGGCGGCGCAGGTGGAGAGCGCCTTTCATACAGAGATTCATAATCTTGAAGTGAAGGGTGTTCAACATATCGGCAACATGAGCGATCCGCAGATTCCGGCGGCTCTGGCGCCAGCCGTGGTAGGCGTTAAGTCGTTGCACAACTTCTTCGCGCGGCCTCTGCACACCACGGGCAGCAAGGTGATGCGGGACTCCGCGACAGGAAAGTGGCAACGCGTGGCCAGCGTCCCAGCTTCAGACATCTCCCCTCGGGCCGAGGCAGCGCGGCCGCAATTTGGCATTAGCGTGCCAAAAGGCAAGAACACCCCCGCTTATTTGGTTGAAGACGTAACACCGTACGACTTTGCCACTATCTATAATGTTCTCCCGCTTTGGACTGCAAGTACGCCCATTGATGGGACCGGCCAGATCATCGCTATCGCCGGAACCAGCGCGATCAACGCAGGCATCACTGTCACCGGCGGAAATGGTAATAATGACGTGGCCACCTTCCGCAGCGCCTTTGGCCTGCCGGCTTACACTGCCAACCAGTTCACGATGGTCTCCGGCAACAGCGAGCCACTGACTGTATGCACAAGCACAGATTCAAATGCGCTCTGCGGCATCAACGACCTGATTGAGAACTCGCTGGATGTGGAGTGGTCGGGCGGAATTGCCAAAGGCGCCAACATTATATTGGTGGCATCCTATCCAGCCTCGGCATCGGACGACAATCTTTACGATTCTGAAAGCTATATCGTCAACAATAAAGTGGCAAATATTATGAATGTCAGCTACGGCAATTGCGAACTGGCCCAAGGCACCGCGGGCAATGTCGAATATTACAACCTCTGGCAGACAGCTGCTTCCGAAGGGATTGCGGTCTTTGTCTCCTCGGGAGACGGCGGTTCGGCGGATTGCGATGATAGCGGCGATTCAATCGGGAATCCCTACTCCGCTCAATATGGCCTTACCGTCAGCGGATTGGCGTCCACGCCTTTCAATACCGCAGTGGGCGGCACAGACTTCAACTGGTGCTCCCTGACATCCCCCGCCGAATGCACGGCCACGCCTTACTGGAACTCAACAAATGCGGCAAATGACTCGAGCGCCAAAGGGTACGTGCCCGAAGTTCCCTGGAACGACACCTGTGCAAGCCCTCTGTCGCTGGGATATCTGGAAGGAATAGCGACAGGTTTTGGCATCACAGGTGTCAGCAATGCTGAGACGGCCTGCAACTTTGTCTACAACAATTGGTCGACATACTACACCAATACTGGCGGCAGCAATGGCGGCATCAATCTCTCCTATTATGTCGATACGGTGGGCGGAGGCGGAGGCGCGAGCGGGTGTGTGGTCAGTTCGACCTCAGGCACTGTCACATCATGTACGGTGGGTTCAACCAGTACCGGCGCGTCGAACGGCTCAATTGTACTCTCCAACAACGGATGGCCAAAGCCCAGTTGGCAAGCCGGAGTTAGTGGTATTCCGACAGACGGCGTGCGTGACCTTCCGGATATATCCTTCTTCGGTTCAGACGGCTTTCTGTCGAGCAGTTCCTATTTGATCTGCGTCTCGGCGGACAATACCGGTAATGCCGCCTGTAGCTATTCCGCGACCAGTGAGCCGTTCGCGCAGGAGGTTGGCGGGACTTCGGTTTCCTCTGCCACCATGGCCGGCGTTATGGCGCTGATCAATCAGAAGGCTGGTACGGCACAGGGAAGCCCCAATACCGAACTCTATAAGTTGGCCGCCAAGCAAACTTATTCGAGTTGCAGCGCAGAGAGCGTCACGGCCGGCAGCACATCCTGCTACTTCAACGACATCGACACAGGCACCAACGCCATGCCCTGCGACTACGGCGCAACCGAGGGCGATCCGGCGCAGACAGGCATCGACTCGCCCAACTGCTCACCAAAGTCAGGGGATTTGATCGGCATACTCCCCGGATATAGCGCGGCAGTGGGATATGACCAGGCAACCGGTTTGGGATCGATGAATGTGGCCAACGTGGTGACCGCATGGCCCACCAACAATGGCAGCGCAATAGCTAAAGTGACAGTCTCGGCTCAATCCAGCATCAGCGCCACGAGCGCCCTGAGTGTGCCGGTGACGGTGGCCTCCTCAACCAGCGGCGGGACAACGCCGACCGGATCGGTGACAATTTCGGGAGCCGGTTATCGCTCAACGAGCGGGACGCTTGTGTCAGGAGCCTACACCTTCACGATTCCAGCCAACAGTCTCGCCGCCGGAAGCGACGTTCTCACGGCCACATATAGCGGAGACACTACCTACTCACCCGCCACCGGCTCCGCCACCGTCACCGTTACGGGAAGCACATCTTCAACAGGAACATTTTCGCTGGCAGCTACTACTCCATCTGCCGTTGCACCGGGAACTTCGGCCACCTCGACCGTTACCGTGACCGCGACTGGCGGTTATGCGGGAACTGCGACGCTCTCCTGCGCGCTCACCTCATCACCCTCTGGCGCGGTTGACCTGCCAGGTTGCTCTTTCTCCCCAACGACGGTGACGCTGACTTCCTCGACTACCAGCGGCACGGCCACGGCTACCGTCACCTCGACTGCAGCTACGACTGCCCGACTAGCTCATCCGCAACCGCGCGGCAATGGACGCGAATGGTTGGGCGCGGGCAGTGGCTCGCTGCTGGCGCTTGTGATCTTGTTGGGAATTCCGGCACGGCGGCGCAGTTGGCGGGCGATGCTGGGCGCAATTGTGCTGATGGCCGCGCTGGGCGGAGTAACCGGCTGCGGCGACTTCTGGCAGCCACCCACGAGTTCAAGCGCAGCAGGAACAACCGCCGGCAATTACACCTTCACTGTCACCGGAACCGGCAGTCCAACGGTCACCGCCGTCACAACCACATTCACCGTGACTGTGAATTAGTCATGCGATGAGCTGTGCCTGGTTGAGACTGCCTTGAGCAGAATAGACGAAGAATGTGACTGTAAGAGCGAGATAAGTAAAGCGCGGCATTGTAATTGTCGCTAACCGGCCGTGTTGCATTGAAAGGATATTCCCGAGATAGCTAAATCCTAAGCCGAGGCGCATAGGCCGGTGTCAAGGCTCTCTGACCGCGAACGCTGCGTCCATCGCAACGGACGGCCTTGGCTCCAGCCGGGCCTCGGCTACATTGCTGCTATCCGGGGAATGTCATTGTGGGACAGCATTGCATTCATAGAGGAATTGAACCCCGTTTTGTACACCACTTTCTGGAGGGCTGCTGGCGCGCCTCTGCGAACTTCCGCGCACGGATATTTTAAGATACTTTTTGATTACAAATTGTATTTCATTGGATGGAGGAGTTCGGGAAGGTGCGAGAAAGTGCGATTTTGGCTGCCCCCCAGGGATTCGAACCCCGATATGCCGCTCCAGAGGCGGCTGTCCTACCATTGAACGAGGGGGCAACAAGGGCGCTGATACCCCTCTTGCTGCCAGATTGGCGCGGTCCTCGGCAGGACGCCGACCACCAAGCCAACTTGTTCATCATAAGGGGACTCTCCCGCTTCGGTCAACCGCGACTGAAAAAGGTGGGTGACTTGGCGCACCCAGTCGCTCCGCCGGCCCTCGCATAGAAAAATTACACCTTAACCTCTATTCAGTATCCCCCGGAGACTGTTGTCTGATTTTCCGCCAAATCGTCTAACATAAATAAGGCTCCAATCTTTTTGTGATCGTCGTGCCAAGCACGGAGCAAAGGCTGTGTCATGAAGCGAATCTTCGCATTTCTTCCGGCTCTCACGGCGTTCATGCTGCTGTATTTCGCGGCAGCGTCGGGCATTGGGCAGCAAAGCCCCGCATTGAACTGGGAGCAGGTGAAGGCCCGGTTTGAAGCCGCAAATCCCGCGCTTCGCGCCGATGCACTAGGTGTGGATGAGATGAAGGCTGAGGAGATTACGGCGTTTTTGCGCCCCAATCCCACGGCTTCATTCCTTATGGACCAGCTTTATCCCTTCGGTCCGCACTACGACCCCAACGTATCAGGTGTGCGCAATCGCCCTTTGAGCAATGCACTGACCACCGGGTCGATCAGTTATCTCTATGAGCGTGAGCACAAACGCAATTTGCGGCTGGAGAGCGCAAAGGAGGGAACAGAGATTGCCCAGTCAGAGCACGTAAATCTGGAGCGCAATCTTCTCTTCAACCTGCGCTCGGCTTTCGTCGACACACTGGAGGCCAAGTCGGTGCTCGATATGGCCCGCGCCGACCTCGAATACTACGACAAGATCATCGCCATCAGCCGCAATCGCTTCAAGGCCGGCGACATTGCTCAGATTGACCTGGACCGCATCGAGCTATTGCGCGTTCAATACGAAGCGGAGATCCAGACAGCCATCGTCAATCTGCGCACTGCGAAGATTCAACTTCAGCAACTGCTGAACGACCGCACGCCGGTGGAGCAGTTCGACGTGACCGGCAACTTCGACTACAGCGATGATCTAAAGCCGTTGGAAGATTTTCGGAAGATGGCGTTGGATGCGCGTCCCGATCTCAGAGCCGCGCTGGAATCCCTTCAGCAGGCGCAGACCAATCACAGACTGGCCAAGTCCAACGGCTCGGCTGACCCCACCTTCAGCGTGGATGCGGGCGCCAATCCTCCGCTTGACCCTTACGTTGGCATCGGCGTCAGCATTCCGCTGCGCATCTTCGACCGCAATCAGGGCGAGAAGCAGCGCACCCAGATCGACATCAGCCGCAATCAGCAGTTGACAGACGCCGCGCGCACACAGGTCTTCAGCGATGTGGATACGGCCTACGCGCAGGTGGAGAGCAGTCTGGCTTTGCTGCGGCCCTACAAGGCGCAATACAAGGCGCAGGCGTTGAGGGTTCGCGAGACGGTGACATACTCTTATCAGCATGGAGGCGCTTCGCTGATGGACTTTCTCAATGCGCAGAGCGATTATCGGGCAGTGCAATTGGCCTACCTTGAACTGATCGGCTCATATCTGACCGCCGCTGGACAACTGAATCTTGCCGTGGGACGCGAGGTAATCGAATGAGTTTTTCTTCTATTAAACATCACTTTAACTTTTCGCTCTATATTACTCTGGCTGCATTGCTCGCTCTTTCCGGCTGCAAGGGCAAGGAGACAGGTGATGGCGCGCCTCCGTCTGTCAAGGTGATTCAGGTGGCGGACATGAATATGATCACTGTCGATGCGAATGACGCGGGCAAATTTCCCATCATTTCGGCGGGCCGGATCGAATCCGCAACCGAACTGACCGCAACCGGCAGCGTCTTTCCCGACATCAATCGCGAGATTCCAGTCATATCGATGGCTAATGGCCGCGTGGTAGAGATCAAGACGCGGCTCGATGACAACGTGAAGAAGGGGCAACTACTGCTGAAGGTGCAAAGCCCGGATATTACTGCTGCCTTTGACGCCTATCTCAAGGCGGCCAACGATGAGCACATGGCCGACAAGGCCTACGCTCGCGCCGACGATTTATTTCATCACGGCGCAATCTCTCAGGCGCAACTGGAGCAGGCTGAGGACGCGGAAAAGGACGCCAAGGCCGATCTGACCGCAGCGGAAGAGCAACTGAAGACGCTGGGCGTGGACAAGGATCATCCCAGCAGCGTCGTCAGTGTCTATGCGCCGATCAGCGGCGTGATTGTGGCGCAGAATGTGACGAATGCCGCGGCGGCGGGCGTGGGCCTCTCCGGCTCGGCCACGGCCTTTACCATCGCCGATCTTTCGACGGTATGGATCGTCTGCGATGTCTATGAGAACGACATTCCCAAGCTGCAACTAGGGCAGGAGGCGCGCATCAAGCTCAACGCATTCCCTGACCGCCCGCTCACCGGCCGCATCAGCGACATCGGACCGATTCTTGATCCATCGCTGCGCACAGCCAAGGTTCGCATCGAAGTTGCCAATCCGGGATTTCTCAAGCTGGGAATGTTTGGGACTGCGACATTCACCGGCCACGAGAAAGAGACGCACACCGTGGTTCCAGCCGATGCGGTTCTGCATCTGCATGATCGCGACTGGGTCTATCTGCCGGCGGGTGGGAATCACTTCAAACGCATCGAGGTTCATGCCGGACGGATGCTGGACGGCAGCCGGCAGGAGATTCTCTCTGGCCTCGCTCCAGGCCAGCAAGTGGTTGGCAATGCTTTGCTTCTTGAAACCGCGGGGAATCAATAGATGATTCGCGCACTCGTCGATTTCGCGCTTAAAAACCGCTGGCTGATTCTCGGCGGAGTCGTCGTTCTCTCGGCGTGGGGAGTGGTCAGCTTTCGCGCGCTGCCCGTCGAAGCCTATCCCGACGTGGCCAACAACTACGTGCAGGTTCTCACGCAGTGGCCGGGCCGCTCGGCGGAAGAGATTGAGCGCCAGGTTACCGTGCCGGTCGAGATACAGATGGCAGGCATTCCTCACCTGACGCATCTGCGCTCGACGTCTCTGGCCGGGCTTTCCAGCCTGATGATGATCTTCGACGACGACTCAACCAGCGACATGAATCGCGAGCACGTGCTGGAGCGGCTCAGCCAGGTGACATTGCCTACCGGTATCGCGCCGCAGATGGGAACCGACTGGAGTCCGGTCGGTCAAATCTTCTGGTACACCGTCGAAAGCACCAACCCTTCCTACGACGTGATGGAGAAAAAGTCGCTGGAAGACTGGACGCTGGAAAAATCCTTCAAGAGCGTCAAGGGCGTGGTGGACGACTCCAGCTTCGGCGGGCCGACCAAGGAGTACCAGATCCAGCTCGACCCGGAGAAACTTGTCTCCTACGGATTGAGCATTGCGCAGGTGGAGCAGCAGATCGCCAACAACAACACCAATGGCGGCGGCAGCTTCATCGAGCAGGGCGCGCAACAGATCAACGTGCAATCAGTAGGCCTCTACGCCAGCGTACAGGACATCGAAAATACCGTCGTCAAAAACTCGAACGGCGCTGCGATCAAGATCAAGGATATTGCGACAGTAGTTCAGGGGCCGAAGATTCGCCTCGGGCAGATCGGCAAAACTTACAAAACATATTCTATTGTGGACGGCAAAAAAGTTTTTGAAGACGGCACGATCATCGACAATCCCGATACCGTCGAGGGCATTGTGGCCTTGCAGAAGGGCGATGACTCCGACCCGGTGCTTGAAGGCATTCACGTCGAGGTCTACAAGCTCAACGGCGACAAGGACCATCCCGGCATACTGCCCACGGGCGTGAAGGTTGTTCCCTTTCTCGACCGCTCCGATCTGGTCAGATTCACGGTAGACACCGTTGAGCACAATCTGACAGCGGGAATGTTGCTCGTCTCCATTATTTTATTTCTATTTCTCGGCAATATACGCGGCGCGATTATTGTTGCGTTGACAATTCCTTTCGCGCTGATGTTCGCCTCCATCTGCCTGGACCTGAGCCACATTCCCGCCAATCTGCTTTCACTGGGCGCACTTGATTTTGGAATGCTGGTGGACGGCTCAGTTGTGATGATCGAAAACATCGTCCGCCATCTCTCGCAGCACGACGACACGCGCACTCCGTTCCGGAAGATTCGCGAGGCCGCGTATGAAGTTCAGCGTCCAGTATTTTTTGCGCGCGGCATTATTATCGCCGCCTATCTGCCCATCTTTACTCTGCAAGCCGTTGAGGGCCGGCTCTTCAAGCCGATGGCCTGGACCGTGACATTTGCCTTGCTGGGCGCGCTGGGCTTTGCCATGTTCGTAGCGCCGGTGATGGCCAGCATGATCTTCAGCAAGGGCGCCAAAGAGTGGCACAACCCGGTCATGCAGTGGCTCACCGTGCACTATCGCACCGCAGTTCGAGTGGCTATTATGCATCGCCGTACAACTGTGGGCATTGCCGCGGCTCTCTTTGCCATTGCCATTTATCTCACCTTCGGAGGCCCCGTCGGCTCGGAGTTTCTGCCGCATCTGGACGAAGGCTCGATCTGGGTGCGCGGCACGCTGCCTCCCAGCGAAGGCCCCACCGCCAGCATCGATTTCACCAACAAAGCGCGTGTAGTGATGGCAACATTTCCAGAGGTCACACAGGTCGTCAGTCAGACCGGACGTCCCGATGACGGAACCGATACTGCCGGATTCTTCAACACTGAATATTTTGTCGATCTCAAGCCCAAGAAGGAATGGCGTCCAGTTTTTCATCAGAACAAGGAAGCTTTGATCGCCGCCATGGACAAGGAGCTGCAAAAGTTTCCCGGAGTTCTCTGGAATTACTCTCAGCCCATCTCCGACAACATGGAGGAGGCCGTCAGCGGCGTGAAGGGCGAATTGGCCGTCAAACTCTATGGCGACGATCTGCGCACGCTGGAAAAGAAGGCCGATGAGATTCAGGCGCAGATGGCCACGGTTAAGGGCATCGAAGACCTGGGCATCTTCCGCATTATCGGCCAGCCCAATCTGAACTACACTGTGGACCGCGCCGCCGCCGCACGCTGGGGCATCAACGTCGCCGACATTCAGGATGCGGTGCAGACCGCCGTTGGCGCCAACGCGCTGACGCAGGTGCAGCAGGGCGAGGCGCGGTTTGACGTGACTCTGCGCTATCAGAAGCGGTATCGCGACACGCGCGAGGCCATCGAGAATGTGCGCTTGCTTGCGCCCTCGGGCGAGCGCGTTTCGCTGGCGCAGTTGACCAAAATCTCCACCGACGACGGCGCGGAAGAAATCTATCGCGAGGGCGGCCAGCGCTACATTGCCATCAAATACTCCGTTCGCGGGCGCGATCTCGGCTCGACCGTCGAAGAAGCACTCAGTAAGGTCAACAAGAATGTCGCGCTGCCGGCAGGTTATCACACCGAGTGGGCCGGCGAATACGAAAGTCAAAAACGTGCCGACAAGCGCATGGACCTCGTCATTCCCATCACTGTGATGGCGATTTTTCTCATTCTCTACACCATGTTCCGCTCCTTCAAATGGGCGATGCTGATTCTTGTCTCGGTGATGATGGCCTCCATTGGCGGGCCGCTGGCGCTGTTCATTACTCACACCAACTTTTCGGTTTCATCGGCGGTCGGATTTCTGGCGCTCTTCGGCGTTAGCGTGCAGACCGGCGTCATCATGATCGAGTTCATCAATCAACTACGCGCGCGCCGCAAGGGCATGGAAGAGTCCACGCAGGAACATATCGTTGAAGCCGCCGTCGAGGGAGCCGTGCTGCGCCTGCGGCCCATTATGATGACCATGCTGGTGGCCACGCTGGGCCTGCTGCCTGCCGCGCTTTCGCACGCCATCGGGTCGGACTCGCAGCGTCCCTTCGCGATTGTCATCGTCGGCGGATTGCTTGCCAATCTGGTGATTGGCGTCTTCCTTCTGCCCACGCTCTATGTGTGGATGGCACGCGAAAACGATGTGCTGCCGGCGGTTGAATCGACCGAGGATTTTTAGCAAATTCCTGTAGGAGACAGGAGAATGAGGACTGCATTCTCCGATTTCAATATCGCAAAAAGAGGTTCCTACTAGCCGGCGACGAGCACTGCGCGTTTGCGGCTGAGCAGCAGAGGCAACACCTGCTCCAGTGCTGCCTCCACTGTGAGGCCGTGCTTGGCGCGCAGCTCATCGACCTTGCCATGTTCGATGAAGCGGTCGGGCCAGCCGATGCGAACGACAGGAATTGCGCTACCGAGTTCGGCGAGAGCTTCAATCACCGCCGAGCCAAATCCGCCCATCTTCACGTGATCCTCGAAGGTCACAAAGGCGGCGACGCGGCTGGCGTACTCGGCGAGCATCTCGCGGTCTATTGGTTTAACGAAGCGAGGATTGACGACCGCCGCAGAGTAGCCATCCCGCTCCAGACGCACGGCCAACTCAGCGGCCATCGTGGTCATCGGCCCCAAGCCAAGGATCGCCACGTCGGAGCCGTCCTGAAGGATTTCAGCTTTGCCTACAGGGATAATTTGAGGCGCGGGCTTGCGCGCAGCACCCGGACCCACGCCGCGCGGATAGCGAATGGCGCTCGGCCCTGGAAACTGGAGGGCGGTGGCCATCATGTCGGCCAGTTCGTCCTCGTCTTTGGGAGCCATCAAAACCAAATCAGGCACTCCGCGCAGATAAGCAATGTCGAACAGGCCGTGATGTGTGGGACCATCGTCGCCGGAGAGGCCGGCGCGATCCATGCAGAAGAGCACCGGAAGCTTTTGCAGAGCCACATCGTGAACGATGCAATCGAAGGCGCGCTGCAGAAACGTGGAGTAGATGGCGCAGACGGGCCTGAAGCTTCGCGTCGCCATGCCGGCGGCAAAGACCACAGCGTGCTCCTCGGCGATGCCTACGTCGAAGTAGCGTTTGGGATGATGCGGACGGAAAAGATCGAGGCCCGTTCCGCTGGGCATTGCGGCGGTGATGGCGACAATGCGCTCATCTTGATTGGCCAGTTGAACCAGCGTGCCGGCGAAGACCTCTGCGTAGCTGAGCTGTCCGGCAGGCTTGGTATCACCGGTCTCCGGGTCGTAGGGGCCGAGGCCATGAAACTTTTTCTGCTTGTCGAGCGCCGGCTGAAAGCCGCGTCCCTTCTGCGTCAGCACGTGCAGCAGCACCGGGTGATCCGCCGCTTTGAGAAATTTGAAGGTCTCGACAAGTTGCGGCAGATTGTGGCCATCGATGGGGCCAAAGTATTCCAGCCCGAATTCTTCAAAGAGAATCGAGGGCCAGAGCATACTCTTGGCTGCTTCTTCGGCTCGACGCGCAACTTCGACTGCGGTCTTTCCGCCGACGCGCTCGATGATGCGCTTTGCCGATTCGTGCAGGCTCTTGTAGTGCTCGTTGGTGACGATCTTGTGAAAGTAGCGGGCGATGGCGCCAACATTGCGGTCGATGGACCACTCGTTGTCGTTGAGCACGACGATCAGCCGCTTGGTCTGTTCGGCGATGTTGTTGATCGCTTCAAATGTAATTCCGTTCGTGAAAGCCGCGTCGCCGGCGACGGCGATCACGTGCTCTTTGCCGCCGGCTAGATCGCGCGCCACTGCCATGCCCAGCGCGGCGGAGAGAGCCGTGCCCGCGTGCCCAGCGCCGTAGCAGTCGTGCTCGCTCTCAGTGCGCAGCATGAAGCCGTTCAGGCCTCCGGGCTGGCGAATCGTCTCCATGCGGTCGAGGCGGCCAGTGAGCATTTTGTGAATGTAGGCCTGGTGGCTTACGTCGAAGAGCAGCTTGTCATCGGGAGTATTGAAGACGGTGTGCAGCGCCAGCGTCAACTCAACGACGCCGAGATTGGGACCGAGGTGTCCGCCGGTTTTCGAGAGCGTCTGTATGAGGAACGCGCGAATCTCCTCGGCCAGCTCCGCCATCTGCGCAAAGTTCAGACGCTTCAGATCGGCGGGCGAGTGAATAGATTCCAGCAGTGCTCCCATCGTCTTTTCCCTCAGAAATGCCGAACAAGCTCAGACGCGTGAATTGTGCAAATCACCATCGCCAGCCGTTAGTATATCAACGAGCAGATTTTCGCGTTTTATCGTTGCGCGCCATCGTCACTCTTATTGGACGGTTCTTCAATCACTCCGTCATAGAGCGAGGCGGCAAGCAGCCTTCCGGCAGCCGCGCGCACCAGCGCGATGCGATAGCCCGTCTGAGCAAACTTCCAATCCAGCGTTTTGGGATCAATCACATAAATCTGATCACTGGCTCGCGAACTTGCCAGAACCTTGTCCAGTTGCGCGTCATAATAGAGGTCGTCCACGTCGGTTAACGGAAAGCGGTCAACCCACATCCACGTCTTGCCCAGATCGTGAGAGAAGTAGACGCCCTCGCGCGCACCGATCCAGACAGTTCCGTCGGAGGAGAAGACCACGCAATGAATCCGCGTGAGAACGGCGGGAACGCCCATCGGCATCCAGCTTTGGCCGGCGTCGCGAGAGAGCACAACGCTATCCTGCTCGGCTGCGGCCAGCAGCGCGCCATGTGCGGCGGCGGAGAGATAATTCACCTTTCCCATGACCGGACCGCCCTGCCAACTGGCACCCTTGTCCTTGCTGGTGAAGAGGCCGCCGGTGGTCGCGGCCAGCCATGCATCGCCAGAGAGGTCGAGTTCGCGCACGCGACTGGTCAGCTCGTGCACGGTCTCCTTGACTTGCTTTTCGACGTTGACGCGCTTGCCGTAGTGCGTCTCTGTGGCAGTCTTCACCAGCGTATTCTGAATCGTGTTGAGCGGCTTCCAATGCGAGCCTGACTTGTCGGTCGCAAGCGCGAAGATGCCGTGGTTGGTTCCGGCCAGGATGGTTCCCTCCGGCGACTGCGCGAGTGAAAAAACATCGCGTTCGTCGAGGCCGTCACTGATCTGCTCCCAGTGCGCGCCGCTGTCGGTGGAGACGAAGACGCCGCCAAGGCTCTTGTCGTTGACGACTCCCGCGTAGAGCCGCGCGGGATTGTCGCGATCCACGAGCAACGCTTCGACCTTGCGCCCGGAGAAGCCATTATTAGCCGAAGCAAAAGTTGCCGCACCGTCCTTGCTGAGCAGAACGCCGCCGCGATCTGTAGCCAGCAGCACGTGATCGGTCTTCAGCGGATCGATAAAAACATCGTTGACGATGACTTCCGGCCCGGTCATGCGCGCGAAGCTCTTGCCGCCATTGACAGTTTTATATAGCCCCTCGGTAGTTCCGGCGTAGACCACGTTGCGATTAACTGGGTCCTGCTTCAGTACACGCGTTCGGCGCGCCGTTGAAGGAATGCCCTGAATTTTTTTGAATAGCTCCGCCGCGTTGACGCTTTTGTAGATGCCGCTGCAGGCGCTGGCATAGACAATCTTCGGCTCGGCGGGATCGATGATGATGGAAAAAACATCGGAGTCATCGATGACTCCCTGCTTGATATTGCGCCAGCTTTTGCCGCCGTCGCTGGTCTTCCACGGCAGGTGCCACGTTCCGGCATAGAGGACATCGGGGTCGGCGGGATCGATGGCCAGCGACTCCACCTCGTGAATCTCATGGCTGCCCTGCGGGCTGATCAGCGTCCATGATGCGCCGCTGTCGTCGCTGCGAAAGACTCCCTCGAGCGTTCCGGCAAAAAGTATTGCAGGATTTGACGGAGACTGCGCAAAGGCGCGAATCGACTGCCCATGCAGCCCTTCGACCTCGCTCCAACTCCGTCCGCTGTCGCGGCTCATCCACAATCCGCCGCCGGTGGAATCGAGCCTCCATGCGGCGACAAAGATCGTGGAGGGATTGGCTGCGTCCACGATGATGTGGTCGAGAATCAAGTCATCGAAAGAGTCCAGCTTAGAGAGTCGACGCCAGGATGCGCCGCCATCCAAAGACTCGTAGAGCCAGCTATTGGTCGAGCCGAGGTAGAGGTGAGCAGGTTGGCCGGGAACCGCCGCAAAGGCGCGCGCATCACCGCCGGGAGGGCCAATTGCCTTCCACGGCTCCTGCGCCGGTAAAACGGCCACCACAATCAAAAACAAAAACGCGAAGATTATCTGCGCGAATCGTCCGGAATTGTTGAAAAAATCAAAAAAACTTTGCAAACGATTCATGCAGCTTACTGAACCCCTCAATCAAGAATAATCGAGAAGGGCGGAGAAGAAGAAAAGGTTGACCGGCGAACCGGTCAACCTTAAATGTTTGTACGAAGATATCTTGACGTAATGCAAGCGGGAACCAGCCGCGGGCCAGCTCCCGCAAATCAAACGTCTACTGCATCTTCATTTTCATTGCCGGAGCCTTCTTGCGAGTCACAGGCGCACCCTTGCCGAGCAGCGTCAGGGAATCGGCGGCGTTGAACGGGAACTGGCGCACGGATTGTTCGCCCGTCGTGCTCAACGTAACGTCAACGCGGCGGTTCTGAGCCAGTACGATGATCGTCAGGTCGTGAAGAACTTTCTCCCGATCAGTGGCGTTGAGATCAGGATTCTGTTCGACGAGTTCTTTCACCTGATCGGCGGTGAGCTCTTGCTCTTTGCCAAGGCCGCGCGTTTCAATGCTGGCTTCGGGAACACCATGTTCAACCAGGAATTGCTTGGTGCGAGCAACGCGGCGTTCGGAGAGCGCCTGATTGTACTCGGCTGATCCGCGCGAATCCGCGTGGCCGCTGAGAATCAGGTGCGCATCCGGCTTGAATTCAAGATACTTCTTGAAGTCGGTTGCAAGGACGGTCAGAGTTCCTTCTTGACTGGACACCAGGCCGCCTTCCGGTTTTTCGGGCCGCGGCTGCGCGGTCGGGAAAAAGACACTGTGAAGCGCCAGACGAGTCTCAAGCCGCTTGACCTCAGGTGATTCGGTGGGAGGCACATACGGAACCGCGATGGTCACGCTGGTAGTTGCTGTCGCCACCAGGCTCTTGTCGTCGGTCGCGTTGCAGGTAATCGTAACGGTGCCGGGAGGAGCATCAGCCGAAGTGTAGGTCGCGGTGGCATCGCTGCCGCTGATGGAGCCGGCGGTCGCGGAATAACTGTAAGTCAACGGACGATTTTGCGGACTCATGCCGCTGGCCGTCACCGTGCTGGTTTCACCCGGCTTGATGGTGCTGGGACTGGCCGCGCAACTGACCGTCGGCGGTTCAAAGGGCTTGACTGTAAAGCTGGCTGTTGCCGAGGCGTTTTCCCACGGCTTCAAGCCTTCCTTGCCGGCTTTGCCTTCCTTGGCGACACAGTTCACCGTATACGAGCCGGGAGCAAGCGTAGCTGTAGCCACCGTGGCAGTTGCGGTGTTCGCCGACACGCCCGGACCCGTCAGGCTGTAAATCACATTCAGTTTGGGGTCCAGATTGCCCGCCGTCGCTGTCAGAGTGACCGGATCGCCGGGAAAGATTGCACTCGGGCTGGCGGAGCAGGCGAGGGTTGCCTGCGGCGGCGGCGCGAATGAGCCGCCCTTGAACACAATGCCCGCGCTCAAGCGCGCAACGTTGAAGTTGCCGGTTACACTTCCGGCGAAGTTCTCATGGGTGTACTGGTAATCGACCTGAATGAGGCGAATTGCGAAGTGATGGCCGATGTTGTAGTCCAGGCCGCCGCCGGCTGTCACCACCGGACCCCAAACATTGGATTGAAATGTGCTGCCGACGCTCTCCGCGCCGCCAAGCACATGAAGGAAGGGAGTAAAATGTGTGCCGGGATAACGATAGATCAAGCCGCCCGATCCGCCGCTGAAATCGTCATTCGGCGTGTTTTCATTCTTCTCATTGTGATAATCTCCCTCAATTTGCAGGCCGAAATTTTTGGTGAAATACGCGGCAACGCTGCCGATGGCGCCTGCATTGACGGACTTGTACTGAAAGCCGCCCACGGTTGCTTTGGGCGCAAGATAGCTGTATCCGGCAAAGATGTCCCACTTGGATGCGGAATCACTGGTTGAGTTCTGGGCTCCAAGAGCAAGCGGTAGGAACACCATGCAAGCTAACGCAAGGAACCGGCCTATGGATTTTGAAACGCAAAAGTTCATTTGCTTTACCTCCGTATTCAGATGGGTTGAGAAATGGACATGGTTGGCTGTGAGCACAACCCTTACTCGAAAAGGTTTCGAGTTTCACAAACGGGGAATCGTCTGAGTTCCGTACAACTTAATAAAACATACCACATGGCCGGTCGGTGAGCCAGTCAGCCTTCAAGGTAATTCAGTATGAATTCAAATGGTGTTAGCGGCAGATTTTTCAACCTGCCGCTATGTGAATGTGCGTGGGGAGACTACTTCATGTGCTTGGCTTTGGCCACGGGCTTGTGCGCCGCTGGCTTCACCATGGCTTCGTCCACAGGGGTGGTTCCCGGAACGTCGGCTGCAAAATCAGCGCCTGCGGGCACGAGGTAATTCTCGACCTTCTGTTCGTCCGTTGTGCCGGTGGCTACACTGATGCGAGCGGCGTCGATGCCCTTCTCGGTGACCAGATAGTCCTTGACGTTGACGGCGCGCTCGGCGGCCAGATCCTCAACCTTGAGGTGCTTGTTCTTCTTCGCTGCAAGTTGCTCTTTGGCCAGCTTGGCCTTCTCCTTGGCATTGGACTCGCCAACCACAACCAGCTTGGCATCCGGCTGCTTCTGCAGTTCGAGGGCGATTGCGTCCAATGCCGCCTTGGTCTCGTTGTCGGCGCGCGTCGGACGCTTCGCATCCTTGCTGAAGTCGACTGAGCCGAGCGCCTGCACGTGAGGAATCGGGGCGACATAGGGGGCCGTGATGGTCACGCTCGTGCTGGCGGTCGCCGTCTGGCTCTTGTCGTCGGTGACGTTACAGGTGATTGCCGCCGTGCCGGTGGGCGCGCCAGCCGAATTGAAGGTCGCCGAGGCCCCCGTGCCGCTGATGGAGCCGGAGACCGCCGAATAGCTATAGGTGAGCGGGCGGTTCTGCGGGCTGACACCGTTGGCGGTCACTGTGCTGGTCTCGCCCGGCTTGATGGTGCTGGGGCTGGCCGAGCAACTGATCGTGGGAGGCTCAAACTGCTTGACGGTAAAGCTGGCCGTTGCGTCCGCCTTCTGTCCCGGCTTCAGGCCTTCCTTGCCCTTCTTGCCTTCCTTCACTTCCGCATTGACGGTATAGCTGCCCGGAGCAAGAGCTGCCGTGGCTACAGTAGCTGACGTGCCATTGCCGGTAACGCCGGTTCCGCTCCAACTGTAAACCAGATTGGTGTTGGTCTTGGGATCCACCGATCCAGGGGTAGCGGTCACTGAGACTTGATCGCCGGGATAGACAGCCGGCGGCGTCGCCGCAGCCGACAGGGTTATGGGCGGCGCTGGCTTGCATCCCATCGACACTAGGACCAAACCCGACGCAGCCAGAGCCAGACATACAGACTTCAAATTTCGCGAATCCATGTGATTCTCCTCTTCGATTGAACTGAAAGTTGAACGAAATGGTTTGCCGACGCGCGCCATCTCCGGGCTAAAAAACCAACTAAACACTTTGAAGACAATGGTGTGAAAGAACCTGATACGGCACCATAGTACCATACCGGTTCAGGATTGAGCAGTTTTTTGTCAAGGATTATCTTCCTCCTGCTCAACATATAACCTGTTTCCCAAACCGCAACCGGCCGCTTGATTCCGGCACCAAAGACTACGCAAGATTCAGCGTCTTCATCAGAGTGCCCTTCTCGCGTTGAATCTTCTCCTGAAGCAGTGTAATCGCGTAGAGCAACTGCTCCGGCCTGGGTGGGCATCCCGGCACATAAACGTCCACGGGAACAATTTGATTCACGCCTTGCACCACGGCGTAATTATTGAAGACGCCGCCGGATGTGGCGCAAGCGCCCATCGAGATCACCCACTTTGGTTCCGGCATCTGATCGTAGAGCCGCCTCAGCACAGGAGCCATCTTCTGCGAGACCCGCCCGGCGACAACCATCAGATCGGATTGACGCGGCGACGGACGGAAAACTTCGGCTCCAAAGCGGGCAATGTCATAGCGGGCCGCGCCGGTGGACATCATCTCGATGGCGCAGCAGGCCAGGCCAAAAGTCATCGGCCAAATCGAGTTCTTGCGAATCCAGTTCATCGCATAATCCACCGAGGTCAGCAGGACTCCCTCAGGCTGCTCGTAGCCGTAGTCCACTTCCTGGAGTCGGGCGCGGTTCATGCCGCTGCTCTCCATGGCTCCAAATAAATACCGATCCCGCTCCGCAGTTTCCACCATAAAACTAATATAACTCCATCGCCCTCGATGCGAGTTGGTCTCTTTAGCTCTCCTCCGCTTCAGTTCATGATACGCGTCCCTTGACTGCCAACCCCGAAGTATCGGCAACCATTCGATGCTCTCTATCGTATATTCGATAAGGAATCCATAATAAACTTGCCGAATGTCATAAAGATTCTGTAGTATTTCACTCAACACCCGTAAGCCAGTTGATCGCCGGTCAATTTTATTCTGGAGTGGAATTGTATGCACAGTCGCGCACTTAAGTCGTTGATTCTCTTTGTCTGCCTGGGAGTGCCTACCCTGGCCCTTGCTGTCGCTCCTCGCATTGGCCCGTCGCCGCCCGCCACACAAGCTGAGGTCGCCGCTCTCACGCAGTCAATCCGCGATGCTCAAAGCTCCGGCGATAACGCCTGGGTGCTGGTCTCGGCGGCGCTTGTCCTGATGATGACCGCTCCCGGCCTGGTGCTCTTTTATGGCGGCCTGGTCCGCCGTAAAAACATTCTCGGCACCATGATGCAGAGCTTTGCCATGATGGGGCTGATTACCGTTCTCTGGGCGGTCGTCGGCTACTCACTGGCCTTTGGCGCGGGCAACGGCTTCATCGGCGGCTTCGAGCACCTCTTTTTGCGCGGCGTAACGCTTGCGCCCAACCCCAATTACGGCGGCACAATCCCCGAGCAGAGCTTCATGATTTACCAGCTCATGTTCGCCATTATCACTCCGGCGCTGATCACCGGAGCCTTTGCCGAGCGCGTTAAGTTCAGCTCGATGTCTGTCTTTCTCTGCCTCTGGTCGCTGGTTGTCTACTGTCCGATGGCGCATATGATCTGGGGCGTCGGCGGCATTCTGAACTTTGCCAACACGGCAGCCCGTTGGCCGGTTTTCGACTTTGCGGGCGGCACGGTGGTCCACATTACCTCCGGCGTCTCCGCGCTGGTCTGCGCGCTTTATCTCGGCAAGCGCGCCGGTTATCCGCAAGAGGATATGCAGCCTCACTCAATGGTTCTCAGCTTCATCGGCGCGGGAATGCTGTGGGTGGGCTGGTTCGGCTTCAACGCCGGCAGCGCACTGGGTGCAGGACCGCTGGCCACCAGCGCGTTTGTCAACACACAGTTTGCCGCTGCTGCCGCCGCCATCACATGGGTCATCACCGAGTGGCTGCAGAATGGCAAGCCCACTGCTCTCGGAGCCATCTCCGGCGCGGTTGCCGGACTAGCCACCATCACCCAGGCCTCCGGTTTTGTTCAGCCGATGTCGGCGCTCGCCATCGGCGCTATCGCCGGCGTTGTCTGCTGCTTCATGGTCTTTCGCGTCAAGAAGTTTTTCGGCTACGACGACTCGCTCGACGCTTTTGGAGTGCATGGAGTCGGCGGAACGATGGGAGCGCTGCTCACCGGTTTGTTTGCCTGTAGCGCGATCAACGCCGTCTTCGGCAAGAATGCCGCCGGCAGCCCCAACCCCGCCGGAGCCATCGACGGCAACTGGCATCAGGTCATCAATCAGGCAGTCGGCATGGGGATCGGCTGGGCGCTGGCCATCGCAGGAACTCTAGTGTTGTTGTTCCTGGTTGATAAGACGATGGGGCTGCGCATCTCCGCCAGCGAGGAAGCCCAGGGGCTGGACCTCTCGCAGCACGGCGAAGAAGGCTACGTACTCAACTAAATTTCGCGCGCCCATCCATTCGGCTTGCCAAGCGAAGGGATGGATGCCATGAACCGCATTACCGAGGAATTCGCATATGCTCAAAATTGAAGCCATCATCCAACCCGCCAAACTGGACACCGTCAAGGAAGCCTTGATCGAGGCGGGTATCGAGGGAATCACAGTTCTGGAAGCCCGCGGCCATGGCCGTCAAAAAGGCCATACCGAGTTCTATCGCGGACGAGAGTACACGGTCGATCTTCTGCCCAAGGTCAAACTGGAAATGGTCATTGCGGACGCCGTGAGGGACAAGGTTGTCGCAGCCATTCTCGGCGCTGCCCGCACCGGCCACATCGGCGACGGCAAGATCTTCATCAGCAAGGTGGAGGAGGCTATCCGCATCCGCAACGACGAGCGGGGCGAAGCGGCTATCTGATCCGTGCTCGCAAATCCGGGCGTCCAGCTCTTTTCTTAAGAGGGCTGGACGCTCAACACTATTTGTATGAGATTTCCATAGATATTTTTCTGTGTGTGAGTATTTCTCGAAAATCCTGATGCGTTCCTTATACGGACATCCATAAGATTCTCTGAGGAAACCTAGAAGAGTTGTGCCCATCTTGCCCTGCATCGGTTGAGTTGAGCCGTGCCTGACTCTTCTATATCAATCTTTTAGCGGATATTCCAGCCACTACGTATCAGGGCAGGGAATCCATAAGCATCTATTTGGCAGTTGTATGCCGCTGATGCATTAATGTATTACTTTAACCGGATCGGCGGCCGCTCTCCGCCACATCGCACGGCTACGGCCCTCTGCATCTTCTCGGGAGTGGAAACAATATGTGTCGTTGCACCATTAAAATGCTCGTTCTCTTTGCCGCCATGGGAATTCCGGCCGTAGCAATGGCCGTAGCCCCTGAACTCGGTCCAGCCCCATCGGCTCCCGCCACGCAGGCCCAGATTGTCGCGCTGGAGCAGGCCATGAAAGCCAACCAGGCCGCCACCGCCAGCGCTCAATCAGCGGGCGACAATGCCTGGATGCTGACCTCCGCCGCGCTTGTGCTGCTGATGACCGGCCCTGGCCTTGCTCTCTTTTACGGCGGCCTGGTCCGCAGCAAGAACATCCTCGGCACCATGATGCAGAGCTTTGCGATGATGTGCCTGATCACGATCATCTGGGCCATCGTCGGCTACTCGCTGGCCTTTGGTCACGGCAACGCATTTATAGGCGGCTTCGAGCATCTCTTCCTCAAGAATGTCCCCATCGCCGCCGATCCTACGAATTTTTATTCCCCCACGATTCCCGAGCAGACGTACATGATCTATCAGCTCATGTTTGCCATCATCACGCCGGCGCTCATCTGCGGCGCGTTTGCCGAGCGCATGAAGTTCAGCGCGATGGCGATATTTCTCTCGCTCTGGTCGCTGCTGGTTTATTGCCCCATGGCGCACATGGTCTGGGGCGTGGGCGGACTGCTCAACTCCTCCAACCCCCATGCGGCCTTCCCCAGCCTCGATTTCGCGGGCGGCACGGTCGTGCACATCACCTCGGGAGTTTCGGCGCTGGTGACCTGCCTCTATATGGGCAAGCGTGTCGGCTATCCGCAGACCAAGATGTCGCCGCACTCGCTGGTGCTGAGCTTCATCGGCGCTTGCCTATTGTGGGTGGGCTGGTTCGGCTTCAACGCAGGCAGCGCGCTGGGCGCAAGTTCGCTGGCCACCAGCGCCTTCATCAATACGCACTTTGCAACCGCAACGGCGGCGCTTGGGTGGACGATCTTCGAGTGGTTCCACAATGGCAAGCCCACGGCTCTGGGTGCCATCTCCGGCGCGGTTGCCGGCTTGGTTGCGATCACACCCGCCTCCGGCTTTGTCAATCCTATGTCGGCGTTGATCATCGGACTGGCTGCGGGCTTTTTCTGCTCCTTCATGGTCTTCAAGGTCAAGAGCCTCTTCGGTTATGACGACTCGCTGGATGCATTTGGCGTGCATGGAGCCGGTGGAACACTGGGCGCAATACTGACCGGTGTCTTCGCAGTCAGCATCATCAACCCGGTCTACAAAGATGCTGCCGGCAATGCGCTCCCGTCGGGCGGCATCGAGGGCCACTGGGGACAGATGCTCAACCAACTCACCGGCGTCGGCCTTGCCTGGGGCATCTCCATCGTCGGAACGCTGGTGCTGCTCAAAGTTGTCGATGTGACTGTCGGCCTGCGCGTCTCGCCGGAGGACGAAGCCGAAGGCCTCGATCTCTCGCAGCATGGCGAGGAAGGCTACGACTTCGCCACGTAGGGTAGCGATGCAGCTACTAATTATCTAACCCAAGAGGGGACTGGCCCAACCAGCCCCCTCGCTGTTACGCTATCAAACGAGGCAATTTGCGCATGATCAAGATTGAAGCAATTCTCCAACCCTCCAAACTGGATGCGGTCAAGGATGCTCTGCTCGAAGCGGGCATCGAAGGCATGACGATACTGGAAGCCCGAGGCCATGGCCGCCAGAAGGGCCACACCGAGTTCTACCGCGGACGCGAGTACACGGTCGATCTTCTGCCCAAGGTCAAAATCGAACTGGTGGTCAAGGAAGAGCAGAAGGAAAAGACCATCCAGGCCATCATCACTTCGGCCCGCACCGGACGCATCGGCGACGGCAAGATCTTCGTCAGCAAGATTGACGACGCCATCCGCATCCGCAACGACGAGCGCGGCGAAACCGCGCTGTAATCACCGCCTGCAACAAAGGCGCCCCACGCCGGTCGCGATTGTGTATTGCGGCTGACATGGGGCGTTTTTGTTGGCGCGGTTTGCGGCTCAATTAGAATAGAGCCATGTTCACCGGCATCATCGAACAGACCGGCACGCTGATCAGCCTGGAGAGCCACGGCGGAGTACGTCGCATCACCGTTGAAGCTCCCGGCCTCGCCGGTCAGTTGCGCGAAGGCGACTCGCTCGGCGTCTCAGGCGTCTGCCTCACTGCGCTCGACGTACACCCCACACTCTTTCACGCCGATCTCGCTCAGGAGACCCTCGACCGCACCTCCCTCGGCTCGCTCGCACCCGGAGCCAAACTCAACCTTGAGCTGCCCACTGCTGCCGGCTCCCCGCTCGGCGGACACATCGTGCAGGGTCACGTAGATGGCTGTGGGCAGCTTGCCGCTCTTGACCCTGTGATTTCACCGGACGATCCGGCATTCGACCGGCAGACCACCGACTGGACCCTCAACGTAACAGTCCCCGAAAACGTACGCCCCTGGATGGTCCACAAAGGCTCTGTCGCCATCGAGGGCATCAGCCTGACCATCGCTGACTTCGACGGCGAGACGATCACCGTCGCGATTCTGCCGCTCACCTATTGGCGAACCAATCTGCACACACTCTGCGTCGGCGCGCCAATCAATATCGAGGCCGACGTACTGGTCAAGCTGGCTCACGCCCAACTGATCGCCCAGAAAAAGCCGGAGTTGGAGTTGACCGAGGCCTGGCTCGTGGCTGGCGGCTACTGAGCGTTTGTCGCGTCGGCAGTCGAGAAATCAGTTATGCGGGGCGGTTGGCGAATGCTCTTGGGCAGTAACCAACCGCTCCGGCAAACAGTGTAGAGCGTAGGGAGACGAAAGCCCCGCGCTTTACATGAATTGTTGGGCGATGTCGACGAAGCCCCACAAGATCATCAACATCGTTGCGCCGCCAACCAGCCATAGCGAGAGGCGGAAGACCGAGTCAGTCTTCGTGACTTTGGCGACAATCGCCTCCTGCATGGCCTTCTCATGATTGAAAGCCTCGTCCAGATAAAGCTGATCTTCTTCGTTGCGGGTCAAACTGACGCGATAGATGAAAATAGCCGCAGAGAACGCCGCCAGCGTTCCCCATATCGTCCACATAACCGGAACTAATGTCATAAGCCACCCCCGTAAAATAATTCAGCCCACATACTGGCGGATACCCTAAAATCACTCGCGATCCCGCTCAGCCTATGTGCTGTCTGGTTGAAGATATTACCCCGGAATCTGTGCGGCGCGAGAGAGAATAATGCAAAGATTCTAATAATCAGGAGCACGTTCGTACCCACCTGCACAAACCGAATATTGATTGTGACAATCGAACAGTAATCAAGCCGTAATCGAAAGCCACAGCTTCTGCGACTTTCCCGTCCGGCATCGCATCAAACTACCCTAAGCTGCGCTGGGCCTTGAATCCCCGCTCTCAGAGCAGTAGAGTTAGATTGAAAGCAATTTTCACGATTCAGGAGAGATCATGGCCACCGCTACCGCAACCCCCGTACAGGAGACCCAGAAGAAGGCTCCTCTCATTCTGACCCCACAGGCCATCACAAAGGTGCGCGAGATTATGGCTACACAGGATCCTCTGCCCGCCGGACTGCGCATTGGCGTTGTCGGCGGCGGCTGCTCCGGCTTCCAGTATTCCATGGCCTTTGAAAACCAGGCCGGCATGATGGACAAGGTCTTTCCCTTCGAGGATCTCAAGGTCTTCGTCGACGCCACATCGCTTATGTACCTCAACGGCTGCGTCGTGGATTACGTTGAAAGCCTGGAGGCCGCCGGCTTCAAATTCGATAACCCCAATGTGAAGAGCACCTGCGGCTGCGGCTCCTCCTTCAGCGCGTAACGGCTGCGTTTGACTGACACAGCAAGGCCCGTCTCCTCTGCAGGGGATGGGCTTTGTTGCGTTTGGAATAGAAGGGAGTTGGTTCGCTTCGTTGAGCCGGTTACTGCGTCGGAGCGGATGGCGTGGGCGTCGTCGTCCCACCTGAGTTGGAGCCGCCAGTTTGTCCGCCAGAACCAATCCCCAGAGTACTGCCGGGAACTCCGCTGCTGCCCGGCAAGCCGGTGGGCCCTCCCGGTGCGCTTGCCTGCATCATCTGCTCGCCCAGTGGGTCGTAAACAAACTCCCACTCGTTGTAGTGGTTCTTCGTCTTGTAGACCATAATCGACTGCTTGAGGCTGTTGGGCGAGAAGCCGATGATCGGTCCGCCGATGATCTGACCGCTCAATCCAGTAGTCGATCCGTTTCCCGAAGTGTTTCCCGCCGTCCCGGTATTCGCGGAGTTCGGATCTGTAGGATTTGTATTGTTGGTTGCAGTTGGACTATTGCTGCTCGGAGTCAGACTGCCTGTAGGGCAGTTGGTGTTCAGGCTTCCCGCAGAGGAACTGATCGAGGAACTGCTGGATGTGTTGGTCGGGCTTACGCTGGACGTATCGCTGCCAGTCGTACTCGTTCCGGTCAGATTGGAGCCGCAGCCCGCCCCGCCGATTGGCTGCCCAAAGAAGCCCATGGTAAGCGGAGCTTTATTCTTCCCCTGGTAAACCGGCTTCCAATCCGTCTTCCCCGTCGTCGGGTCAGCATACTTCTTGCGCAGGAAGCGAACATTGTTTACGGGCTTCACCAGCAGATCGATGCTGGTCGGATAAGTTCCGAATTTCTTGTAGTACATCTTGACGGCGCGGCTGTACTGTTTGCCGCGATGCATCGTCTCCAGCTCGCGGTCTCGCTGAATCTGCTTGGTAATCTTGGGCACTGCGACCGCCATCGCAATGGTGAACAGCGCCAGCAGAAAGATCACCCCAATCAGCATGTAACCCTCCTCGGAGGGCTTCGAGCGGCGGATTGTGGCGGCTGTCTTCACTTTTTCACTCATTCACTTTTTCACTGATTCACTAATTCGCCTGTAACGGCAGCTTTTGCGTGTTGTTGTAGCCCAGATCCGTTACCTCGACGTTGGTTGGCTGAATCACGCCTACCTTGTAGCGATGATTGACAATTTCACCCGTGCGCGCTGCAAAAATATCATCGCCATGAATGAAAAAAGCCTGTAATGACTTGTCTTTGGTCTGCGTGTAGCCAAAGTACTTCAGATCGATCGCCGGTGGCCGGGGTTTTTCCGGTACAATCGGCGCTGCGTTCACGGCAGGCTGTCCAGGTTGTCCAGGCCTGGCTCCGGCCAATGGAGTCTCCATGCGCACCGGCGCTGACTCAGCGGAGAAGATATTCCTGCCCGTGCCTCGGTACTCGACCTCTTCGCTCTGGGCTAATTTCTCCAGATGCAGCGCCGGATCAATGCCGGGACTGGGGAGCTTCTGCGCCTCCTGCCCGAATGAAGCAGCTTGTGCTGCCGCAGTCTTGGCCGAGCTATTCGCTGGCTGAGCGGTTGTGGGCAGAGCCGCAGGCCTCGCAGGCGCTGAAGTGCTTCCAAAAAAGTTGTCCTTGACCTCGAAGCCAAGCGCGCAAACGAAGACCACGCAAAGCCCGATCACCAGATAAATCTGCCACTTCTTTTCCGTTCCCAGTTTCAGGGCCATGCTATTCACCCTCCTTTCCGCGAACGGAGGAAGGTTGAGCAGTCGTTTCGCCCGGCTGCGGAGTGTGCGGCAAGCCGCTGGCCGCCGCATCTGCCACCCTCAGCCAGGTGGAGAGTTGTAGCCGCAGATTCACCAGGCCGCCTTGCTGGCCGGTCAGCGTCACTCCGCGGATTACGAAGAAGGTCTGGTCGCGCTCCAGTCCATTCACAAAGCGCATAATCTGCGGATAGTTGCCGGTGATGCTCGCATCCAGGGAGATTTCAGTAAGATCGAGACCGGGCTTACCCTGCGTGTACTGTACCCTGCTTAGCCGCACGCCGGAGCTGACACCCAACTCGCCGATGCGACGGTCAATCGAAGAATAGTTTGGCGGAATGCGCTTTGCGTAGAAGGCCTTCATTTGGGCGCGTGAATCATCCACGCGCTTGTCCAGCCCGCGCAGCGGAGCGGCTTGCAGCTCCAGAGTCTTCAACTGTATCTGCTTGGCAGCCAACTCGTCCGAGGATCGATCACTGGTCGCGGCCCAGTCCAATCCAAAGCGAACCGAGAGCGTAATCACCGCGGCCAACAGAACGAGAAAGGCAACAAAGTGCCAGGTCAGCGGAGAGGTCAGGCGCTCGCGCCACAGCGAAGGAGTACTACTGCTCATCGCGCGCCTCCTGAATTCAGATTAGGAATCTGACTCGGATTCAGACCTTGATTGCGATTGGGCCTGAACAGTTGCGGACCTAAATTTGGCCGGCTTGAATTCGGAAGCGTGCCGGATTTTGGTGCTGTCGTAACGGGCAGCGGCGGGCGAACAGTCTTCGGCAATGGCGCGGCATGGGCCGGCCACGCGTTCTGTCGGGCAGGCTCGTTTGCCGCCGAAGATTTTTCACCCTCAGACTTCTTCTCCGCAATCTCTTCAGCCGCCGCCGCCGTGTTGTACTCAGCTTGCAATTCGAAGGTGAAGCGGTTTGAGTTGCTCACCGGCTCCAGCCGTTCGCCCGGACCGCCCGTGGACTCAGTTCCTTCGCTCACAATTCTGGGCAGCAGAAAGTGCTTGGAGTGCTCCAGGTTCTGCACCAGATCGTCGGCGCTGTCACGCGGTCCAACCACGCGCAATACCATCGTGATCTCGCCCGTCTTCGCATCGCGCTTGGGATCAATCGACGTCACCTGTACGCCGCCCGGCAACACCGTCTCCAGGTCTTCCATCGCCAGCGTCCATGAGAAGGTCTTTTCGTCGAAGAGTTTGTTGAGCGCCACGGCCTGCGCAAGCAGTTGGGCGTTATCCGGCCTGCGCATCAAGGCCTGAAATCCCTGCTGCTCCTTGTTCATTGCGTCAATCTGATTCTGAATGCGCTGCACGTTTGCGCGCGCGTCTTCGGCCCTTTGGTGAAGGGCGCGCAGTCCCAGGCCGAAGCCGATGCCCAACACCACCAGCACCGCCATCGCAATGCGCAGTTGCTTGAGCGCCGGTCCGATGTTGGCATAGGGGCGAGTGGCGAGATTAAGTGTTATCTGCATCAGTTCGCTCCCGCCAGCGCGCCGATGACTCCGGCCAAACTCGCCAAATTACCGAGAGGCGTCGCCGCTCCCGTCTCCGGTCTCGGCGCCAGATCGGCTACCGTCAGATCCGCATCGCCAATCCATTGCGAGAACTCTTCTGCCGTGCCGTCACCGCCCGCTCCCGTGCCGGAGTAATACAGAAACTGTGGACGCGCGCTCAACTTGTCTTCGTAGTACGCAGCGGCCACAGCAATGCCGCGACGCACCTCCTGCAATCGCAGTTCCGGCTCTTCAGGCAGATCGAGCGTGCGATAGAGCAGAAGATCCTGCCCTTGCGTAATCGATGTCGTCAGCGCCATCGCGCTCAGATTCGCGGCCAAGACCGGCTCCGGCGCATCAATCGCTCCCAATGCCGCAAGGCTCGTTGGCAGCACGGCTCCCGGCTCGAAGCCCGCCTGCCGCGCCGCAGCCTCGTACTCCGCAAGCACCGCGCCGGGAATCACCGCGGCCAGCACCTTGACTTCCGTTTTAGTCTCCACCAGTACTTGGTAGCTCACACCCGCATTCTCCACATCGAAGGGAACCATCTTGCGCAGCCGGAAGCGCAGCACCGGAATCGCCTCCGCCGCCTTGCCGGGAAGGGAATCGAAGTCCAGCACAAAGACGCGCACCACGGTGTCCGGCACCACTACAGTAATGGAGCGCGTGCGAGGCGAAAGCGGCCCCAGCGCCGCGCGGATGGCGTTGGCCACTACCTCCGGCGCACGCAGATTCGGTTCGTCGATGCCGGGAACGAGCGCGCCCTGCGGCAACGGCTCGAATGCGTAGACCAGCGGACGCTCCGGCCCCGGCGAAGCGGCAGCCATCACGCCCTGCGGCGACAACTCCACCGCCACCGGCGGGCGCGCGCTGGTCTGTGAGCCGAGTTTCACCTTGTTCATAATCGAAATCACTATCTTGACGCCTCGATAAACGTAACTTTGTTGATCTCTTTCAGCGAGGTCAGCCCGCGCCGCACACGGTCGATTGCCGACTCCCGCAAAAAGCTCATGCCTTCCTTTTGCGCCAGCTTGCGCACCTCCGAGGTCGGCTTCTTCTGCAGAATCAATTCGCGAATCGGGTCGGTCAGGTCCAGCAGTTCGTGAATCGCCGTGCGTCCCCGGTAGCCCGTGCCGCCGCACTCCATGCAGCCCGCGCCCTCGCGGAATTCAAAGCCGCGCCACTCCGCCGGATCCAAACCGCCTACTACAAGCTCCGCGTCGCTGTATCTGATCGGTCGCGCGCAGTGATCGCAGGTGGTGCGCACCAGCCGCTGCGCCAGAATGCAGTTCAGCGCCGAGACAAAGTTGTACGCCTCCACGCCCATGTTGATAAAGCGCCCCAGCACGTCCACCACGTTGTTGGCGTGAACCGTCGTGAAGACCAAGTGGCCGGTCAGTGCCGAGTTGATCGCAATCTGCGCCGTCTCATTGTCGCGGATTTCGCCCACTAGAATCTTGTCCGGATCGTGGCGCAGTATCGACCGCAGTCCGCGCGCAAAGGTCAGCCCCTTCTTCTCATTCACCGGAATCTGAGTGATGCCGCGAATCTGATACTCCACCGGATCTTCAATCGTGATGATCTTGTCTTCATCGCTTTTGATCTCGTTCAGCGCGGCGTAAAGCGTCGTCGTCTTTCCCGATCCCGTCGGCCCCGTCACCAGCACCATGCCGTACGGCTCGCGAATATAACGGCGAAAGCGCTTCAGATCTTCCTCTGCAAAACCCACCACATCGAGGGTGAGATTGTGAAACTTCTCGCTCATCGACTCCTTGTCCAGCACGCGCAGCACGGCATTCTCGCCATGAATCGTCGGCATGATGGAGACGCGAAAGTCGATCAGCCGCGTCTTGTAGCGAACCCGGAAACGCCCGTCCTGCGGCACTCGTCGCTCGGCAATATCCAGCTCGCTCATGATCTTGATGCGCGAGAGAATCGTCGAGTGATGCTCGCGCGCAATCGGCGCCATCGCCTCTTGCAGCACACCGTCGATGCGGTACTTCACATGAACCGAATCGTCATACGTTTCGATATGAATATCCGAGGCTCGCCGCTCCAGCGCGGTAAAGATCGTCGTATCCACCAGGCGAATAATTGGGCTGATGTCTTCTTCGCTGGTCAGCTTCTCGATCGATATATTCTCGTCCGCATTCTCTTCGCCGGTCAGCACGTCGAAGGTCAGCCCCTCGCTGGCCTCATCCAATACGCGCTGCGACTGCTCGGTCTTTTTCAGCAGGTCGGTAATCTGCGAGAGCGTCGCCACGCGCGGAATGATGCGGTGCGCCAAGAGGCCGGCAATCTCGTCGAGCACCATCAGCCGCGATGGATCGCTGACGGCAATCACCAGCGCATCGCCTATCTGCTCAATCGGCACAAAGTTGTAGCGGAACATCAGCTCCACAGGCACGGTGCGCAGCAGTTCATGCTGAATCTTGAAGTTCTTCAGGTCAACAAATTCGGCGCGATAGCGCGCGGCCAGCGTCTCCGCCTGCGTACGCTCCTCCTCGGAGCCGGGCAGCGGCCCAGGGGTAAACGGAATCGGAAGTGCCTGTGTCGCGTCAGCCATTGTTTACTGACCTCCCGGCGTCTGCCCCAGCGAAAAGATGGGCAGATAAAGCGAGATAAGAATGAAGACCACCACAACCCCCATGATGATCAGAATCGCAGGCTCAATCAGCGCCAGAGATGCGGTCAGAGCCGTTGCCACATCCTCCTCGAAGAACTCCGAGACCGAGTTGAGCATCTGCGGCAGAGCGCCCGTCTGCTCGCCCACGGAGATCATCTCCGCGGCCAGGTCTGGAAATATTTTTGTCTGAATTAGCGCATCAGCCAGGCTCTTGCCCTCGCGCACCGTCGTGATCGAACTCATCACCGCTCGCGAAACTCGCCGCGAGCTGATCGAACGCGCCGCCGTCTCCAGCGACGGAACCAGCGGCAATCCGCCCGTCAGCAGCGTCGAGAGCGTACGCGCAAAGAGAGCCACTTGATACTTCAGCCATATCTTGCCGAAGATCGGCATCCCGATGCGAAAGTTGTCGATGGCGTCGCGCCCTTTTTCTGTGATCGAAAAGCGGTGCCCCCCAAAGGCTATACCGCCGATACCAAGCAGAATCCAGATGATGTTGCCGTGCAGAAACTTTCCAAAGGCCAGCAGGTCCATCGTCATCGCCGGCAGCTTTGAACCCATCTGGTCATACAGCACGGCAAACTGCGGAACCACAAAGACGAACATGAAGAACATCAGCCCGCATACCAGCGTCAGCAGCACTGCGGGATAGATCAGCGAACCCACCAGCTTCTTGCGGAAGGTCAGCGAAATCCGCTGGAAGCTCACGTAGCGCTCCAGCACCTCCTGCAAATTGCCGCTGCGCTCGCCGGCCAGCAGTGTCGTTGTGAACATGATTGGAAATCCGCTCTGCGCCTCAAAGGCCGCCGAAAGCGAGTCGCCCGTCTTCACTCTTCCGGCCACATCGTACAACTGCGCGGCAAAGTGCTCATTCTTCTGGTTCTTGGCCAGCATCTCAATCGAGCCGAGAATCGGCAATCCCGCGCGAATCAGCGTCAAAAACTGCTGGTTGAAGATCAAAAAAGGTTCCAGCTTGACCTTGCGTCGCTTGAAGCCGCCAAACCCCGACCGCGCCTTGACGGAAAAGACATGGTAGCCGGCGTGGGTAAAGCGCACGCGCAATTCATCGGCGGTGGCCGCCGTCTGCACCTGCTCCTGCACCCGGCCGCGCTCGTCGGCCAATTTGACTATGAACTCCGCCATGCCTCTGCCCGCCGAAGGAGTTGCTCCGGCTCTTCCGCGTGATTCTGCTCAGGTCTAAGGTTACCAGTTCTCGCTCGCTGCTGCGTGTACCAATAGACGCGAAAGAAAGGCATAGCGCTCAACTCGGAATGGGAGTGCGGAATGCGGATGACGCGCCAAGAAAGGAAATAGCTTTCGGATTTATCCAGCCATAGAGGATTCGCCGGGCAGGTGCATCGTTCCGCCCGTCTCCAGCTCGAAAACTCGGCCGTGCCATTGCAACTTGTTGCTCGTGTAGCTGGCCGCCCACAGGAAAAATCCCATCAAATCACGCAGCGGATAGAGATAGCCCAGCAGCACCGCAGGTCGGCTCCGCACTACCAGTCCCCCCACCACCATCGACTGCGCCGTCTTCAGCACCAGCGTCAGCGTAAGCAGCACCACTCCCAAAACCGGACGGCCCGCCAGCAATCCCGCGATCAGCCCCAACAGCCCGTATGGAACCGAGAAGGTCAGCACCGTTCCCAGGTGCCCCATTGGCCTCGAAAATCGCGTACTGCGCATCCAGCTCAACTGATGCTCCAGCGATTTGCGAAAGCCCGACCGCAAAATCAGGTGGTCGATTACCTGATCGGAGATCACCACGTTATGGCCCGCCTCTGCCAACAGGTAGCCGAGCATATAGTCGTCAGCCGCATAACCCGCCAGCCGCGCAAATCCGCCAATCTGCTTCAGTGCCGCCTTGCGCACCGCCGTCGATGGCCCCAGAGTAAAGCGCACCCCCTCCAGCATCGCCGCCACCAGCACCCCGGAGGTCATCTCCACCGACATTCCCAGTCCCTCCAGTTGCTCGCCGAAGCCGCCGTCGATGGGATTGCCGAAATAAACGCAGGTGGATGCGCCTACCGCCGGATCGCGAAACGGCGCCACCATCGTCCGCAGATACTCCGGCCCCACAGGCACATCGGCGTCGGTCGCCACCAAGAGTTCATATTGCGCCGCCTCCGCCATCAGGTGCATCGAATAGCAGCGCGCATTGATCCACAGCGGCTCACCCGATGTCAGAATCTTCACCGGAATCTGCGGATACCGCTTCGCCAGCTTGCGCGCAATCTCCAGGCCCGCATCCTCCGCGCGCCGCGCGCAAAACAATATCTCATACTCCGGATAATCCAGTTTGAAATATCCCTCCAGGCACTCTTCCAGATGCGCCGGCGCGCCGTGCAGAGGCTTCAGAATGCTTACCGGAGGAGTGAAATCGAGCGGCTGTAGCCTTCGCTCGCGCCGCGCCCGCAGATACTTCCAGCTCGCGACGAAGACCATCAATGTAAATATCGTGGAGGTAAGGATTCCGGCTGAACTCAAAAACAACAAGATATATCCCACAACGACGGCTCCTTTGCCGTTTTCAGTGCTAAACGAATGCTTACGCTAACTCTATCGGATCAATGGCTCTCTGTCCACCGAAACAGGAAACCGGTAGTGGATCAGTTTGAAATTCTCTTCTTGTAAGGCCCGCGCTTCACTGGTTCGGCTTGGGGGAGAAGCGCAATCAGCTCCTCAACAGTCCAGACGTGATCGGTTAGGCCAGCTTCCATCGCTGGCGTTACGCGCAATGTTTGATGCACCCGGCAAAAATTGTAGAACATGAAGTACAGAGCGACTGCATGGCCGTGGTTATCAATCTTCTTGGAAAACCCATTGGTCAGCCGCGTGAACCGGCGCATCGACATTCTCATCGTCAAATTTTGGCGCTCGACATAGCTGGTACTAACGTGCTTCGGGTCCGGGACGCCGCTCACCGTTTTCATATCGCAGCCGATGCACTTGGCTGGGCTGTAGCGCGTATCAGGTTCGCTGTTAGCTTTGTATACCTTATGAAGCTGAGCATAGTCTGCATCGCCTCCAAATGCCTCTTCCACGGCCTTCAAATACGGCTTGTGCGCGTCTGTTGTGATCTGGGGATTGCCTATAATGCGCTCCCGGCAGTCCAGCATGAAATCAATTGCCCAGCCCGCAGTACGACCGCCTACAAGGTAGGTAACGCACAGCTTTGTATCCGCATCAATGGCTGTCCAAGTCCAAACGTCTCCCCATCCCTCATCTTTCTTTTCGGGACTGGCGTTCTTTTGCTTGGCTCCCACAAAAGACCAGATTTCATCGCACTGGAGACGGCGAACACGCAGACCGTGTACATTTTGATCGTGGAAAGCAGCGCAGGCACAGCCCATTTCTTGCAGCAAGCCGACAACGGTGTTCTTCGCTACGCCAGTCAGACGAACGGTGCTGCGAATGCTCATGCCTTCACAGAGGCATTTGACGACTTGGACCTGTCGGGATGTGTCTAGCCTATTCATATTGACCATTATGCTTGAACGCTCTAGCTTTGTCAAGATGCAAGCATAAAAAATTATTGCAAGCATAATTTGCTTGCGGTATTATTGCAAGCATGAAAAACGAAAAGCCACAGCAAAATGAATCCGCGCAGGGAAGGGCAAAAGGCGGTTACGCTCGTGCCGAGAAGCTAACAACTGAACAGCGCAAAGCCATCGCACGCAATGCGGCAAATGCAAGGTGGACTGGCGAATTTCCTGTGGCAATTCGAGAAGGGTCCATCAAGATAGGGGACACAGAAATTTCATGCGCAGTACTCTCAGATGGTAGACGCATCATTACTCAAGCTGATTTTCTGCGCAGCCTAAAGCGATCCAGGTCTCCAAAAGCAGGTACAGGAGTGCTGAGCACGGTCGACGATCTACCGTTTTTTCTACAAGCAAATGTACTTAAACCATTCATTACAGGAGAATTGCGCGAGTCGACCACGCCGATATTTTATATTACGATGGCGGGCGTAAAAGGGGTTGGTTATGATGCCCTGCTTCTCACTAAGACGTGCGAAGTCTATTTGCGGTACCGCGACTCTATCTTGATAGAAGGTAAACCACTTCCTGAGCGCTACAAGAATACTTTCATTGCTTGCGACATTATCATTCGCTCCCTCGCTGGCGTTGCGATAGTTGCCCTAATCGACGAAGCTACGGGTTATCAATATGAGCGCCCAAAAGACGCTCTGGCTCGGATACTTGAGGCATTCATAGCAAAAGAACTCCAGCCATACGTACAGACATTTCCAGAGGATTACTATCGAGAACTATTCAGGCTGCGCAGTGTTGCATACAATCCATCATCTGTAAAACGTCCACAGTATTTTGGGCATTTAACGAATGACATTGTTTATGCCCGATTAGCTCCTCAAGTACTTGAAGAACTCCGTAAAAAGGGGGAGAGAACTCCCTTAGGTCGACTCAAGTACCACCACCATCGAAGATTGACAGAAGATATTGGCCATCCAAAATTACGTGAATTACTGGCCTCAATCGTCACGATTATGAAGTTGAGTCCCAACTATGCCGACTTCTCCAAAAAACTCGACTTGATACACCCAAAGTACAACACAACTCTAATGCTTCCACTACTGTATTCAGAGGATGGAACCAGTATCACCGAGGGGTTTTGATTTTAACCATCTTGACTCAGCAGCCTTCTTTGCAATTTCCGAACGTGCTTCAGGCGAGAGTTTTGCCGCTCTCGCCTTCCCGCCCTTCAGCCCCCCCAATCTCCCCAGAGATACAGCGGCCTGATTCTTCTCCTCGTTCGGGTCTTCCAGCGGCGTCCCGTCCATATGTTCGCCTATGGCCTGTTCGACTACCCGAAAGGCGTTGACAGCGAAATCCCTACCCATGCTTGAGCGTTTAGGCATGATTCAAGTGTGAACCGTCTCGCCGCCGAGCGCAAGCCCCAACAAATTTCAAACTGACCCACTACCAGGAAACCGCAGAATACATTTTCCCGACATCCTGGTAAAAATCAAACGCATACAACAAGATTGAATTTTTCCATCCGGCTGTCATACTAGAATCACGGAGTCGCAGGCTACATTTTTGGCGTTTCCAATCTGTCCTGGAAACCCAGTGATGGCCGGAGCGATGTGACGGATCAAACCTCATGACCATTCAGCCCGAAATAATTAATATGATTGCTGCGCTTGCAGTTTTTGGATTGATCACCTCGACCGTCTATAGCTTGATGGTTGCTTTGGCTGTTCGGCGCTTTCGCCGCCGTGCCACAGCGATCGATTCGCGCGCCTTTCATCCTCCTGTCAGCGTTCTGAAGCCCGTGCATGGCGACGAACCGAATTTGGAAGAGAACCTCGCCAGCTTCTTCGCGCAGGATTATCCTGACTTTGAAATCCTCTTCTGCGCCCGTCGCGACGATGATGCCGGACTCCAGGCTGCTCGCCGGGTTGCCGCGCGCTTCCCTCATGTGCCGGCGCGCTTCCTTGCCTGCGGCGAGCCTCCTTGGCCCAATGCCCGCACTTGGTCGCTGGAGATCATGCGCCGTGCGGCTCTCTATCCCATCCTCGTGACCTCTGACAGTGATGTCCGCGTCACGCCCGATTACCTCGCCTCCGTGGTTGCACCGCTCCGCGATCCCGGCGTCGGCATGGTTACCTGCATCTATCGCGGCGTCGCACCTTGCGGATTCTGGGCACAGCTAGAAGCAATCGGTATGTCCATCGAAATGACCGCCGGCGTCCTCGTGGCCGAGATGCTCGAAGGAATGAAATTCGCGCTCGGACCCGCCATGGTCATGCGCCAAAGCACCGTTGAAAAGATCGGCGGCTTCAAGCCGGTGGCCGACTACTATGCTGACGACTTTGTGCTGGGCAACTGGACGGCCAAGGCCGGTGAAACTGTGGTCCTCTCTACTCACATTATTGAACACCATGTACTCAACGCCTCCTTCAAGCGCAACATAGCGCATCAGCAGGGTTGGGCCACCAGCACGCGCTACTCCCGTCCTCTCGGACATCTGGGAACTGTGCTGACCTATGCTGTTCCATTCGGCCTGCTGGGGATGGCCGCTTTCTCAGCCGCCGGCCATCCGGCTCTGGGGGCCGCGCTGCTGGCCTATTCCCTCCTCAACCGCGTGCTGCTCTGCCGTTTGATCGCGGGCAGCGTTGTCCACGACCGCATAGCCCTCAGCAAGGCATGGCTTTATCCTTTGCGCGACCTGATGGGTTTCTGCTTCTGGGTTGTAAGTTACTTCGGCTCGCGCCATCTGCGCTACCGCGGCGACCCTTACGAGTTGCTTCCTCAGGGTAAGCTGCGCAAACTCGTCGTTGCCGAGGAGCGCAAGGAAACAGTTCTAGCTCGCCAGGCCTCGTAGCTTCAGTTGCCCTTACCGTCCAAACGAATACGTAACCTGCAAGAGACCGTTATCGATGCCGGGATTCTGGCTTGCGGTATCGTGGTTCGAGATGTGATGGAAGCGGTACTCGGCGCGAATGGATCTTGTTTTCGATCGGTAAAATTCAAATCCCGCGCCAAAGTCGAAGGTGAAGTTGAAGGAACCGGCCTGCGGTACGGGGATTGGTTGCGTCGAATACATATAGCCGCCGTGGCTGATAAAAATCGGCTGTAGCTTTTTGCGCGGAAGAAAATTCCACTGAAAGCCAACCGGCGAGATGCCTTCGCCGATCGTCCATTTCCTGAGGCAGGCAGTGGAGACCGTGCCGATATAAGTCACACTGACGCCATTGTTAGTGAATGTTTCGTCGTAACTTTGCGTTCCGGGCACGCAAGCGGCAGTCTGAACCGCGAGCGGTTCAACGTATGTTTCAACCTCTGGAGAACTCTGGTTGACCGTATTTTGCACCACCGGGTCGCTCTCCAGCGCCACCGGCAGTATCTCCCCGTTGTATTGCCAATTCACAAAGCGGTTCACGAAGAGCTTCCGTCCGTACTCCACGCCGAACTCCAGCAACTTGCGATTTTGCGCGTCGCCCATCAGTATATGGCTGGAGTCGCCTGAGTAAGCCCCAAAAAATCCAAAGGAATTGATGCGGGCGTAGTAAGGGCTTGCGGCTTTGCTCTGAGCCAATATTGCTGCCGTTCCCGACCCCAGAAAAAAGACTGGCATGAATAGCAAACTACAGGAAATGCGAAGTAGGCGTGTTCCTTCAATTTTCAGCAAAAAGAGCTTCCTTTCGTGCATCCTGAGAGCGCATTCGCAGAATTCGTCGCCCAAAGAGCCTATCTGGGAAAGCTATACTCTTGTATTGACTATGGAGATCATACAAGGAGCGCGCGCCCATGACTTCGCCCGCCGTCGCCTACGCCCGTCGAAACCATCCCCGTTTTCTCACTGAACTAAAAAGCCTGCTGCGCATTCCTTCCATCTCCACGCTCCCCGAGCACAAAGGCGACTGCCGTCGCGCCGCCGAGACCCTTGCAGCCGAACTCACCCGCATCGGCATGGAGCACGTCCGCCTCATCGATACCAGCGGCCACCCCCTGGTCTACGCAGACTGGCTTCACGCCGTCGCGAAGCCTACCGCGCTCATTTACGGCCACTATGATGTCCAGCCCACCGACCCCGAAGACGAATGGCTCTCGCCGCCCTTCGATCCAACCGAGCGCGACGGCAACCTCTACGCTCGCGGCGCCTGCGATGACAAAGGTCAGGTCTGGGCGCAGATCAAGGCTCTCGAATCGCTCCTCGCCGCCAACGGCTCGCTGCCCCTCAACGTGCGCATACTTTTTGAAGGCGACGAAGAAGTCGGTGGCGAAGGGATCGCCGCCTTCGTCGCCTCCAAGCCGCCCGAACTGCGCTCCGACTTCGCTCTTGTCTCCGACACCGAGCTATTCGCCCCCGGCCTGCCCACCCTCTGCGTCGGCCTGCGAGGCATGATCTACACCGAACTCGAAGTCCGAGGCGCCCGCACCGATCTCCACTCCGGAATGTACGGCGGCGCGGCTCCCAATCCCTTCATGGCGCTGGCGCAGATGCTCGCCCGCCTCAAAGACGAGGAGGGCCGCATCCTCATCCCCGGCTTCTACGACGACATCATCCCGCCCAGCTCCGAGGAACTCGCCGCATGGCGCAGCCTTCCCTTTGACGAGGAGCAATATCGCATCGCCGAGGTTGGTTCGCGCTCACTCGTCGGCGAAGCGGGCTACACCGTGCTGGAGCGCACCTGGGCGCGTCCCACGCTCGATGTGCATGGCATCCCCGGCGGCTTCATCGGCGCGGGTGCCAAGACCGTCATCCCCGCCAAAGCCCTCGCCAAGGTCTCCATGCGCCTCGTCCCCGGCATGACTCCGGCCCGGACCTTCGCCCTCTACAAAAATTACGTCAGCAAGATCGCCCCCGCCGGCGTCGATGTCGAAGTGCGTCTGATTCACTCCGGCGATCCCTGCCTGATTCGCGTCGATAACCCTTACATCCAGGCCGCCACCCGCGCGCTCCACGAGGTCTGGGGTCGGGAGACGGTCTTCATCCGCTCCGGCGGCTCCATCCCCATCGTCGGCGACTTCGATCGCCATCTCGGCATTCCCAGCGTCATGATGGGCTTCGGCCTGCCCGACGACAACATCCACGCCCCCAACGAAAAATTCCACCTCAAAAACTTCGAGCTGGGCATCGAATCCATCGTCCGCTTCCTCGAAGAAGCCGGACGGTGAACTGGAATGCCAAGCCTTAGAATCGAGATATGGTGTGACCGACGATGCCATTAAATCTGATTGAAACTGAGGATGGGAATCCGCGAACTTCATCCCGCCGCTTTGTGTCAGGGCACGACTGGTAGGTCAGGGCTTCAGCCCTGACGCCGCACAGGCGCATAACAAGGCTCGGGCTTCAGCCCCTGAGGGAATGTCTGCTGTTTCATGTCCAGCCTTTCGACCTGGGAAATCACGAAACTCAATCTCCTATTCAAATCTTGACAATTCCTCCAGCCGGAGTAAGATAAGAACAAGTCTTACTGAGTAAGACTCACCCAGCCATGAGAACCACTGAAACCATGACCGTCTCTCTCCCTCCCGCGCTGCTTTGTCAGTTCGAGGAGGTGCGGAAAAAGGAATCGCGCACCCGCTCCGAGCTTGTCCGCGAGGCCTTGCAGGCCTATTTCGAGAGCCGCTATCCTGTCGATGAGCCGTCTCCAGAAGAACTTTCCGCGCTGCGACGTGGCAGGGCCGCGTATAATCGCGGCGATGCAGTTTCTTTGAAGGCATTCCTCCATGACGTGGAACCTCGACCTCACCGGTCCGGCGCAAAAGGACTTCCAAAAACTTCCGCGGCGAGATCAGTCACGCGTTAAAGCGTTCCTCATCGTCATGCAGGACGATCCCTTTCAAGGGGATCTTAAGGGCCTCAAGGGAACCTCGACCGCATGGCGGCGGCGAGTGGGAAGCTACCGGATCATCTACGATCTTTACTCCGAGGAGCGCCTGATCGTGATCTCCGCAATCCTGCGTCGAACCTCAGCAACATACGATTGACACCGTCTGCTGCACCGCAGGTGCCGCAAGCGCCTTCCGCCCGGACAGCCTGCCCTGAGCGTAGTCGAAGGTTGCAAGTCTTTTGCAGATTATTTCCCTTTCGACGCGCACAATGGACGCATGACCAACGACCAGACGAACAGGCCTTTCCTGTCCACCGGCCTCCAATCGTCCCGTAACTCCTTATCCAGGAGGATTTTGTAGGGAACTTCTTTGTTTAGAGGATTTTACAGCGCAACCCTCCCCGCAAACTCATGAAAACAAGGATTTTGTTTACAAAATATGGGTGGGGGTATCGACGATGAATCTCACCCCGTCGCTTTATATCAGCTCATCGCAGCCGCTCTATCCAAGCCAAACTCACAACGGCGAATTCATCGAAGGCGTCATTATGTCCGCAATCTGGAAGTAAAACATATTTCCTTGGCTCATTGGCCAGCCAATACAATTGCCTCCCTTGCAACGGAGGAACGACCCGATCCTTCGCGCCATTCACAATCAATACCGGCGTATGTATCTTCCCAATCTTCTTGTCATTCTCAAAGCGGTCCAGCACAATCCACTTCGCTGGAAAGATCGGAAAATCGATCTGCGCCATTTGCGTGATGGATCGATACGGAGCCAGCAGCATCAGCCCGCCGACATGAAACTCTTCGGCCATCTCTGTTGCCACTCCCGTTCCCAGTGATTGCCCAAAGAGGATGATTTGCTCGCTCTTCACTCCTAGCGCCATCAGCGCATACAGATCGGCCCGCGCATCGGCATAGAGACCAGATTCACTGGGTTTGCCCGGCAGCCAACTGTACCCGCGGTACTCCGCCAGCAGAAAACCATATCCGGCATCAATGTAAGGATCGGCAACCGGCGCGGCGCTCGATAAGTTGTCGCCATTGCCGTGAAAGAAAACGATCGTGTAGGTCTTCGTGGTCGCCGGAGCGTACCAGGCCTTCAAATCCAGCCCATCCGCCGTCCGCACGGAAATCTCCTGTAAGGATCGGTTGGCGTGCGCTTCGCTCAACGGCACATAAGCATATTTGGGAAAGTAGAGAAGACTTCTTTGAAAGAGAAAAACTCCGGCAAAAATTAGAACGTAAACGACAATAACCGTTCCCAATATCTTTTTGATTATCATCAAGACTCCATCTTTACCGCTGCCATCAGAATAAATAACGCAGAACGAGTCGCCAATGTTCAAGGAAAAATGACCCTGCTACCGGAGGCGGCTTGCACATAATTACCATTCTTCAGCGCACAATCAATGCATGACCACCAACCAAACCTCCGGGCTTTTTACTGACAACTGAGAACTGACAACTGAGAACTGGAGGGGTACCCCCTACCCCCCTTCTATATTTTCAAAACCTTGCAGGTAATTATCTCGACAACATACATAACCCTAAATCAGAGACTCTAAATATAAACTGAAAAGATGCCCGCGTTTGGTAACCTGCGGAAATCCTGAATCCATCATCTTGACCTTGCCGTTGATCTGGAATAAGCGACTCCAGCAGATGTCATACTCTAGTTAGAGGAGCGAACGATGTATCTGCATTTGCTGGCAGCAAGAACCGGAATCTTTGCCGAGGAAAGGTTTCTGGGCAAGGTAGTAGACGGGTGGGCCGTCGATGGTCAGGAGTTTGTCCGCACCAAACTGCCTCACCTTTTCGTGGTACTCCTGATTGCCTTTGTGCTCATTCGTCTGCTGCGCTTGATCACAGCGCGGATGATTCATATTGCCGAGCAGCACGCTTCAAGTCAGAGCCATATTGCTCAGGTGAAGACGTTGGCCGGAGTGATTCGCACCACGGGTTTGGCGATCATTGCCGCTATTGCCGGAATGCAGGCTCTGGATGCGGTGGGAATCAATCTCGCTCCGCTGCTGGCTTCGGCGGGAATCGCAGGAGTGGCGCTGGGACTGGCGGCGCAGAATATCGTGCGCGATATGCTCAACGGCATTCTTATTCTCGTCGAAGATCAGTTCAATGTAGGTGACACGGTGCGCCTTGCAGGCCTGACCGGCGTCGTCGAGGCGATGACGCTGCGCAAGACCACGGTGCGCGACGGCGATGGCACTCTTTACGTCATTCCTAATTCGCAGATCACCACTGTCGCCAATCTCAGCATCGGTTATTCGCTGGACACCATCAACGTCAGCGTGGATTTCTCGGCAAACCCTGACAAGGTTTTGGAGTTATTGAAAAAGATCGCGATGGAAATTCGCAACAGCGATGAGTTCCGCCAGCTCTTTGTCGCCGATCCGCAGATTCTCGGCGTGGAGGCGATCAAAGGCTCGGAGCTTATCTTCCCGGTGCTCTTCAAGACGCTGGCCACGCAGCAGTACGCGCCGGTGCGCGAGTTCCGTCGCCGCGTTCGTCTGGCTCTCGAAGAGCAGAATCTGCTCCCCGGCGATCCGTATCGCGTCTTCAATGCATTCACTGATCAGGCGGCGAGCGGGCGCGGAAGGCAGGCCGCGGAGTCCGAGCCAACTCATGACCCGACTACGCTCAAGCCGCAGGAGAGCAATCCCTTCAGCGGCGAATAGTTCAGGCGCTTACGCCAGTGCCTCGCGCAACGCTGCGGCTTCGGTGATTGGCGGCAGGCAGGTGTGTTTTCGGCAGACGACGGCCCATGCGGCGGCACCGGCTGGCGCGGGAAGATTCAGAAGCATCTCGGCCAGCGCTTCGGGAAGACAGCCCGTAACCAGCCGCTCGGGAGCAATGCGCACTACGGTTTTGTTGACCGCGAAATTCGCGGAGGCCAGCGCCTCAAATTCCTCAGCTCCAGCGCCGGAGCCGACGATGACTACTTGAACTGGAGCAAGCAAGAACTGCTCCAGCGCCAGCGCGTAACTGCCGGCGTAGAGTCCGAAGTGCTCGACGACGCCGGCGAAAGCGGCAAGCGTCTCCTCGGCAATCTCACGATATTCTTTTCGACCACTAAGCGTTTCCAGTCGCAACAGAGCCGATGCGGCTGTTGGATTACCGGCGGGCGTTGGCGAGTCCTGCAGCGGCTTGCGCCGCGCGGAGAGCGCGCCCAGCAGCGACGCGCCGTCAGAAGCAGCGGTGTCAAAGAAGCCTCCGTCTGCATCGTCATGGAAGCGAGCGATCATGGCATCGGCCAGTTTGACGGCGGCGTGGCAGTAGCGCATTTCGCCGCTCGCAATCCACGCGTCGATGCAGGCATGAATCGTGAATGCGTAATCGTCGAGCGTTCCAGAAACCATCCGCGGCGCGCTCTCTTTATCGCCATAAGCGATCACGTGCGAGAGCGTCTGCTCGCCGTTCCACGCTTCGCGCAGCAGCCGGTCGAGTGTGAGCAGCGCAAACTCACGCGCCGAATTCATATTGAGAATCCGCGCCGCCTCCAGAAAGGCTGTTACGGCCATCGCGTTCCAGCCGGTGTAAAGAGTCCGGTCGATGAAAGGCGTGGGCCGCTGGGCGCGAGTGGCGAGCAATGCGCGTCGAGCCGAGTCCACGATCGAACGCAACTCGTCCACGCTCCGGCCCGTCGCAACCGCAAGCTCGGCGAGAGACTGGTTGAGGTGAAGGACGTTGCGGGCCGGGTCGTGGCGCATATCGCCGAGTTCGCGGAGATTCCAGTAGCGCATGGCAATCTCCGCTTCTTCCGGAGAAAATTTTGCAGCATTCAAAGCTGCGCTCGCCTCGGCCAGCGTCCAGGTGAAGTAGTCGCCATCGTCGTCGAGGTTGATGTCAGCGTCCTGTGATGCATAGAAGCCGCCCAGCTCGCGGTCGCTCATCGTAGTTTCCAGCCAGCCGACGATCTCACTGGCGGTCGCGCGAAAATCCTCGCGGCCCAAACTCTGAAAGCCATGCAGGTAGTTGCGCAGCAATTCTGTATTGTCGTAGAGCATCTTCTCGAAGTGAGGAACGCGCCAATGCTCGTCCACGCTGTAGCGATGAAAGCCGCCGGCCAGTTGGTCGTAGACGCCGCCCCGCGCCATGCGTTCAAGCGTTGTCGAAAAGGCCACGTCGGCAAGTTCATTGCCGCGATTCACGGCATCATGCAGAATCAGGTCGAGCGCGCCGGGGTGGGGAAACTTTGGCTGCGCTCCGAAGCCGCCGTTGAGCGGGTCGAACTGCTTGAGGATGGAGGCGATGATCTTATCCGCGAGCGCCAGCGAAAGCTCGCCGCCTCGCCCAGAGAAGGATTCATTCTGCTCGATGGCGGCCATGGCGCTCGATGCCGTCTCTAGCGCCTCATCGCGCCGCTCGCGCCAGACCTGGGCCAGCGCCGTCAGCACACGTCCAAAGCCCGGTCGCCCATAGCGGTCGTCTGGCGGAATATAGGTACCGCCGAAGTAAGGCTGACCGTCGGGCGTGAGAAAGACCGTCAGCGGCCAGCCGCCCTGCCCGGTGATGGCCGCGACCGCTGACTGATAGCGAGCATCCACATCGGGCCGCTCATCGCGATCCACCTTCACGGCCACAAAGTGCTCGTTGATAAGCGCGGCGATCTCTGGGTTCTCGTAGGACTCGCGGTCCATCACGTGGCACCAATGGCACCAGACAGCGCCAATGTCCAGCAGTATCGGTTTGTCTTCCGCCTGAGCGCGGGCAAAGGCCGCATCGCTCCACGGGTGCCACCAGACCGGCTGATGGCGCGCCGAGCGCAGGTAAGAGGATGCGGAGTCTTCGAGTAGGTTGGCGGGCGCGGGGAATACGTCCTTGTCCATGGGCTGAGGATATATCTTTTTAGCCCAGCAAGACCAGCAGATCGCTGAAAAAAGGGATGGCAATCAGCCATCCCCACTTTCAACACAATGCTGTGGTGGATCAGAAGTGATAGGCGACGCCGATCGTCGGAATGTAGAGGTTCCACCACCTGTTGGTGGCCAGATTATCCGCCGTATCGTTGAAGGTTGGCACCTTGGTAGCGATGCCGCGGAACTCGGCGCGAATGTCGAAGCTGGGGCTGATCTCGTAGGCGACGCCGGCGCCGTACAGGGCGCCGATTTCCTTCTGTTGCCGTGCGCTCAATGTACTGGTGCTGGAGTTGATGATAGGCAGGAAGATGTTAACGGACGGCCCAACTTCAATAAATGGATTGTATTTGCGGAAGTTGAAGGAGCGGACGTAGGCGAACGATGCTTCCTGGGTGCGGGTTTCAATACGATAAGTGGTTTCAGCAGAGTTGACTTCGTATTTGATTTCGTTCTGGTAGGTGATGCCGTAGTTGGCCTCGATGGCGCTGGAGGGCGTCAACATGAAACGGTAGCTGAGCAATCCGCCGTATGCTGGGGATGATGCGTGGACGTAGGTTGTTGCCGAGTAAGTATACGGCTCGATGAGTCCGAATCCACTGAGGCTGATGTCCTGGCGGCTTTCCTGGGCGCGGCCTGCTGCCACAGATACGGCCAGCAGAAATGCAATAAAGGCGATCTTCTTCATTCGGTTATGATCCTCACGACTGCTCAACCGTCGGGCTGGCAACCAGCAATTTCGATTCCGGCGCGCCGGTTACGCCCCGGGCCCCACTCTTAGCATTGTAACTGGCCGGAGCGGGCCGTGACGTTGAAGGCCAGCCGGAAATCACTGAGGCGTTAGACGCAGACGGCGGCAGTTAGTCAGTGAAGCAGTGAATGAGTGAACGAGTGAACACTTGCCGGAAATAATCTGCAAGGCAAAATCAGGCTGATTTCTTCAATCTCATAAGCTGGTATGGCCCTGCGTGTATGTTGTTGAAAAAGTCCTTCATTCTCGCGATTGATTTAATTATGTGCAAGGAAAGAGGGCCGAAAATAAATATAGGAGGGGGGGTAGGGGGTACACAGTGGTACGGACCGGGCGCATTCCTGACAGATTGGACCGGGGGCATGGTTGACACTGCACAAGCCCATGGGCGTTTGATTACAACGTCATTATGGGCTGGAAA
>Ga0181520_10000373_pt1 | contig 99616 bp, 83 predicted proteins | sample PEATcosm2014_Bin_29_FD_132451 | JGI IMG/M metagenome (GOLD analysis project Ga0181520, IMG submission 132451) | Peatland microbial communities from MTU Mesocosm Facility, Houghton, MI, USA - PEATcosm2014_Bin02_30_metaG | ecosystem: Environmental > Terrestrial > Soil > Wetlands > Peat | place...
ACCGCCTCCCGGCCTTCGATCACCGAGCCCAGCGAATCGACAAAACGGTGCTCTGGGGACATCAACGCCGCCAACCCCGCCACGTCCTGCCGGTTAATCGCCCGCACAAATGCCCGCGCCACACCCTCCGCCGAATCGCTCATGGCGGTATTGTAATCACGGCGCGTGACCAGCCTTTGAGAAGTGCGGCCGTGGGGCGCTTCATGGTTGCCGATTCGCATCGCTCCAATCGGCGTAAAGCCAGTTCCGGTCTGCCGGCTCACACCTTGCTTCAAATCGCCTTCCACTCGGTCAAGGCCGAGTTAACCCATAGATGCGGCTTCAGCGCTGATTGGCTTCGCGAGTTCCGGTTGCCCGAGCCTTCCCCGTCCCCAACCGCACCGCCTACAATGAATACGGAACTTCAAATCTCGAGGGAACCCATGCCGCTGTCCGGAGAAGCGATCCGCCTGATGAACTACATTGACGATGTTGCCGTGACCCTGCGCCGGGTGCTGGCCACCGTCCCCACACTCTCGCCCGAAGAACGCGTCCGCGTCGCCGAGCACCTGGTCCAGGCCAAGCCCAACGCAGAGGACGTGGCCCAGGCCCTGGCCGCCAAGTAAAAGGCCCTTGCCCACAACCGTCGCCATCATCGGAGCCGGCCCGCTGGGCCGCTGGCTGGCCCTTGCGGCTGCCCGCGCCGGCTTCCGCGTGTTGCTTGAAGACGTGATGCCTAACAACCTGCATCACGCCCAGGAATTGCTCCGTCAGGAGCTGAGTCCAGCCCTGCTCCGGCAGAAGTTCAGTTCCAAAGCCCTCGACACTGAGGCCCTGCCCACCGTCACTTTCGTCTCTACCATCGAAGACGCCGTCCGCGAGGCCGACTTGGTCATCGACTGCGTGCCCGATGAGTTGGAGTCCAAGCTCGAAATCCTCTGGCTGCTGGACCGCATGGCTCCGCCGCGCACGGTCTTTGCCACCCCCACGATGCACCTCTCCATCGCCGACCTGGCCAACTGCACCTACCGTCCTGAAAAGTGCATCGCCATTGCCGCGGAAGCTAGCGCCCTGACCGGGAGGGCCGTGCCAGCCCCCGGCTCCGTTAGCCCGGGGCCGCCGGCCGACGGCGCCACGGCAATCCTCCTCCGCACTACCTCCCGGACCGCTCCTGAGACCGTAGCCCTGGTTCGCGATTTCTGGCGGCGTCTGGGCTTCGTCCCCAGCTTCTCGGCCGACCCAGCCGAGCAGAAATAGCCACCCGCCGAGCGGCGAGGCTTATCGGCACTTTGCTCGCTGGAACCAAGCCGAATTGGTGTACCATGTCGCCCATGCGACGCGATTCGACGCCGACCGTTCCGCCACCGAACCCGCCTCCTGCTCCAGCGCCCCCGGACCAGCTTCCCCTGTCTGCCCAGTACGCGGCCGCCTGGAGCGAGCACTCCACACGCATCGCCCAACGACAATCGGTGATTCAGATGTATCTGGCCGCCGCGGGCGTGATCTACGGCTACTATTTTTCAAAGAGCGCAAGCGAAAGGGCTCAAATGGCGGCGTTCTTCACCGCCGCCATCACCGCGATCACGCTCGGCTCTTCAGCACTGATGTGCATGCATAACCGGGTGATCATGAAATTGACCGAATTCATGATGAAATGTGAGTACCGTGCGGCTCAGTCTCTCAAGGCACAGGACAGGAAGATCAACCTGTTTTATTTTTGCGATAAGGAAGGTTACAAAATAGCGCGTTTCCACGAGAAACAAAGGCGGCTTCACCGGACTGTCCTGGTCCTGCTCCTTGGCGCGACAAACGGATATGCCATTTTCGAGACTTGGACGAGCGATTGGAAAACCGGCATAAGCCCCATCGGTTCCTGGGTGGCGTTGGCATTCTGCCTGTTGTCCATGGTGTTTATGGTGTTCGACATGTTCTTGGTCCGATTGCTCCCCAGCGATTAGGGCATGGGGTCGCAAGGGGCTGTGCTGCGCTCAGGCCGGTTCCGTTTCAGACGGCCTGCCCCAGCACCTCTTCGTAATACCGCACGTAATGCGGCACCACCAGCGACGAGCAGAATCGGCTCTGCGCCGTTCGCCGTCCGGCTTCGCGCATGGCTTCCAGGCGCTCACGGTCCTTCAGCAGGCTCACCGCGCCAGCGGCCATGTCTTCCACATCTCCAACGGGATAGAGCAGCCCGGTAACCCCGTCGTCGATCAGCTCCGGCACTCCGCCCACTCCGGTCGCAATGGACGGAACCTTGCACGCCATGGCCTCCAGAGCCGCCAGTCCGAAAGACTCCAACTCGCTGGGCATCAGCATCAGGTCGGCCAGCGGCAGCAGCTCGTTGACCCTCTCCTGCTTGCCCATAAAGTGAACCTTGTCATTGATTTGCAGGTCATGCGCCAGCCACTCGGCCGCCGACCGTTCGGGCCCGTCGCCTACCAGCACCAGTTGCGCCGGAACCTCCCGCACCACCTGCGCGAACACCCTTACCACGTCCAAAACCCGCTTGACCGGCCTGAAATTGGAGAGATGCATCAGGATCGCCTGGTCCGGCGCCGCTAGCCGCTTGCGTGCCTCCGCCCTCGACGCTTCGTCTTTGTAGGGCACGTATACGTCGCAGTTGACGAAGTTTGGAACCACTTCGATACCCCGCGTCACGCCGAAGTCCTCGACGGTTTTCTCCTTTAGATAGTTGGAGATACATGTAACCCCATCGCTTTCCTGGATGGCGTAGCGGGTGATGGGCAGGTAGCTGCGGTCCTGGCCGACCAGCGTGATGTCGGTGCCGTGCAGGGTGGTAACGAAAGGCAGCCGCCGGCCGCGGGCAGCCAGCATCTGCCGCGCCAGCAGAGCGCTCACCGAATGGGGAATCGCGTAATGCACGTGCAGCAGATCAAGCCGATAGAATTCAGCAACTTCCGCCATGCGCGAGGCCAGCGCCAGGTCGTACGGCGGGAACTCGAAAAGCGGATAGCTGGCGACAGAAACCTCGTGATAGAGAATTCCGTTGTCCCGGCCGCTCAACCGGAACGGTTGCGAGTAGGAGATGAAATGCACTTCGTGGCCCAGCGCAGCCAGTTCGATGCCCAGTTCCGTAGCCACCACGCCCGAACCGCCGTAGGTGGGATAGCAGGTAATCCCAATGCGCATGTTTTTCTCTTTGTGTCTGTCTTTCCTTGGACGCTGACGGAACACAGGAAGATGCAGGTTGCACCTAAGTTATTGTTGAATCAATTATTTGTGGTGACAGCTCAGGCCAAGCCGCGCCACCTCACAAATCGGCGAATGAGATGAATTCGACGCCGCGGAACTGCTTGACGGTGCCCAGAGCCTCTCGCTCGACTTCCCGCGAGGCCAGCAGGCGGGTCCGCGCAAGGGCGAGGTCGGAGTCATTGTAGCCGGGGTGGGTCACCAGCTCCCAGGTGCCCTGAGGCAGGTTCTGAAGCAGGGCGCCCACAGTGGCGGCGTCGAGAGTCCCCGTGGCCAGCACGCCGATGGCTCCGTCGGTAGTGGAAAAACCTTCCTCTGCCACCATGCGCCGGAAAGTCGGCTCCAGCCGCCGCAGCAGACTGACTTCGACGCGCCGAACCGAGGGGGCGCTGAATGTGGCGCGCCGGCTCCAGGACGGCTCAAAAGGGTTGCGCACGGCACGAATTCCGGCCGCCTTGGCTGCACCGAGCACCGGGCGGAGCACGGCGGGAAACATATGGGTGTGCTTGTGCGTGTCGATGTGGGTGAGGTGCACGCCCGCGATTTGCAGCCGGGCAATCTGCGCGGCTGCCTCTGCTTCGATCTCAGCCGGCCGGATACGCCCTGTGAGCATGCGCATCAGAAAAGTGCCCAGCGTGGGCTGAAAGCGCCCGCTGCGCGGGTCCACCAGCGTGGGGAGTTCCTGCGCTGGAAGGATCGGATCGCCGTCCACCAAAACTACGTGGCAGCCCACGCCCAACGAGGGGGTGGAGCGGGCCAAGCTCGCGGCCTCGGCTGTCATTGGCGCCCGCGCCATCAGCGTAGTGCTGGTTAAGAATCCGTTCTTGTGCAACTCGGCGATAGCGCGATTGACCCCGGCGGTTAACCCGAAGTCGTCGGCATTGATGATGAGACGCCCCATCAGGTGAGTTTATCAACCCAGGCAGCGCCGCTCGCCGGAAAGCACCTCGTAAGTCTTCTCCATTTGGAGGGTGAGCCTGAAGCAAGCAGGTACGAACTTGAATGAATTTGTTCACAGATGCATCGCGCTGCTTGCTGTCGCGGATTGAATCGACCGTGTTGCGAGGGCCGGGCCATGCAAATCTTTCTCCAGCAAATCCGTTGTTCCGCTCGGCAACTGATCAAGAGCCCGGCCTTCGCCTGACCGCAACCCTGATCGTGGCTCATCGAGTTGGCGCCACCGCGGCGATCTTCTCGCTCGTCGAAGGCTGGGCCAATAAGGATCCCCCGAATCGGATGGGATGCATACATCGCAAGCGCCAGCCCCGCTGTCAGCAGCAACCTATTTCGCTTGGCGTGACGCGGCCGTTGTGGTTATGCGCACGGTGACAATTTCATGCGGTTGAACTTGAAGCATGAAACCGTGAGCGCCCATGCGATCGAGAGGCACCTGGCCGCGCTCGACCGCGTCTGTCTTCCAGGCGCCTTCAATATCCATGAGCGGAATCTGCGCGGTAACCGTGCGCTCCTGCCCGCCGAGGTCGAGGAACCGAAGGATCGTGCCCTTCCCGTCCTCTGCGGCCTTCCACGTCTCCAGCAGCAGGCTTGGATCGCTTGTCTCAAGAAAGCTGCCCTGAGCCGCATCCAGAGATTCCGGACGATCGATTGCCTTGTCGGACGACGTAATCTCCTCCACTTCGAGGGGCGTGACTTCCTCCCATCCCGCATGGCTCAGAAGGGCTGGCTCGGCCGACGGCGCGCTGGTGACCACATAGCGGAATTGGAAGTGACCGCCCTGTACCGGCCGGTAGTTCGTGCCCCAAATGTTGTTCATGACGTAGGAGAAGATCCATCCCTTGCGCGGGCCGAATTCCTTCGGGAACTGCTGGCGGACGATATCTCCGAGCGTAATCAAAGGAGCGTCCAGCGGCAGCACGGTTGCAGAAGCCCCGTCCTGATCAACGGAAACCCAATGCTGCACGCTAAACCACTCGACCCCCCCGCCGGGATACATGTCCTTGGATGGATCGACGGAGCCATTCTGGATCTCGTAACGAAAACGGGGATGAGCCATGGCGAAAGGAAAAGCGAAATATGCGGCTTCATCGTCGCGGATCTCTTTCTTGTCGACATCCTCGATGAATTCGATCTTCTTTTCTTTATCGAAGAGGCGTATTTCACTCGCGATGCGCGGAGTGTTCAAGGCGGAGCTCTCAAGGTGCGCTACCTGGCCGAATGAAGTGCGATCAATAGATACGACGTGTCCTTCAACGGCTCCATGTACATCGAACTTCGAAGCATGGCCGGTGACATACAGGTATTGGCCGAAACGGTAGGGACTCTGATCGTCCACCAAAGAACGCTGCAATTGCTTGTCAAAGATGGTACGCACAGAGCCCGTGGCGGGATCGAGATCAATACGATAGAAGGAGTTTTCAAAAGTGGCTGCACCGGCAGATTGCTCCTGAGCCGGGCTGGGTTTGTATCCTATGACCGGACGCAGTTGGTAGACCTTGTAGCCAACCGCCGGAACATCTTGTGCCATGAAGCGCGTGCGGCTGAAGTGCCTGCCTGGCCGCACAATCTCGGCTTGCACCGCCTGGCCAGTAACTCGATCAATGATCTCGTCGCCGTTCTGCACGTCGGCTTCAACCAAGCTGCTGCGCGCCCAGTTCAGCATATTGAAGACGACCAGATTGGATGGGCCGGCAGCGATGGAGTTCGCCACATTTGCCATGCCGGTACGCAGAAGATGATCGGCAGCCCAATCAGCCTGGATGGCGTATGAGTCCTTCACGGCGAGTTGTTGAATGACCTGATCTGTTTCAGGATCGGCCCTGGCGTCGGATGCCGTCCATGTGTGCTCGTCCATCAGCAGAATATTCTTCCACATGGTGTCCAGTCTGCTCTTGTCCGGGGCCAGGCGGGGATCGACCAGCGCGGAGATGGTCGCGATCTTTTCGGCCGTTGGAGCACGGCTTTCAGTCCTTCTCTCCATCGCGGCATAGAGCGCGTCAGAGCCTATGCCGTCTTCCCAATAGGGACCGCCATCGCCAGTGACCGTAGGAATGTTGCTGCCGAACTGAGTGGCGATGTGATCGAGCGCTTCGTGGAATCCCGAATACTGAAGATGCGGGTAGGCATAAATGCCGTCCCATTGCCCGGCCAGTTCAGCCTGCTGTGGAAAGAGATCACTATTCTCGACCTGAGTTCCGTAGATGATCGCGGAATCGGAAAGATAACCGGGGCGGTCATACCTTTGCAGGAAGACGGGCAACATGTCCTCCCCTGCGGATATGAGAAACGGCAAGCCGAACAAGCTCGACACCTGATGGTAATGCCGCGCATACCAGACCAGCACTTTCTGATCGTCCGGCCCCTTCCACCAGAAAGGCGAGTCTTCATCCAGATGGCCGTACATCAGCACGGGCGCCCGGCCGTCGTTGGCGGCCGCAGGCAGATAGTGGATGCCGGCCGAGGCCAATATCGAGGCGTAGGACCAGGAGTAAGAGGGCACGTCGGTGATGTTGGCGCAGTTGAAAGGCGTGCCGTGTTCACGACTGAAATTGGCGCTGGGATAAAGCGACCGAATCAAGGCCTCGGCCGTGGGGAAACCTGTGAGTTGATTGCTGTATTCCGCGGGAATGAACAGGTGCTCGCTCCTGATGGCGTCCAACGCGCGCGCCTTGTCGCTTTCAGAACGCGTGGCGAGAAACTGCTCGACGCTCCACATTCCGTCCATGCTGAAGCGAAAGTCGGGATGCTGCTCCATCATATCGAGCGCTTCATCCACAATGCGGCTCTGAATACCCGCGACCTTGGCTTGAAAATCCGTGTATCCGATATCCAGATGGACGTGCGGAACCACGTAAAGGGTCCACTTCTTTTTGGGCTCAATGAGTTGGACGAAGTGCTGCGTGCGGCCGTTGGCATGGAGTTCGCCGATTGCCCTGGTCTGCGTTTTGAATTCCGGCAGTAGAAATGCGCAGTTTTGCTCTCCGAAATCATGATCCGCCTGCAATGGCAGCGTGTAGTGCGCTCCATTCACCGTCACTTCGACACTGCCGTTTTTGATCGGCTCGTGAGAACGAATCCGCGCGATGACGACTTCCTTCAGGCCTCCATCCTGCTTGTAGAAGATGGTGGGAATCAGCGCGACAGTCGTGGCCGTTCTGTCGAACTTGCCTTGCGGCGCGCTTTTCAATTCGATGGCGTCGTAATGAAAGCCCGCTTCCGGGACCTGCTTTTCCGAAGTTCCTACGGCAGAGAGAGCGATCGTATTCACGCCGTCAGAATGCAGGTACTCTCCGGGAAACTCGAACTGCACCTCGGCGCGCGATACGGCGGGAAACCAGTCGCCCTGGCTTCCATCCAATTTTGGATCCAGATAAAGCGTTCCAAAATGTCCATTGATGTTGACGCCCAGCATGGGAATGCTCGCTCGATCGATGAGCAGAGAGGCGCGCAGGGTATAGCTGGAGGCTGGCGGATGTTGCAGAGTAAATTGGATTGCGCGGGGAGCCGAATCAGCGGACTTCAGTGTTGATTCAACAGTCTGAAACCCGAACCAATCCTTGACGGCATCGCTTTTCCCGGCAAGGAATGCCACCGGCTGCTTAGGCAGTCCCCGGGCGAACTCCCGTGAGCCTCCATCGAAGGTCCCTATTTGAAAGACGACACTCGCATCGGCATTTGATTGTGCCACGACAGGGAATGAAAACGCGGCAATCAGGGCGGCTGCCATGAGGCAGATGGGTCTCATGTATCTCCTTGTGACCAATGAGTCAGTCAAGTGTTCGTATCATTTCCACGCCTTGTGCTTGCATCCGCACGATCCGCGAATGATGAATTCGGTACTGAGGACTATCTTCCTCGGTGGATGATCGTTCATCTCTTCGATTCGTTCGAAAAGTGCCCTTGCCGCCCGCTGTCCCAGTTCACGCGAGGGCTGCCGCACTACGGTCAAGCCGGGAGGAATCAGTTCGGCAAGTTCAAAATCGTCGAACGAAATGAACGCCAGATCCTTGGGTATCTTTTTGTTGAGAGCATTGAGCCCGCGCAGGACCCGCATGGTGCAGACCCAGTTGAGGGAAAAAATGGCCTCGACGCGGTTGGGGCCTGATGCGAATCCCGCCAGTGCTTCTGTCGTCAGATCGTTCTCATGCTCGACCAACAGCTCTATCGGATCTGCTCCCGCACTCTTGATGGCAGCACGATAACCGGCGACGCGCTCAGCGCATGTGAAAAGAGAGGGCCGGGCGCCCACGGCAAGAATCCGGCGATAGCCGTGCTCAAGCAGGTGGTCGGTGGCTTCGCGGCTCGCCTTGCGGTTCGTCACAGTGATGGTATCCACCTCTCCTCCTCGGAGGGGTTCGTCGAAAACGACAATGGGGACGTCTTTGGCCATGAGAGGCTCAACGTTGCTTTTATCACTGTTCGCTGCAATCAGGATGACGCCATCGATCTGTCGCCTCACCATGACTTGCAGTTCTGATTTCTCAACCTCCACATCTCCGCCAGAGCTGGCCAGGATAACCACATATCCGTGCTCCCGAGCTACGTCCTGGACAGCCTGCAAAGCAGTTGCCGTAAACGGGTCAGCCAGATTTGGCGCGATCATTGCAATCGCCGCCGATCGCTTCGCCTTCAACCCTCGCGCCATCTCATTCGGCTGATAGCTGAGCCGGGCCATGGCTTCACGAACGCGGGCAGCAGTCGCAGGCCGAAGCTCGGGAGAGTCGTTCAAAGCACGCGAGGCCGTCTTCAGCGATACACCCGCCGCACGCGCTACATCAACCAAGGTTGTGGAACCGCTTTTGACTATCACCTTTCGAACCTCGCCCCTTCCCTTTCCAGTTTTCCGTCGGCGTTCATCCATCTCTAATCGCTGACGTCAGAGGCCAACGACTCCAGGCTAGTGCGTTTCGTTTCCGGATATGCAAGAAGAACAACGAAGAACTGAATGGCCATAAAAACAGCAAGCGCCACAAATATCTTGCCGCCCAAGTTGCTTGCGATCGCCGGGAATGCCCCAACGATGAAAGCGTTCGTCACCCAATGCACACTGCTTCCAAAGCTCTGGCCCCGGGCACGGACTGGGAGAGGGAATATCTCGCTGAGATAAACCCATATGACAGTACCCTGAGAAAAACCGAAGAACAGGTTATAGCACAACAGAACGATGATTACAGACGTGGCGGGCCAGCCCATGTACCGAATTGCAGGGAGTGTCACAAGGCAGGCGCCCATACCCGCCGCGCCGGCCAGCAGGAGCGGCTTGCGTCCGACCCTGTCGATGACGCTCACAGCCGCCATGGTTACCAGGAGGCTGAATCCGGCTACAACGATTGCATCCTTGCGCCCGTTCAAACGCCCCGAGCCGAGTTCGGAAAACACATCGAGGATGTAGTAGACCAGCACGTTCACGCCGGTAAGCTGATTGAAGATGGCAATGCTGGCGGCCAAAAGGATGGGCCGGGCGTACCGCCGGGAAAACAGTTTCGATTCCCGCAAGGCGCCGAACTCCTTGATTGAAGCGGTCAGCCTCTCTTGATCGGCGGCCGGATCGGCGGAGCCCAATGCGGTGAGCGTATCGCGCGCCTCGCAGAATCGACCACGAAGTGACAGCCAGCGCGGGCTTGGAGCGGCTTTGAGCAGCAAAGCCTCGCAGAAGAGCGCGGGGAAAGCGCCACACGCCAACGAATCTCGCCATGCTCCACCGCTTTGGGAATAAAGTGAGAAGAAGTAGCCCATGGCAAACCCAAGCACCACACCGATGCTGATATTGATTTGAAAGCCACCGACCACGCGCCCCCGTAATTGCGGTGGGGCGATTTCAGCAAGATACATCGGTGTGGCCACCGAGATGAGCCCGATTGCTACGCCAGCCACAAAGCGAAATATCAGAAACTGCGCCAAGCCAGAAGCCAAGGCAGCTCCGAGCGAAGCGCTCACGTAGAGTAGTCCCGAGACCAGCAATGTTCCACGTCGATCAATTGCATCGGTCACAAATCCGGCCACCACCGAACCTGCAATCGTCCCGAACAGCGCGGAAGAAACAGCAATGCCGAGTGCGGAAGCTGAAAGTGCGAAGTTCGCCCTCAGCTCCCGCGTTGCGCTGGAGATTGCGCCGATGTCATAGCCGAACAACAAACCGCAAAATGATCCGGCAAGGACTGACACTGCTAGTCGTTTCTTCATCCGAGTGATCATTCAGTTCCCGACAACAGGCTACCGCCTGGCCCCACAACGGGAACACTTACTTTGTGTCTTGCAGTATAGCTGCACCGACGATTGCATCAAGCGCCGAGCTTTGACTGGCCGCGTTGCCCCCGCTGAACGGCCCGGACCACACCTGTCCGAATTGAAAGTTTGCGCCTTGCGATTGCGTCCATATGGCGTTCGCATTGGTAGTGACAAACGATTTGTATCCAGCCTGAGGATAAGCACGGTACAGAGTTACAAGATTCCGGACAAAAATCCCCTTGAATTGCCCTCCGTCGGCGCCGCAGTTTGGCTCGCAGGGATCGTGAATCACTCCGTTACCATCGACCAGGAGCGTAATGGCCGCGGTGGCGATCGTTTTAGCGGCCCGAGCCAGAGACGGATCCGAATCGGCCTTGGAAAGCTCGGCAAGGCCGCCGAGTATTACTCCCTGATTGTAAGTCCAGGTTGCCTGGCCGTTGTTTCCGCAAGAGCTGGCCGTGGTGTGACCGTCGGGGCTGCCGAGGCCATCATTGATGAGATTCCTCGGGTTGATCATGCCGGTCTCACGGAACCATTGCCATTCCTTGTTCGCCCAGTTCAGATAGCTTGCGGCGTTGGCAGTGTCGCGATTCGCCAAGTGCGCGCCTGCAGAAAGAAAAAGTTCGTTCGCGATTGCGTTCTTGTAACCACGGTCCTTGCTCCACCAGATTCCGCCGCCGCAGGTACTGTCCCAACCGCCGGACATATCGGCAAAGATAGTCTCAGCCATCGACAGATACTGCCGATTTCCTGTCAGATCGTACGCATCGATCCAGGCCAGCGCCCACCAGCCCTCATCATCGTAGTAGTTATTCAGGAAGTTCACGCTGGTCTTTTGCGCTGCCGTGTATGTATTTGCAAGCACGGAATTGTACTGCGTAGACTTGCTTGCTCGTGCATAGTCCACCAGCACCGTGATAGCATTGCCGGAATTCCACCAACCGGTGGTGTCGTAGAGTCCCGTCGATGAGTTATACCATCCCTGGAGCGTCTCGATTCCGCAGGCGGCGCGCTGCATCTGGCTTGGGGAGATTGAAGGGGGCGTTCCTCCATCGCTACTCCCATTGGCCGCGCCGCTACACGCCACCAGCGCACAACCTGTGATAAGAAAGATGCCGATCCTATGGCCTATTTGCCGCATGAGCCCACCCCTTCCTGGTTTACCGCACAGCTGAAGTCGTGCCTTTTCAAAACATCGACTTGATCAGGGGTTTCCCAAATGCCAACGCGCGATCTCAACGCAGAGCCCGGTTCATTCCTGCATGCAAGACGTGCCTCTCGCGGACACTCTTCCACCGTTTCGTGCACGCAAGCCAAGAGATGCGGGCATAGAAGGCGCGATCGTCTGCGCCCTCTATGAACTGCAGGAGATACCTGAAGTTTAGAACAGTATCTTCATCGACAGCTGCAATTGCCGCGGACTGTTCTGGGTCGACGTCCCGACGGTTCCATAGCCAGTGTATGCTCCCGGAAGATTTGCCGGGATGCCGGCCACGCGCTGAATTGCCGAGTTCGGGTTACTGGTGTTTGGCCCGTTGAAGATGGGCGTGTTCGTCAGGTTGAAGGCTTCGGCCCGGAACTGCAGCTTGGTGTTTTCGAAAAGCCCAAACTGCTTTTGAAGAGCGACCTGCGACTGCTCGGCCCATGGATTGCGAACGGCAACCGACAATGGACCCTGGGTGATTGTCGCATACTCCGGGAAGCCGGTAAAGCAGTTAGGGTTGGAGTTGTTCAGATAACTTCCCCAAGTCTTATGGGCCGGTTTGACGCTGTATGTTCCGCAGGTGTAGAGCAGGCCGTTCGGATAACTCACTGGAGTTCCGCTCTGGTCGTTGACGATCCAGTTCAATTGCCAGCCACCTACGATCTCGTCGAGCGCGCCATGACCGTTATTCAGAATCATGCCGCCTTTGCCAATGGGGAGCTTGTAATTGCCGCCGAAGCTGAACAGGAATGGACGGTCGCTGCTGTCGATACCGTAGTAAGGCCCCGGATCAACAAGAAAACCGTTGTTCAAGAGCCCGGTCGCGCTGATCACTTTGCCCCACGTGAAAGCGGTCGTAAAATTCAGCCCGTTGCTGAGCAGTCCGCCTCCAGAGAATCGTTTCTCGGCTTTCACGACGAGCGAAGTGTAGTTGCTATACCCCCAGGGCGTATTCCATTCCCACTCTTCGGGCCCATACTGGCTGTCATATTGCGGCATGGTCGACATCATCTCCCGAACGGGGACCGTTGCGTGCGATCCAAGATAGTCCGACACGGGAATCATCGAATTGCCATAGAAGGGGTTGGGGATCTCCTGATCAAGGTACGAAGGAGTTTCATGCCCTTGAGCGAATTGCGCAGGCGTTATATGGTCTTTCTGACTTCCGGCGCGCAGGTCGACCGTATGTGCGCCAACAAACTCGGCGTCCCACACGATGCCGCCACGAAGCTCTCCCTGGAAACCAAAGGAGAACTGCTGCGCGTATGAAATCTTGCGGTTCCAACTGTCCGCCCAAATGCCGTCCCCATCGCCGGATGCCAGCCCCTGCGAGTCGCCCGGCGGAGTCGTATATCCGTTCGGGAACGGCTTGCCGTTAGCGAAGGCCAGGTCGGGTGTCAGGCCGTCATCGAGCGAGTAGTTGTAGCTGGTCGTGGTATCCCATGTGGAGGTGCCGCCGAGTTCGAATCCAAGGGCACGGTACAAGCCCCATCCTCCGCGCATCACAAGTTTGTTGGTCAGACTGAACGAAGCACCGAACTTGGGCAACAGAATGCCCCATGTATTTTGATACGGTGTTCGGTTCTTCTGGAACTCAAGCCCGGCCAGAATCGGGCTGACAAAAGAGGCACCGTTGGGCAGAGTCACACCGGAGACCGAACTGCTGATCGGATTCGTGCACGTGTAGCAGAAGCCGGCCTGCAGCCGTCCGTTGCGATCCATCGGAGACAATTCATTCTCGAAGCGCAGCCCGAGATTCAACGATAGCCTGTGGTTGACCTTCCAATCGTCTTGGATAAACGCCGCGTAGGAATGGTACGACTCATAGGTGGGGTCGTTGTACTCGACTCCGCCAGACTGAGGATAGCCGAGCAGGAAGCCGGCGACAGCCGATCCGTCGTTATTGGCCACCTTGGGGTTCTGTTGCGTCAATCCTCTATCGAATTTGAAGCTACCGTTCGCATTTCTGATTCCGTTCGCGACATCGTGATAGAAGGAGAATTCGCCACCGTAGTGCAGATTGCTCCTGCCCACGACGTGCGTCACGGACGGTGCGAAGTCGTATGTCTCAAAGATCGATGGATTGACTATGTTGCCTACGAAGTTCGGCAGGGTACCATCGCCGACAGAGAGCTCAGGCAAGTAACTATGGGTGGTGGTTGGAAGCTGGGGCATTGTCAGGCCAATTGACTGGACGGTGACGTTACTCAGGCCCGCAGACTCGGCCCCATCCGGGCTCATATTGTAGGAGCGGTTGTACGACGCTCGGAAATCGGCAAACAGATTCGGCCGGAAGGTGTGGGTGCCGTCGAGAACCTGGGTGAGAGTGGATTGGTAGTTATCGATGCCGTTGCTGTTGTATGCCGCCGCTCCAGGAAAACCTGACGCGTTGTTGTACTGCGTTCCCGACCACCACGCAAACATTCCGTATACGCGGGTCTTTGGGCCGAAGTCGTGGTCGATGCGGGCGATTGGCTGGTTATAACGATTCTTGCCCGGAGCCGAGACAACATAGTTGTTCGTGTATCCTGGCCGATTGGCGAGCGGCAGAAGCTTGAGCAAACTCGTGCCGATGGCGTTAACTCGATTGGCAGGAATCACATTTCCGGCAAACGCAGTACGCGTATAACCCTCGCACGGATCCTGTCCGGGCACGGCGCATGTCGTGGTCAGCGGATCATAGATCGCCGTTCTTCCAATTCCGGCCAGATAGCCGGACAGGTCCACGCTCCCATCGCTCCCTGGCAGCATATCCTGAGTGATGGTTGTGGTGATCACGCTATTCGGCACAGCCTCGCGCCAGCCTTCATAGCTGAAGAAGAAGAAGGTGCTTTTTCTTAGACCGGGAATCGGTCCGCCTACTACGCCACCGAACTGGTGCTGATTGTGACCCGGTTTTGGGTCGCCGGCCTGGTCCAGTGCGAAACTGTTGGCGTCCAGAACGGAGTTCCGCCAGTATTCAAAGACATCGCCATGGAACTGCGGCGTGCCGCTCTTCAGGATGGTATTGACCGTTCCCCCGCTGGAGCGCCCGTATTGCGCGTCATACGTGTTGGTCATCACCTTGAACTCTTCCACGGCGTCCACGCTTGGGGAGATGTTCCAAGTGCCCGCGCCCCCGCCATTCTGCTGCGATACCGGTGCGCCATTGAGCGCGAACTGGTTATAGTTGCCCCATTGCCCGTTGAAGGAATATCCATTGGACTCGTTCAACTCGCTTGCTGAATTACCCCATTAGGCGTTTTGACGCCCGGCGTCAGGGTGAGCAGCGAGTAGACCTCGCGGCCGTTCATGGGCAGGCTCTGGACCTGCTCTGGATCAATAAGCGTGCCGCCCGAGGCATCGGAAGTGTTCACGGCGGCCTGATCTGCCGAAACTGAGATCGTCTCCGTCACCGCGCCAACATTCAACGTAAAGGTGAGGTTGAGCTTCGCAGACACATCGACGATAACTCCTTGTCTAGAATCCTTTTTGAAGCCGGGCGCTTCGACTGAAACTGTGTATTCTCCGGGCTGAATGAGGGGAATCGTGAAGTCGCCCTTGGAGGTCGTTGTCGTTGTATAGGTTTGTTGTGGACCGGCAGCCACGACGCTGGCATTTGGGATTGCCGCGCCATTCGCGTCGGTTACCTACCCTGTAATTACGCCACGGTACTCCTGCGCGTGCAAACAGAGTGCCGGCCAGATGACTGCCAGAATGCAGCACAGCCAACGAAGTGCACGAACAGCGCGCTTCGCCTCTCGATTGCCAACAGTGTTGTCAAAGCTTTTCACTCGACCCTCCTAATTGTGGTGTTACGACCGTTTGTTTGCCCGCTGGGCGTCTACGTTGACGTGAAGCCTCGGCGCGATTTGACCCTTGCAAACTAGCGCGTTGAAAGTTGGAATCCAGACAAGAATGCTCATCTATTCCGTGCGTGAAGACGGACGATTTCGCATTCTTGGGCAGTGGCACAACGATCTGTCTTGCGAAAGGTTTACGACTCGGTCATGGGGAACGTGCGGCCGTAATGACAGCGCTGTCATATCGCGGCGAGGAGAACAGTACGCTCGGTGTGACAGCGTTGTCAATGTCTTTTTTTCGCCGTATACTCTCTGCAACTGAATACTGCTATTCGCTGTTCGCAGTGACGCAGTCGCGGATTAATGGCGATATGTGCCAACCTCTGGAGAACCGGCAACTTGAATCGGATCAGCCGGACAAGGTTGCCAACTCTGTTTGGCATTCGCTTGCTTCGCACCAGGTCTGGCTCGTGGCGCCAACGCCTGCCGCTGCGTCCCGATGATTGCAACCGCGCTTATGCTCAAGTAACGACCCACCAGGAGAACAAATGAATCGTCGGCAATTCGCATTCGGAAGCACATTTTCTGTGGCTGCTCTCGCTCATTTGACGATGGGCTTGGAGGCGGTAGCGCAGGTTGTCGCAGCGCCCACTCGAAACGAGAGCACAGCGCCTCGATCCGACTTTGCAGCGAAAGGCCGCCCCCCGGTTCCTCAGCGTACATTTATCAGCGACGCCGTCGAGGACACCATCGTAAACGTCAAGCGCACGATTCGAAATCCCCGGTTGGCAAGTCTCTTTGAGAACTGCTATCCAAACACGCTTGACACCACCGTGCAGTTTTCCGAGCGAAACGGCAAACCGGATACGTTTGTTGTCACCGGGGATATTCCCGCGATGTGGTTGCGAGACTCCACGGCTCAAATGCTGCCTTACGTACATCTGGCGTCGAAAGACAGGAAGCTTCAGACCTTGTTTCAAGGGCTCATTCACCGGCAGGCGGGTTGCATCCTCCTGGATGCCTACGCAAATGCTTTCTATGCGACCGACAAGATAGGCGCGTACTCGACGGACCTGACCGAGATGCGCCCCGGCGTGCATGAACGCAAATGGGAGATCGACTCGCTCTGTTATCCCATACGGCTTGCCTACAAGTACTGGAGCGCTACCGGCGACACCGAGCCATTGGACGAAAACTGGCATCAGGCTGCACAGCGGATCGTAACCACATTCCGCGCACAGCAGCGCCTCAAGAGCGATGGCCCATACCGCTTTCAGCGGGCGACCACGATGTTCTACGACAACTCGCCCAACAGCGGGCTAGGCAATCCGACGCGAAAGATCGGACTGCTGCATTCGGCATTCCGTCCCTCGGACGATGCGTGCCTATTCCCGTTTCTTATTCCATCGAACATGTTCGCCGTGGTTTCTCTCCGCCAGCTACAGCACCTCGCATCGACCGTCCTGCGGGACCCAGCCCTGGCTGGCGATGCCGCGCGGCTCGCAGACGAATTACAAGCCGCAATCGAGAAATACGCTGTCGTGAATCACTCGACGCACGGCAGCATTTACGCGTATGAGATTGACGGTTTCGGCAATTCCCTGCTGATGGACGATGCAAACGTGCCAAGCCTGCTTTCCCTGCCCTACCTTGGCTGCTGCGCAATCGAAGACGCCACATACCAGCGCACCCGGGCGTTCGTGCTCGGCGATGACAATCCTTACTTCTTTCGCGGGGTCGCCGAGGGAATCGGAGGACCGCACGTCGGCCCGGGAGTGATTTGGCCCCTCTCAATCATCATGCGCGGTTTGACAAGCCGCGGCTCAAACGAGATCGCGCATTGTCTGCGGATGTTGGTGGACACGAATGCTGCGACGGGGTTCATGCATGAATCATTTGCTGCGAACGATCCAAGCAACTACACGCGCGCTTGGTTTGCCTGGTGCAATTCGCTGTTCGGCGAATTCGTCATTCGTGTCGGCGATTCACATCCCGCGGTTCTCGAACGGAGTTGAAATTGCGGAGAGCGGAGGAATTCGGAGGTTAGGCCGCGTTGGAAATCAAGGCAGGAAGTCAGGCTACCTCGAGCAGCGCGATCAGAATGCGCGCAGCCTCGACCTGGTCCGGGATAAACCGACAACCAATTCGAGGCTGCTGTTTCTGGAACCTTCAGGAGCCGTTCTCAGAGGTTAGGGATGCGATCACGCGAGGTCGAAGCGGTCAAGGTTCATCACCTTGCTCCAGGCCGCCACAAAGTCACGCACGAATTCATGCTGCGAATCGCTGCAGGCATAGAACTCCGCCAGAGCCCGGAGCTGAGAGTTCGAACCGAAGACAAGATCGACAACGGTGGCCGTCCACTTGTGCTCGCCGGTGGTCCGATCGTGCCCCTCCAGCAAGCCTGCGGGTCCCGTGGACTTCTGCCACTTGGTGTTCATGTCGAGGAGATTGACAAAGAAATCATTGGTCAGCGCTTCGGGCCACTTGGTAAAAACGCCGTAGTCAGACTGCCCGAAGTTTGCATTCAGCACGCGCAGGCCACCGATCAGAACCGTCATCTCGGGAGCCGTCAGCGTGAGCAGGTTCGCCCGATCCACCAGCAACTCAGCCGCTGAATCCACATTTTCCTTCCGGATGTAGTTCCGGAATCCGTCTGCGGTCGGCTCCAGTGCGGCGAAGGAGGCCACATCCGTCTGCTCCTGCTCGGCATCCGTGCGCCCTGGCGAGAACGGAACCTGCACGTCATGGCCGGCCTTCTTTGCAGCTTCCTCGACGGCTGCGCAACCGCCCAGAACGATGAGGTCAGCCAGCGAAACCTTCATTTCGCCGGGCTGCGAGCCATTGAAATCCGTCTGGATCGCTTCCAAAGCTTGAAGAATCTTCGCCAGTTCGGCCGGTTGGTTGACTTGCCAATCCTTCTGCGGCGCGAGGCGAATGCGCGCCCCGTTTGCCCCGCCTCGTTTGTCGCTGCCGCGGAAGGTTGAAGCGGACGCCCAGGCCGTCGTAACCAGTTGGGAAATGGACAGCCCGGATGCGAGGATCTTGGCCTTCAGGTCCGCGATCTCCTTCTCCCCGATCAATTCATAATCCACTGCGGGAATGGGGTCCTGCCAAATCAGCGGCTCCGCAGGAACGAGCGGGCCAAGATACCGCGAAATAGGCCCCATGTCGCGGTGCGTCAGCTTGAACCAGGCCTTGGAGAAAGCGTCTGCCAACTCCTCCGGATGCTCGAAATAGCGCCTCGAAATCTTCTCATAGATCGGGTCCAACCTCAGAGAAAGGTCCGTCGTGAACATCATCGGAGCATGCTTCTTCTTGGGGTCGTGCGCGTCCGGCACGGTACCGGCTCCTGCTCCGTCCTTCGGCGTCCATTCGTAAGCGCCGGCGGGGCTCTTGGTGAGCTCCCATTCATAGCCGAACAGGTTTTCGAAATAGTTGTTGTCCCACTTCACCGGGTTGGTGGTCCATGCCCCCTCAAGGCCGCTGCTGATCGTATCCACGCCTTTTCCGCTGCCAAAACTGTTACTCCAACCCAGGCCCTGCTCTTCGATTGGCGCGCCCTCGGGTTCACGTCCCACATACTTGATCGGATCGGCGGCGCCGTGCGCTTTGCCGAAGGTGTGTCCGCCGGCGATCAGGGCAACGGTCTCCTCGTCGTTCATCGCCATGCGCGCGAATGTCTCCCGAATATCCACTGCCGCAGCGATTGGGTCCGGCTTGCCATTGGGTCCTTCCGGATTCACATAGATCAAGCCCATTTGAACCGCGCCGAGAGGATTTTCGAGCTGACGGTCGCCCTTGTAGCGTTCGTCCCCGAGCCACTTGGTCTCAGGTCCCCAGTAAACGTCTTCTTCCGGCTCCCAGACGTCCTCGCGCCCTCCGCCGAAACCGAAAGTCTTCAATCCCATCGATTCCAGCGCCACGTTGCCGGCGAGAACGATCAGGTCGGCCCAGGAGAGCTTCCGGCCATACTTCTGCTTGATCGGCCAGATTAACCGGCGCGCCTTGTCGAGGCTCACGTTGTCGGGCCAGCTATTGAGGGGAGCAAATCGCTGCGCTCCAGAGCCCGCGCCGCCGCGACCATCGGCGATGCGATACGTGCCGGCGCTGTGCCACGCCATGCGGATGAAGAACGGCCCATAGTGGCCGTAGTCGGCTGGCCACCACTCCTGCGAGGTCGTCATCAGGGCGCGGAGATCCCCGATCACGGCATCCAAATCGAGGCTCTTGAACTCCTCGGCATAATTGAATGCCTCGCCCATGGGATTGGACAGTTGCGGGTGCTGGCGCAGGATGTTCAGGTTCAGTTGATTGGGCCACCAGTTGGCGTTCGTCTGGGCCCCGGCGGCTATGGTGTGTTTGCCGTTCGAGAACGGGCATTTTGCATCGCCCGACATGGCGTTCTGATCGTCGACTATGGGTGGTCCGGGGGTCTTCGTCTGGCTGTCAGACATGGGCAAGTCTCCTTGATTTCCGTGTTGGAATTCTGTTGTCAATCCCGCTGTGGGCAGCAAGAAATCGATATTCAACTTGCGTTGCAGCGCAATTTCTCCCGCCCGAATCATACGCCTGCCTCTTTAACCTAGCGTGTTCTTTTTCATACGTAAAATCAATTGTTTCTACAATGACGATTGGTTTGCTCTATGATGTAGCTTCAGGAGCTTTGCCCAGGACAGCTCATGACTTTGCAGGAACTCCGTTATCTGATAGCAGTAGCTGAACACCGGCACTTTGGACGGGCAGCCGAGGCCTGCAACGTGAGCCAGCCGACCCTGAGCAGCCAGATCCGCAAACTCGAAGATGAGTTGGGTGTGACGCTGCTGGAACGAACCAACAAGCGCGTAGACATCACGGCGGTGGGCAGCCAGATTTTGGCCCACGCCCAGCGAGCGTTGGCCGAGGCGGGGCAGATGGAAGCTGTGGCGCGCGCGGCGCGGGATCCGCTGGTGGGACCTCTGAGGCTGGGCGTGATTCCCACCCTTGCGCCCTATCTGATGCCGCTGATTCTGAAGCCCTTGCGGCAGGCGTATCCGGGGCTGGCCATCGAGTTGTGGGAGGACCTGACCCGCTCGCTGATCGACGGTCTGCGCAACCACCGACTGGACGCGGCGCTTCTTGCCACCACTGCCGATACCCCGGAGATCACCGAAATCGCGTTGTTTGAGGAACCCCTCCTGGCCGCCTTGCCCCTCGATCATCGTCTGGCCCCGGACGAAACGGTAACGGAGGAGGACCTGGCCGACGAACTGCTGGTCCTGGCCGACGGCCATTGCCTGGCCAACCACGCATTGGCTGCCTGTGGCCCCAAAGCTGGCACGGCGCGAAGCGGTTTACAGGGCTCGATGCAAGCCGCAACCCTGGAAACGCTGGTGAATCTGGTTGCGGCCGGCTACGGAACCACCCTGATTCCGGCCCTGGCGGCAGATTCGCTGGGACGCCGCGGCATTGCCTTGCGGCCCCTGGCTGGCAAGTCGTCGAGAACCATTCGGCTCGCCAGCCGGCCGGGGTTCCCGCGACCGCAAGCACTCAGGGCGATCGAGAAGGTGATCCGGCAAACTGTCGTGGGCCGCGTCCTAGCGTGAAGAGAGCCGGAGAGGCTTCCGGCTGTGCAAAAAACGGGCGTAACTCCTTAGAAAATCCCAATTCAGAACTTGACTCTGAGGATTTTCCAAGAAGAGGAATTCCGGCCTCCCTTATCCACAAAAACCCCGCCTCTGGGCGTTGACCCTGCCTCCAAGGCTCCGTAGAGTTTGTAATCGGAGGGCTACTATTTCCTCTCCCCGGTTGTCGCGGCAGAGGACTGGCTCGGGCAACGAAGGTGCATTCAAGCAACGCCCTAACGATTCGGAGTGAACATGCTGAAATTAAAGAAGATCCACATCCTCGGCTTTAAGAGCTTCTGCGACCGTACGGAATTGTCCGTCACGGGAACGGGCATTGCCGTGGTGGTGGGGCCGAACGGGTGCGGGAAGTCGAACATCCTGGACGGGGTAAGCTGGGTGCTCGGCGAGCAGAGTGCTAAAACCTTGCGCGGCACGAACATGCAGGACGTGATCTTTGCCGGAACGCGTGACCGCAAGCCGCTCGGCATGGCCGAGGTTACGGTGACCATGGTCGATCCCGAAGCCTATGAGGGGCCGGTTCCCGTGGAGCCGGAGGTGGTGGTTGAGAATGACGGCCCGGCCGACTGGGACGAGGACGAAGTGCGCCGCCAGCGCGCCAACGAAGCCGAGGAGATCATCGCCAATGAGCAGCCGGGCCAGGTGATGGACGAAGACTCCGTTGAGAAGCCTGCCCAGGCGCAGGCGGCGGTCGAGGGTCCGCAGGCGGTGGTGCTGAAGATTCGCCGGCGCAAGTTCCACCGCACGCCGCAGAAGGGCGAAATCGTGATTACCCGGCGGCTGTTCCGCACCGGGGAGAGCGAATATCTGCTGAACGGCAAGCTGTGCCGGCTGCGCGACATTCAGGACATCTTCATGGGCACGGGCCTGGGACCGGAAAGCTACGCGATCATCGGGCAGGAGCGGATCGGGCAGCTGCTCAGCTCCAAGCCGCACGACCGGCGGGCGATTATCGAGGAGGCTGCGGGGATTACGCGCTTCAAGACCAAGAAGCGGCTGGCCGAGCTGCGCCTGGAAAGCGCCAAGCAGAACCTGGCGCGCGTGGACGACATTTTTGAGGAAGTGACGCGGCAGATGAACAGCCTGAAGCGGCAGGCGTCGAAGGCCGAGCGCTTCGCGGCAGTGCGCGACGAACTGCGCGGGCGGCTGCGTGTGGTGCTGGCCAGCCGCATGGCCTCGATGGACGCAGATCACGCCCGGCTGGAGCGGGAGATTGCCGCCCTGACGGAGCGCATCAACGGCGCGGCCGTGGAGATCGAAGCGCAGGAAGCCAGCCAGCACACGCTCACCGAACGCGGTTACGAACTGGATCGCGAGGGGCAGGAAGCGCAGACCCGAGCCAACTCGGCGGCCGTGGAACTGGAGAGGGCCGCAGCAAAGGAACGCTCCAATGCGGAGCGCGTGAATGAGTTGGAGACGCGGATTGCCGCGTCTGGCGCCGAACTGGAGCAGACACGCACGCAGTTGGCCGGCATTGCCGAAGAGCGAGCGCAACAGCACACGTTTCTTGAGACCGCGGCCGGCGAGGCGAAGGCCTTTCGCCAGAAGGTGGAGGCGCGGCAAGTGGAAGCGCGCACGGCGGCCGAAGAGGTTTTCACGGCCGAGCGGGAGCTTGAAGCCAGCCGTCGCCAGGTCATGCATCTGCTGACGCTGGCTGGCAACGCCCGGAATCAAACCGCCCAGGGAGAAGAAAGCCTTGCGGCTCTCGAACGCGAGTCTGAGCGGCTTGAAGCGGAGATGGGCCAGGCGCGAAACGAGCTTGAGAACCTGGGCGCGCAGAGCGGGCAGGCGAGGGCAAGCTTCGAGTCGGCGGCTGAGGCGCTGAAGCGTCTGGAAAGCGAAATCGCTGCCTTGCGCGAAGCATTGCAAGCCCGCCGCGCCGAAGAGAATGCCCTGCGCACCCGCGCCAACCAGTTGCGCAGCGAACAGGCCACCGTGTCTGGACGGCGCAATGCGTTGGAAGCGTTGATCCGCAACCACAGCTATTCGACGGACACCGTTCGGCGTCTGCTGAAGCCGGGCGCGCTTGGGGAAAGCATGGCGCCCGTGGGCACGCTAGCCGATTTCCTCGAGGTGAGCGGCGAGCATGAAGGTGTGGTGGACGAGTTTCTGCGCGAGGAGCTGAACTATGTCGTAGTGGAAAGCTGGGTGGCTGCCGAGCAGGGCGTCAAGTTGCTCAAATCCGGCGTGGACGGACGCGCGACCTTCCTGATTCACCCGGTTGCTCCGGATGGTGGGCATTCAGTCGCCGGAAGCGAATCGATCACCGCCCCCGGCCTGACTCCACTCAAAGACTCGATTCGAGTTCTGAACGGCTTTGGAAGATCGCTGGAAGCGATTCTGCCCAAGCTGAGAGACGGCTACCTGGTGGAAGACCCCGACGAGGCGTTGCGGCTGGCCGCACAGTATGAACACGCCTATTTTCTGACTCCGGGGGGCGAGTGCTTCCATAACGCGACCGTGACCGGTGGCAAGCCGGCCAGCGAAGGCCCTCTGGCCATCAAGCGAGAGTTGCGCGAGGCGGAAAGCCGCCTGGCCAAACTGGGGTCCGGCCTGGCGCAAGCCGAATCTGAAGGCGCGGCGCTGATCCAGGCCATTGAAGAGTTGACGACGCAGATGGAAGCGCGCAGCGAGGAAAGGCGGCTGGCGGAACGCGCCAGCGCCGACCAGGGTGCGGCGCTGAAGCAGATGGAGGCCGAGTCGCAGCGGGTCGAGAGGCGGCTGCAAGAGTGGACCGCGCAGGCCGCTCGGAATAAGGACGCACGCGAAATCAAGCGCACTTCCATTGACGGCAAGCGTGAGGAGATGCTCCGCCTGGAAACCGAGCACCGTACGGCCGAAGCAGCCCTGGACGAGTTGCAGGCGAAATTGTCCTTGTTGCGCCAGACGCGCGAAGGCTTGCAGCAGGAGGCGGCCCAGGTGACCGCGGAACTGGCAGGCCTGGAAGAACGACGTCGGGGAGCCGAGGCCGCCTTCCAGCGCATCGACCGGCTCCATGCGGACCTGGAGCGCCGCGTTCTATCCATCGGGCAGCAGCGGACCGCGGCCGAAGCGGAACGCGAGCAGCGTATCCACGAGAGCGCAGAATTGGCCCAGCGCGAGCAGGAATTGACGGCGGTGCGTGCCGAGGCATTGGCGCTGTCGCAAACACTTGTGGCTCAGGCCCATGCCCTGCGCCAGCAACTGGCCACCATGGAGGCGGAACTCAAGACCGGGCGGGCCACGCTCGACCAGTTACGCGAGAACCGCGCCAGCCACTCCAGCGAAGTGGCCAAGCTGCGCGCAGATCTGGATCACCTGGAAGCAAGCTGCCTGGCTGAAGTGAACCTTGAGGCGGCGGTTTTGCGCGCCGATGCGGAAATCGTGCATCTGGACGGCGAAGAACTGACCAATGAAGAGGCGGCTTGCCGCGCATTGCGCCAGCGCATCGAGCAGATGGGCCCGGTGAACATGATGGCGCTCGACGAGTACAAGGAGACCGCCGACCGCCACGGATTCCTGGACACCCAGCGCAAGGACCTGATGGAGTCGATCGAGAACACGCAGGACACGATCAAGGAGATCGATCAGATTTCGCGCACCAAGTTCGACGAAGCTTTTGCCAGGATCAACGAAAACTTTGCCCAGGTCTTTTCGCGGCTCTTCCATGGCGGCCAGGCATTTCTGCGGCTCACGGACGCGGAAAACCAGGCCGAGAGCGGGCTTGAAATCGTGGCTTCGCCGCCGGGCAAGAAGCTGCAGAACGTGCTGCTGCTCTCGGGCGGCGAAAAGGCGCTGACGGCGCTCGCCCTGCTCGTAGGCATCTTCCAGTTCCAACCCAGCCCGTTCTGCGTGCTCGACGAAGTGGACGCGCCGCTGGACGACACCAACGTAGGCCGGCTCGCCGATCTGCTGCGGTCTCTGAGCAAGGGAACGCAGTTCCTGATCGTCACTCACTCCAAGCGCATGATGCAGGCCGCCGACATGATCTACGGCGTCACCATGCAGGAGCCCGGAGTATCGAAGGTGGTGAGTTTGCACCTGGGCGGCCACGAGCAGCAGCGGGCCACTGCGTAGCCTATTCTTCAATCCAGCTTCGGCCATCTCCGCAGCATTGAAGATGCTTCTGCTTCCGCGCCGGCGACAAAGACCTGTCGCCGGCGTACCTGCGAGGAAAAGCTGCGCTGGCGCATGGTCTCCGTAAGCAGACGAATTGAACGCGCGGCAGTCATCGCCATGCGCTGCACGGAACAATGCCAAGTATTTTCTCTGATTGGAGCAAGAGAATTCAGGGCAAAAAAATCGCCCCCGAAGGATATCTACTCCTCGGAGGCGCTTGTATAAAACAAGTTAGACGGGGACCAGTAGCCGGCACTGGAGGTCGGTAGCGCGCGGCTACTGGTGATCCCTGCACAAACGAAGATAGCTGCGGCTTCCCCTTTCCACGGCTACTTCGTGTCGCCCGGCTCTAAGAGGGCCTTCTAACGAGCCCTCCGAACCATGTTGACAAATGGAGTGTCTCCCATGCGGGAGACTCATTCCGTGACGGCCGTCACAGGGGTACGTATAAACTCCCAACGCAAGACACCTGGTGTAATTTGAATCTTTCCCAAGCCGGCTCCACTGGTCAATGGTGCACACTTTGCGCGGAAGGTCCGCAGGCCTGGCGCTCAAGACAATTTCTCAGGAAAGCCGCGGAAGGAAGATTGACAAACCGCGCCTCTGCTTTGAGAATCGAAGCTTCAGTTCCCTCCGAGGTAAGGCCTTCCAGTGACAGCTCTCCTGACGACGAATCTTGGCGCAACGCCCCTGCTTGGCCGGGGTAAAGTGCGCGACCTGTATGCGGTGGACGACGCCCTTCTGTTGGTGGCCACCGATCGCATTTCGGCATTTGACCACGTACTGGGCACGGGAATTCCGGGAAAGGGCAAGATCCTGACCCAGATTTCCCTCTTCTGGTTCGACCTGTTGTCGAGTTTGGTTCCCAACCACCTGATCACGGCTGAGGTCAGCCAATTTCCGGCTGTGCTGCAGCCCTATGCCGATCAGTTGAAAGGCCGCTCGATGCTGGTGAAGCGAGCCAGCATGTTCCCTGTCGAATGCGTGGCGCGCGGCTACCTGGCGGGTTCGGGATGGAAGGAGTATCAGGCGAGTGGAACCGTCTGCGGAATTCCTCTGCCTTCTGGTTTGCTGGACGGATCGCGGCTGCCGGAGCCGCTGTTTACCCCCGCAACCAAGAGCCAGGATGGTGCGCACGACGAGAACATCGGCTTTGCGGCAACCGAGGCCCTGCTGGGCGCGGCCGACGCCGCGGAGTTGCGCAGGCTGACGTTGGAGCTTTACACGAGGGCTGCCAAACATGCCCAGTCCCGCGGCCTGATCCTGGCCGATACAAAATTCGAGTTTGGCAGAACAGCGGAGGGAATTATTCTGGCCGATGAAGTTCTCACGCCGGACTCCTCGCGTTTCTGGGATGGCGCGGCGTGGCAGCCCGGTGGCGCGCAGCCCTCGTTCGACAAACAGTTCGTGCGCGATTATCTTGAAGCGATCCACTGGAACAAGCAGGCGCCTGCGCCGGGCCTGCCCGACGATGTGGTGGAGCGCACCCAGGCCAAGTATCTTGAAGCATTCCGCCGATTGACTGGACGGGAGCTCGACTTGTAGAACACCGACGGAGCAAGGCATGGAGCTGGTTGACTGGGTAATCGTGATGGTCATGGTGCTGGCCGTGCTGGGAGGACTCACGCAGGGATTCTTCCGATCCGTTTTTTCGCTGGGCGGCTTGCTGCTTGGGCTGGTTCTGGGGGCATGGAATTACGGCCGCGCCGCGGCACTCCTTTTACCCCTGATGCGCATCGAGCCGATTGCCGACGCGATTGGGTTTCTGCTCATTGCGATTATTGTGACGGCGCTGGCAGGAATGGCTGGCAAATTCCTGGCGAAGACTTTCCACCGGATGGGCCTCGGTTGCCTGGACAGCATGGCTGGCGCGGCCTTCGGTTTTTTGCAGGGCGCACTGCTGGTGACGCTGGTGATTCTGGTGACGGTGGCATTCTTTCCGAAGACTCACTGGCTGGCGGAAGCAAAGTTGCCGCGGTTGTTTTTCGGAGCCTGTCACGTAAGCGCGCACATGAGCCCAGCGGAACTGGCCGAGCGGGTACGGCAAGGCCTCAAGACGCTGGAAGAAGAGTCGCCCCGGTGGATGCACCCCAACAGCGGCGAAGTGTGATTTGCAGCAAAGCACTGCCCAAAAGAATATGGCAAGCTAGTAGAGCAAGCAGAGGTGGAAGTGAGACGAGAGCTGGACAGCCTGGTGACACAAATGCATTCCAGCGGTATCCGCTACGAGGACGCCGTGCGCGAGTTCAAGCGGCAATATCTGCGCGAAGTATTGGTTGCACACCGGGGAAACCAGTGTAGGGCGGCCGAAGAGCTGGGGATGCACCGCAATACGCTAAGCCGCGCCATGGCGGAACTGGGGCTGAACCTTGCCGAGGTGCGGGCCGGGCTCAAGCGTCCGCCGCGCAGTGAGCGTCCTGTGTTTAGCGCAGATCGTCAGGGCTTCCGGCAGGGCTGACCGCGCTCCTCGAGGACATGCAGACCACTCTATCGACACACGAAGCGAATGTGCACATTGACCCGGGCTTTGCCTGGGATGGGCAGGACGCGTATCTGTTTGACATCGACGGCACGCTGATGCGCAGCCGCGATCGTATTCATTTCAACTCGGTTGCCGATTCCGTTCAGCGTGTCACGGGCTTTGAGATTACGCTGGCCGGCGTCGCTGTCCATGGCAGCACCGATACGGCCATCCTGCGCGAGGCCTGCGCTCAGGCCGGCATCTCCGGCGAGGTTCTGGAGCCGCACATCCAGGCCATCCTGGACGCCATGGGCCGCGCAGTAGCGGAACGGCGGCTCGAGTTGGACCTGGTGCTGATGCCGGGCGTAAAAGAAGCCCTGGCCCACCTGGCACAGCGAGGCGCGCTTCTGGGAGTGGCCACCGGCAACCTGGAAACGATCGGATGGATCAAGATCGAAGAAGCCGGGCTGCGCGAGTGGTTCCGATTTGGCGGCTTCAGCGACCATTTCCCCGTCCGCGCCGAGCTGATCGGCAACGCCGCGCGCAAGGCCAGAGAATTGGCCGGCACGGGAGCGCGAGTCTGCGTGGTCGGCGATACTCCGCGCGACATTCAGGCGGCGCGCGCCAATTCCCTGCCTGTGATTGCCGTCGCCACCGGACACTACAGCTTCGAAGCTCTGCTCGAACTTCGGCCGGAAGTTTGCGCTTCGTCGCTGGCGGATCTGCTGGCGCGGGCACAGGTCACGCCGTGAAGACACACTCATCGCAACCAGGCCTTCGGGCAAGCTCAACGCTCAGCCAATGGACGAGGCTGGGTACAGCCGGATTGCTGCTGGTGGTCCTTCCCGGCGCCCTGCTAGCCCAGGCGCCGGGTCAGAGCCAGGCAACGCCGGCAAGCCCCATGCAGAGCCCGCCAAGGGCCACTGCGCCCCCGGCAACTCCGCCCCAGAGCGCCAAGCAGGCCCAGGACTCCAAACAGGCCAAGCCGACGCGCAACTCCGACCGGCGGCGGGCGGCCAAGCTCTACCTCGTGTCCAGCAAGCTCTTCGAGAAAGAACAATTCGAAGAGGCCATGCGCGGCTATGAGCAGGCCGCAAAGCTCGATCCCACCAATGCCGACTACCCGCTGGCTGTCAACGTGGCTCGCAGCCACGCGGTGACGGCACTGATTCAGGCCGCAGCCAAGGACCGGTTGCGCGGCGATCCTGCGGCATCGCGCGCGGCCCTGGCCCAGGCGCTCGAGCTGGACCCTGAAAATCCACAGGTCAAGGAACACTTGAACCTGTTGGGTGACGATGCCCTGCTCGGGCAGTCACGGCCCCTCTATGAACAGAGCTCAACCACGCTCGGCGAAACGCTGGAGTTGGTACCCACCAGGGCACTCCAGAGCTTTCATCTGCGCCTCGACGGGCGGCAGATGATCCAGCAGGTCTTCAAGGCCTACGGACTTCAGGCCACGGTAGATGACAGCGTCCGCGCCACCCAGGTCCGGCTGGATCTGGACAACGTCGGTTTTTGGGAGGCGGCGCGCATCCTGGGACTGGTGACGACGACCTTCTATGTTCCGCTGGATGCACACCGAGCGCTGGTGGCACGCGACACCCGTGAAAACCGCGCGCAGTTTCTACGTCAGGAATTGGAGACAGTTTATCTTTCGGGGTTGACCTCCACGGAGTTGACCGACGTGGGCACCCTGGCCAAGAACGTCTTTGATCCACAACAGGCCGTGGTGGAACCCACAGCCGGGACAATCACCATCCGTGCGCCCGAGAGGACGCTGCGCGCCTTCAACACAACCATGAGCCAGTTGCTCGACGGCCGGAGCCAGGTATTGCTCGATGTACGGCTCATCCAAATTGCCCACACCAGCCAGCGCAACACCGGAGTCCAGCCACCGCAGACAATGACCGCCTTCAACGTCTATACCGAGGAACAGTCCATTCTGAATGCGAACTCGGCCCTGGTGCAGCAAATCATCTCGTCGGGCCTGGCTGCTCCGGGCGACACTTTGACGATTCTCGGCATTTTGTTAGCCTCGGGCCAGGTATCGAGTTCCCTGTTTTCCAACGGCATCGCTCTGTTTGGCGGTGGGATTACGCAATCCGCGCTGGCTCCGGGCACGGCCACGGCCAAGCTGAATTTGAACTCTTCAGACTCGCGCGAACTGGATCAGATCCAACTGCACCTGGGCGACGGCGAGGCTGCGACTCTGCGTACCGGCACGCGCTATCCCATCCAGACCTCTTCGTTTTCGAGCCTGTCGGGCAGCGTACCCAATATTCCAGGACTCTCCGGCGCGGGAGCCTCCGGCAGCCTGTCTTCGCTGCTCGCGTCCTATGGCAGCAGCGTGCCCAATGTTCCGCAGGTGGAGTACCAGGACCTGGGCCTGACCTTGAAGGCCACCCCCAAGGTATTGCGGAATGGCGACGTCGCGCTCACCATCGATATGAAGATCGACGCCCTTTCTGGTGGCTCCATCAATGGCAACCCTATCCTCAACAATCGTGCCTATTCCGGGGTGGTCACACTCCGGGCGGGGGAGGCGGCGATGGTGGCGAGCGAAATTGACAAGTCTGAAAGCCGCGCCATCAGCGGCACGCCGGGAATCAGCGAGATTCCGGGCCTGAACAATTTGACCGGCATAGACAAGCAGAAGAACTACGCGACGCTGCTGATCGTGATGACACCTCACGTGATCCGCGGATTGCAGGCTGCCGGCCACTCGCCCATCCTGCGAATCGAACGCGGCCCGTCAGGGCATTGAACGCAGTCCTTCCCGGCTCATTCAGCGCCAGACAGGACGAAGCCCCATGGCCGGAGCAATCCTTTTGATCAGGGTCGTTCCAGCCATGGGGCTTCAATTGTCCATCGTCCCGGTTTTGCCCAGGCCAGTCCTACTGGGCTATGCCATCCAGCTTGATCTGATACTGAATGATCTGCTTGATGGTGTCATAGGAGCCGTTGGCTGGAATCTGGCGGCCATTGACCACCAGGGTGGGGGTCTGGTTGATGTTCACATCCTTGGCCAGCTTCACCGAAGCATCCACTGTGGCGATGGCCGCGGGGGTCGAGGCGCAGGCGGCGATCTTCGCCGGGTCCAGTCCGGCCTTGGTCACAGCACTGTTCAGGGTAAGAGTGGCTCCATCAGAGGTTGCCAGACCATCCTGACCTTCAAAGACGGCTGAGGCGAAGGTGAAGAACGCGTCGCTGCCGCCCTGCTTGGTTACGCAAACGCCATAGGCAGCCGCGCCGGCAGCCGCCGGGTGCTGGGGCAAGGGATAGTTCTCAAAGACGATGTGGGCCTTGGGAAAATCCACCGCCAGCTTGTCCATGTTGGCCTGCGCTTCCTTGCAGTGGGGGCACTGGAAGTCGGCAAACTCGACCAGTTCCAGTTCCTTGGAGGCATTGCCGCGGTAGGGGCCGTCGGCACGCCGCTGCAACTCTGCACGATACTCCGCGTAGGGGTGCTCGCCAAAGGGAATGATATCTTCGCCGGCAATGATGTGCTTGCCGTCCGGGAGAGCAAAGAACTGCAACGCGGCCGGCTTCTGTTTGCCGGTTTTGTCGCCGACAAAGACAACCACCTTGCTGATGCCTTCCACGGGCGTCTTGAGGACGGCCTGCACCTGCCAGATACGGGTGTCGTCGTAGCCCCAACTGTTTTGCAGGAAGGCGTTGATGACTTCCTTGGTCGGCGTCGCGGCGGTAAAGTTCGCCGGATCGGGCTTGGGAAACGCGGGCGCCGCGGCCGGAGTCGGCGCGGAAAGTTCCTGCGCGGGTGCCGCGGGCACCTGCTGCTGGGCAGCGGCCTCGAACACGGGCAGGGACAGGGCAATCAGCGCGACAACGCTGGCAAGACGGAGACTGGCAAAACGGGCGGACAAACGAATCAAGCTATTTCTCCTTCAATGGCGGGAAAGCTCCCGCCTTTTAGCTTATACCTGAACCTTGACGGCAATGGGGAAACGGCGGCCCATGCCAAACGACTTGGAGGTCACCTTCAGGACCGGTGCGGCCTGCTGGCGTTTGTACTCGGAACGCTCGACCAGGCGAACCACCTGTTGGACGAGTTTCAGGGGAAATCCGTGCGCGCGCGCAATCTGTTCCGGGGTCTCATAGCGCTCGACGTACGCTTGGAGAATCGGATCGAGAACCTCGTAGGGCGGCAGCGAATCGGTGTCCTTCTGATCAGGCCGCAACTCGGCCGACGGCGGCTTTTCAAGAATCGCCGGGGGAATCACCTCGCCGTCGCGGTTGAGCCAGCGGCAGACAGCGTAGACGCGGGTCTTGACCAGATCGCCAATGACCGCCAGGGCGCCGATCATGTCGCCATAGAGGGTGCAATATCCCACCGCCATCTCCGACTTGTTGCCGGTGGTGAGCACCAGTGCGCAGAACTTGTTCGACAGCGCCATCATCAGGTTGCCGCGAATTCGAGACTGGATGTTTTCCTCGGTTGTATCGGGCTTGGTTCCCGCAAACAGAGGCTCCAATGCGCGCGTGAACTCGCCAAACAGGCCGCTGATGCCGATGACTTCAAAACGAATTCCCAGATTGCCGGCCAAGCGGCGGCTGTCGTCGATGGAGCCCGCGGAAGAATAGGGGCTGGGCATGCCGATGGCGAGCACGTTTTCCGCTCCCAGCGCATCTTTCGCAACGGCTGCCACCAGTGCGGAGTCGATGCCGCCGCTGAGCGCAATCAGAGCCTTGCTGAAGCCGCACTTGCGCACATAATCGCGTGTGCCCAGGACCAGGGCGCGATAAGCGCCGGCGGTGTCATCCTCTTCCGGGGAGAAAACAACCGGCGCATCGAAAGGATCCACCAGCACCAGATCCTCTTCGAAAGAGGCCGCCTGCGCGATCAGCTCACCACGCGCATCAAGGGCCAGCGAGGAGCCGTCGAAGATCAGGCTGTCGTTGCCGCCCACCTGGTTCGACAGCAGCACAGGAACGCCGTCCCGCCGGGCAATAGCGGCGAGCATCTCGCGGCGAATCGCGCGCTTGCCATGCCAGAAGGGCGACGAGGACAGGTTGATGTGCAAGGCAGGCTGCTGGCGCATCAACTCTTCCATGGGATCGATGGTGTACAGCCGCCGCGGCCAGAAGTTCTTGTCGTTCCAGGCATCCTCGCAGATGGTGATCGCCAGGCGGACGCCGTCCAGTTCGACCACGCGCTGGCCTTTGGATGGGGCGAAGTATCGCTGCTCGTCAAAGACATCGTAAAACGGCAACAGGCGCTTGTGCTGTTCAAACACGATCCGGCCGCCATCGAGCAGAACGGCGGCGTTCACGGCAGGTTTACCACTCTCACCCGGGGCCGGCAAGGCCACACCCGCCAGCACAGCGGTGGATAATTCACGGGTGGCGGAGGCCAGTTCATCGACCGCTGTGCGGCAACGGGCCAGGAAGCTCGGTTTCTCAAGGAAGTCAGCCGGAGGGTAACCGCAGATCGCCAGTTCGGAAAATACCGTAAGCCTTGCGCCCTGGGCTGCGGCGCGACGGCTGACGGCGACAATCTTTTCGATATTCCCGGTGAAATCTCCGACAGTTGGATTGATCTGGGCGAGTGCGATCTTCACAGTTCCAGTTTAATCCCCTGGAGACGAAGAGGCAGCTTCTAGCCGCTAGCTTCTAGCTCCTGCTTGGGCCTCGCAAAATCAGATTCTGTGAGCTGCTGCCTAAGAACCGGTTCCCGCAAAGACGACGCCGATGGTGCGGGCGATGATCTTCAAGTCCAGCCAGATGCTCCAGTTATCAATGTAGGTGACATCCAGGGAGATATAGCTATCGAACGATGGATCCTGGCGCCCTTGCACCTGCCAAAGACCGGTAATGCCCGGCATTACGTCGAGGCGGCGCAGGTGGCTCAGCTTGTACTCGCGCACCTCGCTGGCAATCGGCGGTCGGGGACCGACCACGCTCATATCGCCGCGCAACACATTGAAAAACTGGGGAAGCTCGTCGAGGGAATATTTGCGCAGAAAGTGGCCGAACTTGGTAATGCGGGGATCGTTGGTGATCTTGAACAGCACTCCATCGCGCTCGTTCATGTGCATCACGTCGGCGCGCCGCTTGTCCGCGTCGCGGACCATGGTGCGGAACTTGATGCAGCGGAAGACGCGGCCCTTCTTGCCAATACGCTCAGAGGAATAGAGAACGGGGCCATGAGAATCCAGCTTGACGGCGATGGCGATAGCCAGCAGCAACGGCGACAGCAGGATCAAAACCATGCTGGAAAACACGACGTCGAGCGTGCGCTTGAACACCAATCCCACCTCTGGCACACGGCCACAATGCAACGGAATGGTCGGAAACTGACCAATGTACTCGATGGGACTGTTCCAGGTGAGGCCATCGTACATGTCGGGGACCATACGCAGGTCCACGCCATATAGGCGAGCTTGTTCGAGGACGTCCTGAACAACGCCACGTTCGCAGGGCGTGGTGAAGAAAATCTCATCCACAAACTGCTTGCGCGCGTGCTGGAAGAGCGTATCGAGTGTGCCAACCACGTCGCCGGAGGGTGCCGTAAAACGGGAACCGGAACCGGCCAAGTCGATGAACCCCTTGAATGTGTATCCAAGATGGCGAATGCTCTCCAGGTGATGGCGCAGAGCGTGCGCCTCGGGGCCAGTGCCCACAATGAGCACGTTGCGCGTGCCCATCCCGTGCTCGAAGCGGCGGTAGAGCAGAAAGCGATAGATCAGGCGGCGCAGGCTGATCGCAATCGTAACCAGCCCCAGGGTCATCAGAACGATGGTGCGGGAAATATCCTCGGCATGGACCAAATAGAGCGTGCCGGTGAGCAGTAAGCCTGAAGTGAAGCAGGCCTGCACGCTCAGGCGCTGCTCATGGAGAAAACTGTTCAGCCGGGTGGGCGTATAGAGATGCAGGCGACGGCTGGTGACGATCAGGGAGACGGCAAATCCGCACAAGAGGGCCAGCAGAATTTCCATGGAACGGCCATGGAACAGCGTGCCGTGCCAGAACCCCTTTGCGCCCGCGACCGGGCCCGTATGTCTTTGATAGAGCGTGGCGAGGACAGCCGATCCGAGAATCGTAAGCGCATCAAGCACCATCCAGAGCGAAGCCGTACCCCGTGAACTGCGCACAGCATCGCCCGCCGAACCTCCTGCCCAGTCCGGAGAAGAAGAAACTGACGCCGACACTCTCTGCCAGAATTCCGAAGTAGCCATATGCGTTCCACAGACCTCTAACGAGCAAAACGTCAGGGAAATAGCAGGATAGGAACATCCCACTAACAAGAACACGCAATGATGAGGGGGCTTGGCTCGACGGCGGTCCCGACCCAAACTGATTGGAAGCCCATTTCCTGCCAGGGGTTGCAGGACCGCCTGCAGGCCGCGTCGCCCGTGGTTAGCCACGGCTGGCTTGATCCTGCCCAACCATGACTTTCATTTTTTTCGTTCGCCGCCATCGTCAGTCAGTCTCAACAACAGCTCATGTTCGGGGAACCCGTAGAGAACTGACTCGAAGGCGCGCGATTCAATGCAGGCAACTAAAATTCGCCGGGAACCAAGAACTGTACCAGCGAAAAAAATGAAAACCAATGAGGACAAATGAATTATACAGGACTTGCGTCGCTACGACATCCCCGAAACGCCAAGAACATTGATCCCGCGCAGCCCGCGAACTCGCCAAGGGCTGAAGCCGGCCGAAACAGCATCGCCCGGGCTGATGAACAACAAGTGAAACTGGTGAGGGCTCGGTTACTATGGCCAAGGCGTCCTATTCCGAAGGTAACGCATAGGCGTCCAGGGCCAGAAACTGTTGAATATGCTCGTCCGGAGACGCCAGAAAGGCCTTGAGCGGGCCGAAAAACTGGGCCCGGCCCTGGTGAAGGAAGAGCACCTGGTCGGCGAGCCGCTCGGCAAAGCGCATGTCGTGGGTCACCACGATGCTGGTGAACCCGAGTTGGCGCTTGAGACGCTGGATAAGGTCGCCGAGGCGGCGAGCGATGATGGGGTCGACCATGGTGGTTGGCTCGTCATAGAGCACGACCTCAGGTTGGGCAGCCAGGGCGCGGGCGATGGCGACGGCGCGACGGCGGCCAGTCGAGAGGCTGCCCGGAAGGGCGTCGGCCACGTCGTCGGCGCCCACCAGGCCGATGAGCCGGCCCACGATCTGCTGGATCTGGTCCTCGTCCAGCCCACCTCGCTCGCGCAGCGGAAAAGCTACATTCTCACCCACGCTCAATGAATCGAAGAGCGCGCCGTTCTGGAAAACCATGGTGACGCGCTTGCGGATTGCGCGCATGCCCTCTTCGCCTAAACCTGTGATTTCCTGACCTTCGACGCGGATGGAACCCTCGTCCGGCGTGAGAAAGCCCATCAGCATCCGCAAGGCAACCGACTTGCCTACGCCGCTGCGCCCCAGGATGCAGAGCGTTTGTCCGCGATCGACATGGAAACTTACGTCCTCGAGAACGGTCCGGCCGTCGAACGAGATGCTGATATGGCTGAAGGCAATGATGGGTTCCGGGGACTCCACGCCGGCCGGGGCAGCCCGTTCCTGTTCCGCGCCGCCTGCTCCGGCCAGCACATCCGACAGTTCCGAATTGGATGTGGAATCGAACATCTTTCCAGGTTCAGCTTACGCGATCGGAGTCGCACAGAGGGAGTTCGCACGCCGGAGGTCCCCGGGGGCATTCACGTTGAAGAACCACCTCACCGGAGGAAATCCATCAGGGTGGGCGACATGACCGGATTGAACCAGCAATTCGACGGGGAGAACGCTCAGGGACTGGCCGAGCCGGGTCGAGGCGGTTTGAAAAGCTGAAAAGCAGCCTCTTCTGCCAGCTTCAAGCTCGCCCTGCAACGCGAGCAGCGCTGTTCTGCAAACCAACGCCGGAAAGGTCTGGACGAACCCGCTGACCGAGCACAGGGTAACGGCCGATCCTGTGATTCGTGCGTGATGCAGCATGAATACAACCAGGGCTGCAGGCAAAAACGGCAGATCAACAGGCAGCAACAACGCCTGGCTGGACAGGGTCGAAGTCAGCGCCGCACAGATGCCGCCCAAGGGACCCAAACCGGGGTTGAGGTCTTCGACCACCGGCGCAAACGCCGCCAGCGGTGAACGCGCACCCGCGATGAAAGCTGCCAGCCCGGCCTGACGCAGGACGTTCAAGCCGTGGACCACCAGGGGCTGGCCGGCAAGCAACTCCAAAGCCTTGTCGGCCCCCATGCGGCTCGAGAATCCCCCGGCCAAGACAAAACCCACGACGTCCGGACGGGCTGTGGGGTTGAGGGTCGAGGTGTCCCAGGTCTCAAAATCGAGACCTGGGGCACTTGGTCTCCGTGGTCTGTTCGACACGGAATCCGACACGAGCGGAACTCGCCCGGGCGAGTTGGACCGGTCCGGATCTCTGCCTGCTGGTTTCAGTGTCCGGCTTCCTCGAGGAAGCGCACGATCGATTCAATCCCCAACGAGAAGTTCTTCAAATGGAACTTCTCATTGGGAGCGTGAATGTTGTCGTCGGGCAGGCCGAAGCCCATCATGACGCTGGGCACACCGAGATAGCGGTCAAAATCGCCGACGATGGGTACGGACCCGCCGGAGCGGATAAAGACCGTGTCCTTGCCCCAGACCTCATGCAGTGCGCGGGTGGCCGCCTGGATGTAGGGGTTGTCGACGCGAACCAGGCAGGGATCGCCGGAGTGAATGAGCCGCACCTGGACATCGACACCGGCTGGAGTGATCTTCTCGACATAGGCCTTGTAGAGGGCGAAAGCCTTGGCCGGGGTCATGCCCGGGACCAGGCGCATGGAGACCTTGGCAAGCGCCTTGGCGGGAATCACCGTCTTTGCGCCCGCTCCCGTAAAGCCGCCGGGGATGCCGTGCACGTCCAGCGAGGGCCGCGCCCAGGTACGCTCCAACACGCTGTACCCGGCTTCACCCACCAACTGCCGTGAGCCCACCTCGGTGATGCGATAGTGCTCCTCGTCGAAGGGCAAGCTGCGCCACGCGGCCAGTTCCTCGGGGCTGGGAGGGATGATGTCGTCATAGAAGCCAGGAATCAGGATGGTTCCGTTCTCATCCTTGAGCTTGGCCAGCATCTGCGCCAGTGAAACGAATGGATTGGGCGCTGCGCCTCCGTACATGCCGGAGTGCAGATCGGTCTTGGCGCCGCGAACCTCGATTTCCGTGTAGATCATGCCCCGCAGGCCGACGCACAGGGTGGGCAGATCGGGCGCAAACAATTCCGTGTCGGAGATCAGGGCAAAGTCCGCTTTCAGCTCTGGCGGTTTGGAGGCGACAAACTGCGCAATTCCCTCTCCGCCGACCTCCTCGTCGCCTTCCAGAATGACGCGCACGTTCAGGGGCAGCTTGCCGTTGGCGGCCATCAGCGACTCCAGCGCCTTGACCTGCGCCCACACCTGACCCTTGTCGTCCGCGGTGCCGCGACCGTAGAGGTTGCCGTCGCGTTCCACCGGTTCAAAAGGCGGCGAGATCCATTCGTCGACTGGGTCGGTCGGCTGCACGTCATAGTGGCCGTAGCAAAGCACGGTAGGCTTGCCGGGGGCATGCAGCCAGTCGGCATACACCAGCGGATTGCCGACGGTGTCGATGAGGCGCGCGTTTTCCATGCCGATACGCTTGAATTCGGCAGCCAGCGTTTCGGCGGCCTTACGGCAGTCGCCCTTGTGCTCGGGCAGCGTGGAAACCGACGGGATGCGCAGCAGGGCCTTCAGTTCATCGAGAAAGCGGGGATGGTTCTGGCGGGCGTAGGTTACGGCGGACGAAGACATCGGAAAGCTCCCTTCAAAATCAGACAGAAGAGAGTATAGCCCGTAGAGCCGCCGTACCGTTCAAACCGCAGGCTATTGAAATCAGTACCGCGCGACCGAAGGATCCACTTCCGCAGACCAGGCGTCGATGCCGCCCCGCAGCGACTGGACCTGCTCAAAGCCCTGGTTGCGCAGCCATACGGCAACGTTCATCGAGCGGATGCCGTGGTGGCACACGATGACCAGGCGCTCGTCGGGGTCAAGTTCCTGGTGGGCACGCGCCGGGACCTCGCCCATCGGCATCGGCAGGGAGCCCGCAATGTGCGCGGTAGCAAGTTCCCAGGGCTCACGGACATCGATCAGGCGGGCCTTGTTTTCGCGCAACAGCGCAGCCGCCTCGGCAGGGGAAACCTCGTAATCCAGCATGGCTTCAGTTTAGGGCTTGTCTCTCGGAACAAGGCGGCTTTACGACGCGTCTTATGGCAACACAGTACTCTTAGAGAAGATGCCTCCCATTCTCAATGCACAGTCCGTGACCAAACAATTCGGCGCCCAGCCGCTGTTTCGCGATATTTCCCTTACCGTCGAGGAAGGCGCCCGCATCGGCCTCATCGGCCCCAATGGAGCGGGCAAATCCACGCTGCTGGCCATTCTTGCCGGCCAGGTCGAGCCGGACTCGGGCGAGCTTGCGGTGCGCAAGCGCGCCCGCGCGGCCTATGTGCCCCAGGATTCGCGGTTTGCTTCAGGACTCACCATCCGCCAGGTTCTGGAGCGGGCGCTGGCCGCGGCGCAGGTGAACGAGACCGAGCGCGAAGGCCGTTTGCGCGAACTTTCGGGTCGCGCCGGGTTCGCGGACCTCGATGCCGAGGCCGCCGCGCTCTCCGGCGGCTGGCGCAAACGGCTGGCCATCACCGAAGCCCTGGTCAGCGATCCGGAAGTAATGCTGTTGGACGAGCCGACCAATCACCTGGATCTGGCCGGAATCGAATGGCTGGAAGAACTGCTGACCAGCTCTTCGTTTGCGGCCGTCACCGTCAGCCACGACCGCTATTTTCTTGAATCCACGTCGAGCGAAATCATTGAGCTGAACCGCATTTATGCCGATGGCCTGTTGCGCGTGAAAGGCAACTTCAGCCGCTTTCTCGAAGAGAAGCAGGCTCACCTTGAATCGCAAAACCGCCAGCAGGAGAGCCTGCGCAACCAGGTAAAGACCGAGATCGAGTGGCTCAGGCGCGGGCCCAAAGCGCGCACCGGCAAGTCCAAGGCGCGCATCGGCACCGCCAACGCGATGATCGGCCAACTGGCGGCGATGGACGCGCGCACATCGGTCAGCACCGCCGGCATCGACTTTGAAGCGAGCATGCGCAAAACGAAGCGCCTGGTCGAGTTCGAGGGCGTGGCCTGTGACGTGCCGGACGGCGATTTCCCCACTGAATCCGAGCCAAACAGCAATAAGAAGCCCCGGCGCCTTTTCTCCGGGCTCAACTTCATTCTCACCGCAGGCATGAAGGTCGGCCTGGTGGGCCCGAACGGCAGCGGCAAAACCACGCTTCTGCGCCTGTTGCGCGGCGAAATCGAGCCCGCTGAAGGCTCGATCCGCAAGGCCGAAGCGCTGCGCCTGGTCTACTTCAGCCAGATGCGCGAGTTGGACGACAGCCTCACTTTGCGCCGCGCCCTGGCGCCGGAAGGCGATGGGATCAATTACCAGGGACGCCAGGTGCACGTGGCCAGTTGGGCCGCGCGGTTCCTGTTCACCAGCGAACAGCTTAACCAGCCGGTCCGCAACCTCTCCGGCGGCGAACGGGCCCGGGTGCTCATCGCAAAGCTGATGCTGGAGCCCGCGGACGTTTTGCTACTGGACGAGCCAACCAACGACCTGGACATTCCGACGCTCGAAATTCTGGAAGAGAACCTTCTCGAGTTTCCAGGTGCGCTGGTCCTGGTTACCCATGATCGCTACCTGCTGAACCGCGTGTCTTCAACGGTGCTGGGTCTTGACGGCCGTGGGAATATCGAGCGATTTGCAGACTACGCACAGTGGGAAGAGTGGCTTGAGGAACAGGACCGAACCGAACGGAATGGACTTGGCGAAGACAAGGCGGCGCGCCGGGCCGACGGTTCGAGTTCGGCACAACAGACAGGAACTGAGTCCGCAGCCGGTTCGGGCGGCAAAAAGAAGCTCTCCTATCTCGAAGCCCGCGAGTTTGCGGCGATCGAAAAGCAGGTAGAGCAGTCCGATGCGCGGCTGGCCGCTGCCCGCGATCATGTCGAAGATCCCGGCATCGCCACCAATGCCGCCGCCCTCCAGGATGCACTCACCGAACTGGACGCAGCGCAGCACGAGAACGACACGCTGTATGCCCGTTGGGCGGAACTGACTGAAAAGAACGGATAGGCACCCCATCCGGCAGCCGGTGAGCTCCGCTCCCTGTGCCTTTCTTATCTTCTCGCGAGGGCGTTCGCGCGTGGTAGAAAGGGAACATATGGGACAATTGTGAGTTCCGGCCATCAAGGTGGAGATTCGCGGTTGTGCGAAGCCGTACGGAAAGCCAATATGCTCAACGCAGTGAAAGTTCTGATCGTCGAAGACGAGCCGCATGCGCTGATGGGGCTGGCGGAGCTGATCTCCGGGTGGGGATATCAGACCGAGACCGCGCGTGACGGCATCGAGGGCTGGGAGAAGGCGCTGGCGTGGGAGCCGGCAATTGTGGTCACGGACCTGAAAATGCCGCGACTGGACGGCATCGGCCTGCTGGCCAAGCTGTCCGAAGAGCGCTCCGGCCCAAGCTCCAAAATCGCCGTGGTGGTGCTCACGGCCATGGGTTCCATTCAACTGGCCGTGGACGCCATGAAGCAGGGCGCTTACGACTTTTTGCAAAAGCCTGTGGACGCCACCCGGCTCAGAACCATTCTGGGCAACGCCACGCGGCAAAGGGAGACGGAGATTGAGCTCGAAGTCGCCCGGCGGCGGCTGCGGGAGACGGGCGTTCTGGGCTCGATGGTGGGCAACTCCAAGCCGATGCGTGAAATCTTCGGCCTGATTGAGCAGATCGCGCCCTCCAATGTTTCGGTGCTCATCACCGGCGAGAGCGGCACGGGCAAGGAACTGGTGGCGCGTACACTGCACCACTTGAGCCCCCGCAAATCGCGGCCTTTTGTCGCGGTAAACTGCGCAGCCATTCCCGAATCGTTGATTGAGAGCGAGATCTTCGGCCACGAAAAAGGCGCATTTACCGGGGCCGTGGAGCGGCGTGCCGGCTGCTTTGAGTTGGCCTCCGGGGGAACGCTGCTGCTGGACGAGATTGGCGAAATGCCGCTGGCGACTCAGACCACGCTGCTGCGGGTACTGGAAGAGCGCAAGTTACGCCGCCTGGGAGCGCGCACTGAGCAGGAGGTGGACGTGCGTGTGCTGGCGGCTACCAACCGCGACCCCGGCCAAGCCGTAGCCCAAGGGCATTTGCGGGCCGACATCTATTACCGGTTGAACGTTTTCAACATCCAGATGCCGCCTTTGCGCGAACACATCGAGGACCTGGCGCCCATGGCTGAAGCGATGGTGGCGGAGATGAACCAGAAGCATGGGCGACGGGTTTCCGGCGTGGCCCCGTCGATGCTGGACCGGATGATGGCCTACAACTGGCCGGGGAATGCGCGCGAGTTGCGCAATACGATCGAACGGGCGGTGATTCTTTGCGCGGATGGCGCTCCGCTGGATGTCGGACACCTGCCCGCTGGATTCGGCAAGGGGCAGACTCAAGCTGCGCCGGTATTCGATGACAGCACCGTCGCGGTACGCGTAGGCTCGACCGTGGACGAGGCTGAGCGTCTGTTGATCTTACGCACGCTCGAAGTCACAGGGCAAAACAAGACCCGTGCGGCGGAGATTCTGGGCGTGAGCCTGAAAACCCTGCACAACAAGCTCAAGGAGTACAGTCAGGCCCGCGAGGAACTTGAAGCCTGAGTCATGCGCCTGAAGACCAAACTCGTTCTGGCCATCACCGGCTTGGTGTTTCTCATTGCCGGAGTGCTTTCGCTGGTCTATGTAAGCCAGTTGCTGCACGCGGCCGTGCAGCAGACCTACGACACCAACAAGATGGTAGCCAACCAGGTGCGGTTCTCGTTGCAGAAAGCCCTCGAGACGGGGCTCAAGGACCGTAAGGTCGATCCTGGCAATCCTGGCGAATTGCGCAATCTGTCGGCTGAGGCGGTACGCGACAACGCGGCGCTGCAGGCGGTAATCGAATCGGTGAACCGCTATTCGCTCACGGTTTATGACATCAACATCGGCGACAGCGGATCGAGCACGCTGCTGAGCACCGACCCGGAGAATGAAGACAAGCCGCTGCCGGTGCGACCCGACTATAACCAGCTTCTCGATGCCAATCCCATCGAATTGATGAGGCAGGTGTTCGGCCCTCCCCAGGTCTTCGACGTGGTGGTGCCGCTGGAGCGCAACGGCGAGCCGTTTGCAACCGTCCATGTAGGGGTGCGCACCACGCTGCTGCGCGCCGTCTATGCGCCGTGGCTGGCCGAGGCCGTCACGCTGATGGGCTTTGCGCTGGGCACGGCGCTGGTGGTGGCATTCCTGCTGGGCAACCTCGCTCTGCGGCCCCTGGAGGAAATCAGCCTGCAACTCGACTACTGGACTGCGGCAAGCGAAGCCGCAGAAGAGGAAGAAAGAGCTCCCAAGCAGGATATGCCGGCCCGCGTCTCCAACAAAATCGAGATCATTGGGCAGCGCATGCGCAACGTGGAAGAGGTTTTTTCCGCATTGAAAGAGAACCTGGATCAGATCCTGCTGAACCTGCAGGACGGGATTTTGCTGTTTACCGGGGACGGGCGGGCGGTCCTTGTCTCCGAAGCAGCGCGGCGTTTCCTTTCCCTGGAGCGGGACGCCATCCTGGGCCTGCATGTGCGCGAAATCTTCGACCGCTCCACGGTGCTGGGCCAGATTCTGCGCGAGGCCTTCGATGCCGGGATGACCTTGGTGCAGGAGGAGATTTGCACTGAGACCGGACGGCGCATCGAGGCCTCGGTGGACTTCATTCACGACGACCGCACGGGCCAGGGACTGGGCGCACTGGTCACGCTGCACGACCTGGAGTCGGTTGAGGAGATCGAGTCGGAGTTGGAACTATCGCGGCGCATGGCGGCCATCGGGCGGCTCACTTCCGGCGTGGGGCACGAGGTCAAAAACCCCATCAACGCCATCGTTGTGCATCTGGAGCTGCTGAAAACCAAACTCGGCGACGCCAGCGCTCCGGCCCTCCGGCATCTGGAGGTGATCGACGCGGAGATTCATCGCCTGGACCGGGTTGTGCAAACGCTGGTGGACTTCTCGCGGCCCGTGGAGCTCGAACTCCGCGAGCAGGACATGCGTCCTATCATTGCCGACGTGCTGGCGTTGGCCGCCGAGGAACTTTCCACGCACAATGTGACCTTGGTGAGCCGGTTGCCGTCCAAACCACTGATCGCAAATATTGACGCTGACCTGATGAAACAGGCGGCGCTGAACGTGATCCAGAACGGCGCCCAGGCCATGCAGGAAGGGGGTAGGCTGGATGTCGTTCTTGAGGAAGACCGGAAGTCCGCCGTGCTGCGCATCTCCGATGAGGGCCCCGGCATCCCCGACGATATTCGAGGAAAGATCTTCGACCTCTATTTCACCACCAAGAGCGGGGGGAGCGGAATCGGGTTGGCGATGACTTACCGAATTCTTCAGTTGCACCAGGGGAGCGTGGAAGTACAATCAAGACCAGGCCGTGGCACGGAATTCCTGCTTCGAATTCCACTCGCCGCCACGGAATGGGGACGCCGGCATCTTCCGCCGGTAAGGACTGACACAGAGAAAGGGCTCGCGGGATGAAGTTGCCTGCAAAGATCGTTGTGTGGCTGCTGCCGATGTTGCTGACAGCCTGCTGGCACAAGACCAATCAATCTCAGGTTCAGCCTCTTGCACCGCCCATCGAGGATGCACCCCCGCCGAAGCCCGTGCCTTCGCCCACCGATCTCCCTCCTCCGGTGGTGACGGTTCCCAACCAGACGCCCGCGCCCGACGCCAACGCCAAGCCGCAGCCGCAGGAGAAGCCCAAGCCGCCGGTGAAGCACAAAAAGCCCGCGCCGGCACCCAGCAATACCAACCCCCAGCAGGCTTCCAACGGCACTGCCGGCGTAAGCGCCATCGGCCAGCTCTCCACGGGCGATTCATCCGACATGCGGCAGGAGACGGTGGAATCGATAGCGGCCACAGAGCGCGGGTTGAGCGGCATCAACCGCGAACTGAACGATCAGGAGCAGAAAACGGCTGCGCAGATCAGGGAGTATCTGAAGCAGGCCAAGACGGCGCTGGGTTCAGGAGACGTGGATGGAGCGCATACGCTGGCGGCCAAAGCCAAGGTGTTGCTGGGTGAACTCAGCCGGTAGATGCCGTTCGCATAACGGAATCTACCGCTCGCCCCAGCTCAGTTTGCTGCGCAACGCCTCAAAGAATCCGCCCTCGCTCATCCGGACCAGCTTGACCGAGTGAATGGACTTCTGGCAGCGAACCTCGTCGCCAACCTCCAGTTCGACAGCCGTTTGGCCGTCGAGGGTCAGCAGCGCCCGGCTGACGATTCCCTCTATCCGAACAGTAAGCAACGCATCGCCCCGCGTCACGATAGGCCGCAAAGTGAGCAGATGCGGGCAGATGGGTGTGATGACCATTGCATCCACGTTCGGGGTCAGGATGGGACCGTTGGCGGCCAGTGTGTAGGCCGTGGAGCCTGTCGGGGTGGAGACGATGACGCCGTCGGCACGGAAACGGGCTACGTTTTTCCCGTCCAGTTCGACGGCGAAGTCTCCCATGCGGGCAATGTCGCCTTTGGAGACTACGGCATCGTTCAACGCCTCATAAGTGGAATGCAATGCGCCGCCGCGCCACAATTCAGCTTGCAGCATGGCACGCGAATCCAACTCGTGGCAGCCAACGCACCAGCCTTCCAGAGTGGAATAGAGATCGGCGAGGCGGACCTCGGTCAAGAATCCAAGAAACCCCAGGTTGACGCCGAGGATGGGCGTGCCGGTGGAAGCAAAGATGCGCGCTACGGAAAGAAGGGTTCCGTCGCCGCCCAGGACGATCACCAGCGCCGGGGCCTGGTCCGGCATCTCCATGCGATCGACAACCGGAGCTGTCCCGGTGTATCTTCCGCCCTCGCGGTCCAACAGCGGTTCATAGCCGTGCTCACGCAGCCATGCAACCAGCTCCGGCAACAGCCGGGACAGTTCTTTCTTCAGCGGCTTACAGACAATTGCGACACGAACCATTGGGTCCCAGTGTAACGGATGAGGCTCAAACAAGGGCGCACCTGCTCGGCACTCTTCCGTTCAAACCAAGGGGCGGCGCGCGTAAAGCAGAAACTCCCGGTTGCCCTCCGCGCCGGTGATAGGCGATGGAATCGTCTCGACCACCTCCCAGCCCAGCGAGCGGACACAATCGGCCACTCTGTCGACGGCCAATTGGTGAACCTCGGGGTCGCGGACGATGCCTCCCTTGCCGACGTTTCCACGGCCAGCCTCGAACTGCGGCTTGACCAGGATGACAGCTTCCCTCAGGCCCGGAGCTGCGGCGAACACCGGTTCCAGGAGCAATGTGGCAGAGATGAACGCGACATCCATCACCAACAGCGTCAGTTCAGCGCTTCCCTGCTCCGCAGCCAGGGATCGAGGCTCCAGCAGACGCGCGTTGGTGCGCTCCAGCAGGCGTACGCGAGCGTCGTTGCGGAGTTTCATGGCAATCTGGCCGAAGCCGGTATCGACGGCCGTCACATGCGCCGCGCCGTGCTGCAACAGGCAATCAGTGAACCCGCCCGTGGAGGCGCCGATGTCCAGGCAGGCGCGTCCATCAACGTTGATTGGCCAGTGTTCCAGGGCGGCGGCCAGCTTGAGTCCGCCGCGGCTCACATAGGGAGGGTCTTCGCCCAGCAAGCGGATAGGAGCATCGTCGGGAACCGTTGTGCCGGGCTTGTCGACCTTTTGTTCACGGACCAGCACCCGCCCCTCGAGGATGAATGCCCGCGCCCGCTCGCGGCTGGGAGCCAATCCCCGCTCCACGAGCAGGAGGTCTACGCGCATTTTTCCGGCAATCGTCTTCATTCGTGCGCGCTACCCTTCTTTTCAATGGTAGGTCAAGGCAGACGGGTCCGGACTTCAGCAAGCTGCGGAAAAACCCGGAAAGAGTGTGCGGACAACCCGAAATCCACCCAGCAGCGGCTGGAACACTAAAAGGGCCATTCCCCACAAGGAATGGCCCATTCAATGCTTCGGCTTCAGGAAAAAGGCAGGACTACTGTGACAACGGAAGCAACTGGCACGCGGCAAGCGTCGTCACCGCGTTCGGCAGGTTGCAGGGCTGGCCGTAACCGGGAACCCGGCTCGTGGTGTTGCTGTTTCCGCTCACGGCGTTTTGATAGTTCACGCGTACATCCACCACGTTGCCCTGCACCAGGATCGTCGTGTCCACAATGTCCTGATCGGTGCGAATGATGGTGACGTAGGGGCTATCCGGCGAGGCCACATAGACCTTGCCGTAGCTCGAATTCTGCGTAGAGGCCACCGTGCGCGGATGACCGACCACGGTGAGTGTCTTCTCCAGCGTGTGGCTGCCGGACGCCATATTCACGATGGATACGGTGCCATCCGCCTGGTTGGCTGTATAGGCGCGGCTGCCGTCGTAGAGAACAGTCACGCTGGCAGGGTTCTTGATCTTGGTCTTGTCCGTGTCCAGCGGAACCGTGTAGGTCGTGCCAAAGGTCGCGCTATCGTTGCCGTACTCATCCAGGCTCACATCGATGATGCTGATCCGGTTGCCATCGTAGTCGGCCACGACCAGTTGATTGGTGGCGGAGTTGTACTCGGCATACACTGGACCGGCCACCGTGGGAACATCGTTGTTGGCATCCTGTGCGAGCCCCGCGGTGGTGGAAAGCGGCAAGCTGGGATGGCAGGTCACTGTCCGTCCGGTGTTGGGGTCGGTGAATGGGGTGCAATTGTCCAGCGTGTTGTTCTGGACGTTGATAACGGAGACCGTGTCGCTTCCCCGGTTGAGGACGAAAAGCCGCTTGGCATCGCTGCTCTCTATGCCATACACGGGGCAGGTGCCCACCGGAATATGAGCCGAAACCGTGTTGTTGGTTTCAAGCGTATCTACCTCGCCATTCACGGAAACCGCTGTGGGCGAGGCGTTGCACTCCACTCCAGTGGGACTGGCGATGTTTTGGCTGATGGCGAAACTGCGCTGGCCGCTCGCGCCGATGCCGACAATGGCCACCGGTGTCAACGCGGGAGCCAACGGAATGGTGAGCTTGGAGGTCAGCGGGCTTCCGCTGAACACATCGGCGACGCTTTGGCACACGCTGGAGGCTGAACTGATGCCGCACAGGTCGGCAGCCAACAGGCCGGCCGATGGCGAGAACAGGTTCACCGGTTCCGCCGTACTCGGCAGGGTGAAGTAGTTCACGTTCTTGGCCTGCAGGCTGCTGGAAACAGGGAAGTTCGTCAGGGTGCCGTCGCTATTGATGGTATAGCCTGTGGAACCGCTCGCATCGACGGTAAAGGCGCTTGGACCGCGGCCGATGGGAGCTGTGGCCACCACCGTATCGCCGGAATAGTCCACGATGGTAGCGATGCCGGGTGTTGTAGTCGAAGGGGCAGAAACCACCACCGCCAGCGAAGTCGGTTGCGCGGGCGGCCCACTGGGGTTGATGGGCGTAACCACGGGCCGATATTGGCTGCCACAACCGGCAATCAGGGCGGCAGCCGCAAGGGCCGCACCCGCCTGAACCAACCGCACACGCGCCTGGCCTAAATTCATGCGAAAAAGCCTCATTCAGTTCTTTCCTGCTTACCGCTCGATTGTAAACGAACAGACCGGGGCATGAGGATTGCAGCGGATTCCGCAAACTTCGCGAAGGCTTGAAAACGCAGATTCTCCCCGCATAGCTTTCCTGACTCCGTCTGCAAAACCATCCAGGCACTTGCAACCGGCTCCTCCCAACCTCGGATAGTTCTTGGACGTGGCAGGAGCCAACAAGGCACCAGGCGCAGCAAACCTCCAGCAGCCGTTGGCTTCCATCTCGAAGCGGTTGGCCAGATTCGATCCTCACAACCCGGCAGCCAAGGTTGAGATGCCGCCTGATCGCGACGTGCGGCCGCTTTTCCGGCCCGCGGCCAGACGATACGATGAAGGGTGACTCGCATGAAGCTGGTTTGGCAATCGAAGCTGGTGCTGCTGGTGGTCTTGCCCTTTGCGGGCGCCAGCCTGGTGCTCCAGGCACACTGGTGGGCGGTGAATTCCTGGCCGGTGGCTGTCTGGGCTGCGGGGCTGAGCATGCTGCTCGGACTGGCGGTCCTGAAGCTGCGCGCAGCTACCCCGGGGGGTGTCTTTGCCGGCGCGGCGATCACCGCGTGCCTGATGTTTTCCACCGCAATTCCTCCCTATCAACCTTGGCAGACGGCCCTGATCCCGATCCTGGCGGTCTCCGTGCTCACCTGGATCGCCACGCGCCTGGGCCGGGAGCAGAAAGAGCGGTTGGGGACCGCCGAGAGGCGGAGAGGCCGGAACGCAGCGCAGGTTGCGGCCAACCTGGGCACGGCCGCGATCGTATCCGACGAACTGGTGCAGTCCTGGCTCGTCGACACGGGCTGGTTTTCGCGTGTAACCCTCGCGCCCATGCCCCTGTTTGCGGTGGGACTGGCTGCGCTGGCTGAGGCCGCCGCGGACACGGTTTCTTCTGAAGTAGGCCAGGTCCTGGGCGGGCGGCCGCGGATGATTACCACGCTGCGCCAAGTCGAGCCGGGCACGGACGGAGCCATCAGCCTGGCCGGTTCGCTGGCCGGCGTGGCAGCGGCAGGAATTGTGGCGGCTGCCGGAACCTTTGCCCTGCGAGGCGATCTGGGAATGTTCTGGATCAGTTGCTCCGGAGGCGTCTTCGGGCTGGGATTCGACAGCCTGCTGGGCGCAACCCTGGAGCGGCGCGGGTGGCTGAACAACGACGCGGTGAATTTTCTGTCTACCGTAAGTGCGGCGGGATTTGCGCTGGGAGTGATGGCGATGTTACCGCATCCCGGACTGGGTTAGGGCGGAGGTTTCTCCAGCGTGTCGATCTGTGCCAGCAGGCTGATCCAACAGGAATCAGTTTGTCCGGCGGCGGATCGAAGGAGAAGGACTGCACAAGCAAGACCGTCCGCGCGGCTGCACGGCCAGGTTTCAGCACAGTCCAGTTCCCCACCCTGAGCCGAATAGAACAGACTGTACTCCCGAGCATTTGGGATGATTCAATGGCGCGCACCCCTCGAAAAAGCGCTCGAAGAGCATCCCTGCTCCTTGGATGCCGCTGAACAAAGGGCCTCGCAAAGGTGAGCAGGATGAATACGATACCCACTAAAGCGGTTCTACTTATTGACAACGACCCTGCAAAAGCGAGCCTGATCGGGGAAATGTTCAACGATCAGGGCTCGTATTCCTTCGCATTGACGCACGTGGACAGCATGGCGGATGCGGAAAGGCACCTTGCCGGGCAATCGGTTCACGTGATTCTGCTGGACCTGAGTTGCCCTGACGCACCCGGTTTCGAAGGTGTACTGCGGGCCCACGCGGCCGGGCGAGGCGCTTCCATTGTGCTGCTAACCAGCCCGAAGGACGAGGCGATAGCCGTGCGCGCGATGGAGGGAGGCGTGCAGGACTATCTGATCAAGGGCCAGATCGAGCTGCACGAACTGATGCGCGCGATGCGCAATTCCGTGGCTCGCAAAATCCTCGAAGAGACCTTGTTCAATGAAAAGAACCGCGCCCAGGTCACACTCGAATGCATCGGCGATGCGGTGATCTGCACCGACGTCGCAGGAAATATCTCCTTTCTCAACCCCGTCGCGGAGAGGATGACGGGCTGGTCAATGAAAGAAGCGGCAGGCCTGCCACTGGGCGAGGCTTTTCGAATCATGGACGCCTCCACGGGCGAAATCGGCGAAGATCCTACGATGAAGGCCATCGTACAGGGCCGGACCAATCACCTGCCGGTGAACTGCATCCTCACCCGGCGGGACGGACACCAGGTGTTTATCGAGGACTCCGTTGCCCCCATCCGAGACGGCTCCGGCCTGTCTGCCGGATCGGTTCTGGTATTTCGCGACGTGACCTTGGCGCGGGCGCTGGCGGAGCAAGTTGCCCACCTGGCGGAACACGACTCGCTGACCGGCCTGCCGAATCGACTGCTGCTGAACGACCGGCTGAACCAGTCGATCGCACGGGCAGGCCGCAAAACGAGCCTGATCGCGGTCCTGTTCCTGGATCTGGATGGCTTCAAGCACATCAACGATTCCCTCGGCCATTCGACCGGCGACAGGCTTCTTGAGTCCGTGGCCAGGCGGTTGCAGGATTGTGTCCGTGCGCCGGACACGGTCAGCCGGCAGGGTGGCGATGAGTTCGTCGTGCTGCTCCAGGACGTGCAACATGCGGAAGACGCGGCCATCACGGCCAGAAGAATGCTGAAGATGGTAATGGAATCTCATTCCATTGAAGGTCACGAGCTTCATATCACCGCAAGCATCGGGATAAGCGTCTATCCCGAAGACGGCCTGAATGCGGAGACTCTGCTCAAGAACGCCGACACCGCAATGTACCAGGCCAAGCAAAGCGGGCGGCAGAGCTTCAGGTTCTTCAAACCGGAGATGAACGTAATGGCAGTGGAACGGCAGTCCATGGAGGAAGACCTGCGGTGCGCCCTGGACCGGCACGAGCTCATGCTGCACTATCAGCCCATCGTCAACATCAAGTCGGGAGCGATCACCGGGACGGAAGCCCTGCTGCGCTGGACGCATCCCGTGCGAGGGAACGTGATGCCGACGCAGTTCATCCCCATTGCCGAAGACTCGGGCCTGATTTTGCCCATCGGCGCGTGGGTAATGCGGGAAGCATGCACGCAGGCGAAGGCCTGGACGGATGCGGGGCTGCGCCCGATCACCATGTCTGTGAACGTTTCCGCGCTCCAGTTTCGTAGCGAGGGCTTTCTGGAGGGCATGATCGCAATCCTCGACGAAACCGGCATGGACCCGAAATTCCTCGATATCGAGGTCACCGAGAGCGTGCTCATGGAACGGTCCAAATTCGGAGCTCCCATTCTCCGGGCCTTGCGGGAGAGAGGCGTGCAGGTGGCCGTCGACGATTTCGGTACAGGCTACTCCAGCTTGAGCTATCTACAAAAATTCAGGCTCGACGCTCTCAAGATCGACCGGTCGTTTGTCAATCAGATCACCAAAAAGGGAGGCGACACGACCATCGTGAGCGCAATTATCAGCATGGGGCGAAGCCTCAAGCTGCGGGTGATTGCCGAGGGCGTTGAGTCGGCGGAAGACCTGGCGTTCCTGGAGGCGCAGGATTGTGACGAGGCGCAGGGATTTTTCCTCAGCCATCCAATCACTGCCGGGCAGTTCGCCGAGTTCCACAAGATGCAGGTAAATTGATTCCGGCGCCGGTCGTCTTTAGGGCCTGTTCACACTACCCCAGCGGGCGGCGACGGGAGCCAATTTTTACCAGATCGAGGAGTGAGGAGCGACGGATACCGGGTGTATCCTAGCGACGATTGACGATGAGATGGGGAAAATTGGCCCCGTCCCTTCGGGCTGCGGCGCAAATCGGTCCATACTGCGTTGTCGGCCTCGACTTTGGAACCACCAAAGCCTTCAGCCTCCGCCTTGTCTCCACCCCACGGACGAAGACCTGTCCGTGGGGGCCCCGTCTGGACCGATTTTCGCTAGCAGCGCCACCCGCCGGGGTAGTGTGAACAGGCCCTAGTGCAGGTGCATGCGCCAGGCCGTGTAGCTGAGAATCTCGTGGGCGATGCGCTCGGCTTCCTGGGAACCACCCTCGACGGCGATGCGTGGCCGGGGCGAGGTGAGCACGTCGAGTCCGTCGGCGGCACAGATTTCATGAATCCTGAACAGGTGCGTCCCGTCGCTGACGATCACCAGGCGCCGCAACCCGTTGGCGCGGGCAATGACGCCAATGCGGCGGGCCGAATCCTCGGTATTGCGGCTCTGGGTTTCGGCGATGATGGCTGCCTCGGGAACGCCCATCCCCATCAGGTACTCGCGACCGACGGCTCCTTCGGTGTACTGGTCGCCGCCATCTCCCCCCAGGGTGATGATGAGCGGGGCAATGCCGCGATTGAAGAGCGAACGGGCATGATCGAGGCGGGCGCGGTAGACCGGGGAGGGCCTGCCATCGTACTCCGCGGCACCCAGAACACCGATGGCGTCCGCGGGAGCCGCCTGGTCCCGGGCAGCATAGTACTCAATCTGCACGTAGACCCAGCGGCACCATCCCAGAACCCCGAGGACCAACGCAAACAGCAGCACGAACATCACGCGCTTGGTCCATCGGCGAGAATTCGGCTTGGCACGGCGCGTCATGGACACCCTCAAATGCAGGGAATTGGGACTACGGAACAGGTAATAGTTTATCGGGGGCCAACGATCGCTCAACCAAAACGCGAAAGCTGTGCGCCGGTTCGCTACGAGATTCCGATTTCCTGACTATCGGCAGATCTCCGTTCCCCGTTCCCTCACCGTTGCAGCACCATGACGATCTCATGGGTGGGGATGGCGCCCTCGCGCAGGATTTCCCAGCGTCCCGGTCCCAGGGAGAGATCGACAATCGTAGTGGGCTGCGTGTGGCCGGTGGGACCGCCGTCGATGATGAGAGGGATCCGGTCGCCGATCTGGTCGCGAACGCAGGCCGCGTGCGTACACTCGGACGCCCCCTGCAAATTGGCCGACGTCGCCGTAATGGGCAGCCCGAAGCGCTCCACCACCGCTCGCGGAATGGCGGCGTCCGGCACCCGCAGGGCCACGTTCCCGGTGTGCGCCGTAGACCGCAGCGGCAGCTTGGTGCCGGCCCTTACGATAATCGTGAGCGGACCAGGCCAGAACTTGTCGGCCAGCTTGTCCAGCAAGGGGTCGGTGTCGCGGGCCAGTTCGTAGGCCTGAGATAGCGAGGCAATGAGCAGCGACAAGGGCTTGTGCTTCTGCCGGGTTTTGATCTGGTAAATCTGTTCGACCGCATAAAGGTTGACCGGGTCGACGGCAAGGCCATAGAAGGTATCGGTCGGCAGGGCAACCACATCGCCTTTGCGCAGACAGGAGACGATGTAGTCGATCCTGTCGGGCTGGGGTTCATCGGGATGGACGCGCAAGATCTCCGCGGACAAGAAGGTCTACCTCAGTTCCCGAGTTCAAGATGCCACAAAGACGGAAGCTATCACAGCACCGTCTGTGGTGCAAGTTGGGCGGCGGCTCGGTGTCCCATCCTAGCCCGGCAAACAGACTAGAATCACGCTAGTGCCTGAATCGCCAGAGAAAGATCGGGTTCACCCCAAGATGCCTCTCCGCATTGTACAGAGTAAACAGAATGTCCGTCTGAAGGAACTGCGGCGCGCGCTGGCCCACCCTGGCCGGGACGCGCACGGGCGGGCGGGCATCGAGGGGCCAAACCTGCTTGAGGAAGCTCTGCGCGCCGGGGTGCGCGTGGCTTGTGTGTTTGTGGCGGAGGTCGCCGAGCCGCTGCTGGAAGCGCTGCAACTTCCAGCGGAGACCGATGTGCTGTTGTTGTCGAGGGAGCTGCTGAACTCCGCCCTGGCCACCGAGACACCGCAGCCGATTGCGGCGCTGATCGAGACGCCGTCCTGGGCTTGGCCTGAGATTCTAGGAGGCCAGAGCAAAGCAGCCCCGCTGATTGTGGTTCTGGCCGGTTTGCAGGACCCCGGCAACCTGGGAACCATCCTGCGCTCTGCCGAGGCTTTTGGCGCCGATGGCGTGGTCTGCCTGCCCGGAACCGTGAGTGTTTGGAACCCAAAAGCGGTGCGCGCCTCAGCCGGGAGCGTTTTTCGGGTTCCTGTGCTCGCCGCGAACGCAGAAGATTGTTTTGCCCGACTGCGAAAGGCCGGCGCGACGATTTGGACGACCGCCGTGCACGGAGCCGAACCAGCCGATTGCGCGGACCTGGCCGGCCCTGTGGCCTTGCTCATCGGCAATGAGGGCAACGGCGTGCCGGACGCGCTTGCGGCGCAGGCCGACGGAGCACTCACGATTCCCTGCCCCGGTCCGGTCGAGAGCCTGAACGCCGCCGTCGCCACCAGCGTGCTGCTGTATGAGGCCTCGCGACAGCGAAGTGGAGCCGATGTGGTTGCTTCCAGCCCTTCGCACAGCCACCCCACGAACGAAGACCTGTCCGCAGGGACCCCGGAGGCGCGAAGGATGGAGCACCCGTCTGTCCAGAAGACCGTCCCAGCAACAAAGTCCGGGGGTGCGCGATGAGCCTGTTTGACGGCGAACCCGAAGGTCCCAAGGGCACGCTTCGTACCGCGCCCTTGGCCGAGCGCATGAGGCCGCGCACCTTGGAAGAGATGAGCGGACAGGAACACCTGGTTGGCCCCGGCAAGCCCTTGCGCGTCCAGATCGAACGCGACGATTCCGGCTCCATGATTCTCTGGGGTCCGCCGGGCGTGGGCAAGACCACGCTGGCCAAGATCATTGCCGAGACCACCCGCGCCAGCTTCATCGAGTTCTCTGCCGTAATGAGCGGCATCAAGGAGATCAAGCAGGTGATGTCGGCCGCTGCGCAGGCCTCGGAGATGCACTCGCGGACCATCCTGTTCGTTGACGAGATTCACCGCTTCAACAAGGCGCAGCAGGACGCCTTCCTGCCCTACGTGGAGCGGGGGACGATCCGGCTGATCGGGGCAACGACGGAGAATCCCTCCTTTGAAATCATCTCCGCGCTGCTCTCCCGCTGCCGCGTGTATGTGCTGCAACCCTTGAGCGAGGAACAGATCGCGGCGTTGCTGCGGAGAGCGCTGGAGGATAAGGAACGCGGGCTGGGCGCTCTCGAATTGACGGCCGACGACGACGCGCTGGAGTTGATCGCCAGCTATTCGAGCGGAGACTGCCGTTCAGCCTACAACACGCTGGAAGTTGCCGCGCAACTGGCTCTTGAAGGCTCGAAGAAGATTGACCGCGCGCTGGCCGGCGAGGCCGTGCAGCAGCGCGTTCTGATGTACGACAAGTCCGGCGAGGAGCACTACAACCTGATCTCCGCCCTGCATAAAAGCGTGCGCAACAGCGATCCCGACGCGGCGCTCTACTGGCTGGCGCGCATGTTCGCCGCCGGCGAAGACCCGATGTACCTGGCGCGGCGCGTGGTGCGCATGGCCGTCGAGGACATTGGGCTGGCCGCTCCGGAGGCGCTCAACCTGTGCCTCTCAGCCAAGCAGGCAATGGACTTCCTCGGATCGCCGGAGGGCGACCTGGCGCTGGCTGAGGCGGTGGTCTACCTGTCCCTGGCGCCGAAATCGAACTCGGTTTACACGGCCTACAGCGCCATGCAGCAGGAGGTGGAGCAGACCCGCCAGGAGCCGGTGCCGCTGCACCTGCGCAACGCGCCCACCCGGCTGATGAAAGAGCTGGATTACGGCAAGGGCTACCGCTACGCCCACGGCGAAGAAGGCCGCGTAGCCGACATGGATTGCCTGCCCGATTCGCTCAAGGGCCGCAGCTACTTCCAGCCTACCCAGGAGGGCCGCGAAAAGCTGCTTGCCCAACGCATGGAAGAGATTCGGCGCATCAAGGCCGCAAAGCACGGCAGAAGCTGATGCGCCCCGGAAATACCTTGCCGAACCGGTCAACCAATCCGGGCGTATGCCCATCCTAAGAGAGTCGCGAAATCCTCGCGTCGCGCGGGCTTCCGGAAGACCGCCTGCGAATTCCCCTCAACACCCATTCCGGAGGACAAACATGAGCGATCAACCCACATTTGTGCCCTATATCGTCGTCAGCAATGCGGCAGCGGCCATCGATTTTTACAAGGCAGCCTTTGGCGCGGTGGAGCTGGCCCGGCACGCGGCTCCCAATACCAACAAACTGATGCACGCCAGCCTGAGCATCAACGGAGGCGTGTTGATGATGTGCGACGACTTCTGCGCCGCCATGGGCGAGAAGTCGCAGACCCCGGAGGCGCTTGGCGGCAGCCCGGTCACCTTCCATTTGCAGGTTGAAGACGCCAACGCCGCATGGGCCAAGGCCCTGGCCGCTGGCGCCGAGGTGAAAATGCCCCTGGCCGACCAGTTCTGGGGCGACCGCTACGGACAGCTGCGCGATCCATTCGGGTTCTATTGGTCGATTGGACAAAGTATCAGCAAGCCCACCCCCGCAGAGATCGAGGAGCGCGCCAAGACAGCGTTCGCAACCATGTAGTTTTGATCCGGCGGGGCATGAGCGCGCTGGCGCTTCACCCCGCCGGGTTTCTCAATCCGAGTACTTGACCGAACAGCCATAGGGGCGCGTAAAGGGGTTTGCCACGGGCTTGCCCGCCATCGCCTCGGTCAGGGCGTCGGAGACGTAGTTGTGTGCGCCGCGCACGTCTTCGGGATCGGGTGTGGGCCGGTCGTCGATGGCGCCGTCATAAATTACTTTGCCAGAGGGATCGATGACGATCATCTGGGGAGTGGTCTTGGCATTGTAGAGGTGGCCGAGCTTGCCCTCGGGGTCCAGCAGGACGGCGGTCGGGGAGGCGTGTACCTCAGCCAGATAGGCATTTTCCTGATTCGGCGTCATGTAGCCCTGCTGGCCGGGAGCCGATGAAATGACAGTGAACCAGACCACGCCCTTCCCGGTCCATTCCTTCTGCAAAGCCTGCATGTTGCCTGAGACATAGTGCTTGCGGGTAAAAGGACAGCCCTGGTTGTGCCACTCCAGCACCACGTACTTGCCGCGATACTGCGCCAGGGTTTCGGTTTGGCCGCGGGAGTCGGTTGCGGTAAAGCCAGGGGCGGTCGCGCCCACGCGAACTGCCTGCGCGCCAGCGGAAACGGCCAGCAGCGCGGCCAGAGCCGCCGCGCATCCGGAGAGACAAGAGCCGAATTTCATTAGAGTCAACCTCCTGAGGGGAATTCAGACGATCAACTTGATTACTTCTGGTTGGACGTTGCTACGCTCGTTTGCGTTGCAGACCTGGGCAACTTCTCCAGGGCATCCGTGACGATACCCGGCGTCAGCAACTCGGGGAGGAGCCGCGGGCTCTTTTCGCCGGGGACGTAGAGTGCGTAGGCCGGAACGCCGCTGCGGCCCAGCGCTGTCAGCGTTTGGGTAATGGCCTCGTCGTGGCGGGTCCAGTCAGCCTTCATCAAAACCACATTCTTTGCCTGAAATGCCTGCTCGACGTCAGGCCTGGTCAACGCCACACGCTCGTTGACCTGGCAGCTGAGGCACCAGCTTGCGGTGAAGTCCACAAAGACGGGCTGTCCCGCCGCCAATGAACGGCTCACGGCCGCCTCAGACCATGGCTGCCAAAGGCCTTTCATTTCCGGCGGATCCGAAGTTTCCGAAGCAACAACCAGCTTTCCGGGGGCAAATACACTGACTGCCACAACTCCCAGCAGAACCACCGACGCAACCGCCGTGGCCCAGCGGCGGGCCGGCCAGCGACCGAGAAACCAGCCTGCAATGGCCAGCAGCAGGAAGTTTGCCAGAAGCGCCGCCAGCATCCCCGCTCCATAGGCTCGCGCAAGAACCCAGGCCAGCCAGATGACGGTTGCGAAGATCGGAACGGAGACAGCCTGCCGCAGCACTTCCATCCAGACGCCGGGACGGGGCAAGAGGCGCGTCCAGGCCGGCTGAAGCGTGAGCGCCACATAGGGTGCGGCAAGACCCAGGGCCAATGCCGTGAAGACGGCAAAAGTCACGGTCGCGGGCTGAGCCAGCGCATAGCCGATGGCCGCTCCCATAAAGGGCGCGGTGCACGGCGTAGCCACCACGACGGCAAGAACCCCGGTGAAGAAGCTGCCCGCATAGCCCTGTTTCGCAGCCAGCGAACCTCCTGCGCTGGTGAGGGTAAGACCGATCTCAAACTGCCCGGCCAAGGAGAGTCCCAGGAAGAACAACAGCCCGGCCATTAAGGCCAAAAACACCGGCGACTGGAACTGGAATCCCCAGCCCAGGGTCGATCCAGCGGCGCGCAAACCGAGCAGGACGGCCACCAGCACCCAGAATGCGACCAGAATGCCCGCGGCATAGACCAGCCCATGCGCGCGGAGTTTGTGCCGCTCCTCGTTGCCGGAGTTGACCAGCGCCAACCCCTTGAGGAAAAGCACCGGAAAGACGCAGGGCATGAGGTTCAAGATCAGTCCGCCCAGGAAAGCCAGGCCAGCAGTCCTCAGCAAGACTAGCCAGGACAAAGATGATGCGGCGGAGGGAGCCGGTACTGAAGGCTGCGCCGCGACAGGCTGCGGTGCGGCCGGAGGAGCGGCTGGCGAGGAAGAACTCGCCGCGGAAGCAGCAGCCGGAGCAGGCGCAGTGGCCGGAACCGCAGCCGCCAAACCCGGCAGCGCGACAATTTCGAAGACTCGTCCGCCGGAAAGCTCCAGAACGCCCCGCAGTTGAGCCGGGTTGGCCGTCAGATTCGCGTCCTTCTTGAGTTCGAGGACCAGCCCGCCCGCGGTGGGCGTGAACTTTTGCGGTGCAGGATTGTCGAGAATGTCCTGGTCCGCGGGAAAAAACGCGGCTTCCGTCTCCCGGCGGCCAGTTTGGACCGTAAGGCGAAAACCCTCCTTGGAAGGTTGAAAACCGAGCCTGGAACCGGCGGGCAGCGGCTTGGGCAGCCGGCCCAGGAATCGCTTGAAAATCGCTGCATCGGAAGCCACGGACACCGGCTTGGCTGGATGGTCGAGAATGTCCCGGCTCACTTCCAGTTCCGCTTTGCCGGGAATGCAGGTGGCCTGGCAGACCAGCCAATCGACCTTGGCATGGAGCGTGGCAGGTCCGGGCTTCGCGGTTCCGGCCACGCTCAGTGTCAGCGGGAACAGCACCTCGTCCTCGTACCCGAAATCCATCAGGGGACCGAGCGGCAGGCGCTTTGGCGCCGGAAACTGCAATGGGCCGGCGGTGATGCCGGCGGGCAAAGTCCAGCGAATGTGCGGCGGCTCGCCGGCGTCGCCCGCATTCTTCCAGTAGACGTGCCAGCCGGGCTCGATCTTGAAATGGAGGCCGGCGTCGGCCGTTTCACCCCGGCTCAGCGCCTGCGGGAGGACCAGAAGCTCGACGCGAACGTGGGGCGCATCCGCCGAACTGGGCAACGCGGAGGAAGGCAAGCAAGCGGCAAACAGGGCCGGCAGCACGAAAATCAGACGGGAAAGGCGCATGGGAGGGTGACGCTGACTCCTAACAGTTGGACTCAGTGTACCGAAGGATGGTCGCAGGGAGTACCAACTCCTCTATTTCGCTCGCGCGGCGTGCTCGCGGAAGATGCAGTCGTTCTGCACGCATTTGACCCCGGCGGCGCGGGCGCGGGCGATCGCCTCCTCGTGAATGACGTCATCCTGGAGCCAGAGATACGGAATACCCAGCCGGATCACATCGTCCACGATGGCCGGAACGTGCTCCGAGGCGCGGAAAACGTCCACCAGATCGATGCCGGAGCCGGTCTGCTCGCGGGCTGCGACCTCGGCGGCGTCGAGGTCCGGAGAACAAGCAAGGCCAAGAACCTGGCTGAGCGCGGGATTGACCGGGAAGACGCGATAGCCGTTGACGGCCAGATAGCGGCCGACATTATGACTGGCGCGCCAAGTCTTGTCGCTCATGCCCACCACGGCGATGTTTTGCGCGGTGCGCAGCATTTCGTCGATAACGGCAGGGTCGTTATTCATGCTTCTCTATTCTGCAGGAAGCCTGAGCTTTGAGGAAAGATGCGCTTGCTTTGGCGCGAAAAAGCACCATTTGGTGTCAAAACTGGCTGAATCGACTTCACGTGACCGATCTTGAAAATCGGGCCGATGAAACTGATTTCCCAAGGGCAAAGTTGAGCCTCCGCGGTACTCTTTTACCGAAGAAAGGATCACGATGGACCGTCGTCAGTTTGCAACTCGTTCCCTCGCCGCCGCTGCGGGCGTTATGCTGCATCGCCAATTCAGCCACGCTGCTGCCCCACTTTCGGCGGTGCAAGTGCCCGGGTCGGTGCCCGATTCGTCCATTGAGAAGGCACGTTTCCCCGAAGGCTTCATCTGGGGCACAGCCACGGCCTCGTACCAGGTGGAAGGAGCATGGAACGAGGACGGCAAGGGCGAATCCATATGGGACAGGTTCACGCACACGCCGGGGAAAGTAAGGGGAGGCGTGACAGGGGATGTTGCCTGCGACCAGTACCACCTCTATCCGCAAGACATCGCATTGGCCAAGCGGCTCAACCAGAAAAGCTACCGCTTTTCGATTTCCTGGCCGCGCATTCAGCCTGTCGGAACCGGCGCGCCGAACATGAAGGGGATTGATCACTATAGCCGTCTCGTCGATGCTCTTCTTGAAGCCGGCATCCGGCCCTGGTGCACCATGTACCACTGGGATCTCCCGCAGGCGCTCGAAGATCGGGGCGGCTGGCCAAACCGGGATCTCGCCAGCTACTTCGCGGACTATGCCGGCATTCTTGCCAAGCATCTGGGCGATCGCATCACAGTCTGGGCGCCCTTTAACATGCCCTGGGCAATCGCCTTCATGGGCTATGCCGCCGGGGCCTTTCCGCCTTGCCGGACCAGTTTCAGGGATTTTTTGAAAGCGGCGCACACCCTGGCTCTTGCCCAGGCGGAGACGCACCGCGCAGTCAAAGCAGCATCTGCCCAGGCAACTGTGGGGAGCGCGTATGAGATGGCCCCCGCATACCCCAAGACCGACTCAGACGACGACCGCGCCGCCGCCGCCCGGTACCATGCCATGAACAACGTCTTCTTTCTTGAAGCGGCCATGCATGGCCGTTACCCGAAGGCTTTCGTTGGAGAACCGCCATACGACCTGATGGGCTTCAAGGCGGGCGATGAAAAGCTTCTCTATGCGCCGCTGGACTGGGTGGGCTTTCATTTCTATACGCGCCGCATCGTCTCGGACGCCAGCAAGGAGCAATTTCTCGGCGGAGGCAATTTCAGCGGCACGGAGATTGAGAACAATTCATCAGGCGGGCGCGATCCTTACACGCGCTTCCGCGCCGCAATGCCCACGGAGGGTCCGCTCACCGACGCCGGTTTGGAAGTGTGGCCGCGTGGCATGTACGACCTGGTCACTCAAATCTCAAGGGAATACAACCACCCGATCATCGAAATCACCGAAAGCGGGTGCGGTTATCTCGATGCTCCCGATGAAGAACAGAATGGCCGCATCCCGGATGGGCGTCGAATCCAGTGGTACCGCGAAGTGCTCGCCGAACTGGCTCGCGCGATCGCCGAAGGAGCCCGGGTGCGTGCCTTTCATGCCTGGACTCTTCTCGACAACTTCCAATGGGCGGAGGGATTTACCGAGCGCTATGGGTTGATCTATACGGACTTTCGCAGCCAGAAGCGCACGATCAAGGATTCCGGGCTCTGGTACGGCCGCGTGGCTGCTTCCAATCGGCTCAATGTGTGAGGCCTGAGTGGCAAACGGGCGGCTTGACCGAACAAGCGCAGCATGTTTGCCTCTCGCTGCGCGGAGATAGCGAGATGGCGGGCGGGGTTGGACGACTCCCGCCCGAAACTGCTCCCGACTCGCAGCCGGTTAGACGTCCAGATCGTCGTCCGCTTCGGCGACCACGGCAGTGCCGCGGCGCTTGGCGAGCAGGTAGCCGCGCAGGAAGGGCTCAAGGTAGCCGTCCAGCACTTTGTCCACATCGCCCACCTCGACCTTGGTGCGATGGTCCTTGGCAATGCGGTAGGGCTGCAACACGTAGGAGCGAATCTGCGAGCCGAAGTTGATTTCCAGCTTTGAGTCTTCGAGCTTCTTGGTGACGGCGCGCTTCTTGTCCAGTTCGTATTCGTAGAGCCGCGAGCGAAGGATCTTCATGGCCTTGTCGCGATTCTTGTGCTGCGAGCGCTCGTTCTGGCAGCAGACGACGATCCCCGTCGGAAGATGCGTCATGCGCACGGCCGAGTCAGTGGTGTTGACGTGCTGGCCGCCCTTGCCGCCGGAGCGGTAGGTGTCGATGCGCAGGTCTTCGACCTTCACGTCCACATGGATGGTCTCGTCAATTTCAGGTGAGACGTAGACGGAAGCAAAAGAGGTGTGCCTCCGCTTGGCTGAGTCGAAGGGCGAGATGCGCACCAGGCGGTGAACGCCGCTTTCGCCGGCCAGTTGCCCGAAGGCGTACTCGCCGATGATGGTGAATGTGGCAGACTTGATGCCGGCCTCGTCGCCGTCCTGGTAGTCGTTAATCTCGGTCTTGAAGCCCTGCTGCTCGGCCCAGCGCAGATACATGCGCATCAACATCTCGGCCCAGTCCTGGCTTTCGGTGCCGCCGGCGCCGGGATGGACGGTGACGATGGCGTTCATCGGGTCGGCTTCCCCGTTCAGCATGGTGCGGGCTTCGAGCTCCTCGTTGAACGTGGCCAGGGCCTTGATATCGCGCTCCAGGTCGGCGAGAACGTCTTCGCCCTCCTTCGCCAGTTCGAAGTATGCTTCGATGTCACCCGATCGACGCACCAGTTCCTCGTCGTCGGCGACCATGGTCTCAAGACGCTTGCGTTCCCGCATGATCGGCTTGCTGGCCGCGGGATCGTTCCACAGGGCCGGGTCGGCCAGTTTGGTTTCTATGTCGGCGAGTTCCCTGCGGATGCGAGCAGGGTCAAAGATACTCCCGCAGGTCGCGAACTTGATCGCGGACGGGAGCATAAGCGAATTCGAGATCGTTTAACGTCATGCTTTTGCTCTTAAGACCTGGCTTTGTGTTGAACTGTGACGCTGCGTTTCCGTTGTCCGATCTAGAATACCACTACATTGGTTTCGACCTTTTTGTAAGGTCAATTACATCTTCAGCCGCGTAACCGTAATAAAACGTTTTTGTGAAGGGGCTGGATACAGAACAAATAGGGAATTCAGTTGGGACGGAAAATTTTTGCGAGAGTTGTGTAGGGTCCGCAGCGATCAAAAGCCAAATTTCCTCTGCTTTTTTCCTGTAGGTATTAATCTTCTTGGCTTTTTTGTCGATCTCCGCTTGGAGGTACTCAGGGGTTAGGGTTGCAACCAGTCCAGCCTTTACGACAGTCCAATGAGCAAAACGAAGTTCAGGCACTCTTTCGGTATGAATGAAATAGACCAAATCCAATAACGGGTGTTTTTCATTCTCTTCCTCGCACGATCTCCATTTGACTGCCTGCGAATTCTCGAGGCTCATACTTTGAATCTGATATGCAATAAGCTCAGCGATCTGATCGCCCTTCTTCTTGTCGAGCGTGATCCGGTCTGAGATAACAATTGTTGACAGAACCGGAGGGTTGCCGGCAAGGAAATAGATTTCTCGTGCCCTGGACATGATCCGATCAGCATTCGACTCAATTCTTTTGAGAAGCGATTCTTCCGCCGGTTTGGGATTCGCCTCCGATTTATTACTTCTGATGAAAAGCTCTGTCAACTCGATACCGACCGTGCGCCCTTCAAGGTCGATTAAGAAGTCAGGAGATTCTCCTGGCACGATGCGTGTGGGTGTGATTCCTTGGTGCTCAAGAAATCGGTCCAGCAAAAACCTTTCGCGCTGTTTCTTCTTCTCATCAGACCCCATCCAGCCCTCCTTCTAAGGTCATGGATATGGCCGAGTGCCTCAGGTCCGGATTTTCGGATCTGGGGTGCGCCGTCAAACTCCGTCGCCCTGCAGAACCTACGCCACCTTGATCTCCTCAAGCAGATCGGGGTGACGGTCGAGTACTTTGAGCAGTTTGACCAGCGCCAAAGGTGGCTTGGTCTTGCCGTTCTCGTAGCGCGAGAAGGCATTGACGCCGCCGCCGAAGATTTCGGCCGCTTCGCGCTGGTCGAGTGCGAGTTTCTTGCGCACCTTGACAATAAATTCAGGATCGACGATAGCGGCATTGACCTGTTTGGAAAAAGCCTGCATCTCGCGCATGACGCGTTCGGAATCCTCCCTATCGTGGATTGATTCGCCGCAAGCCGGGCAGAAATCGCCTGTCGTTTTCAAAATGGTGGTCTCGCCCTTGTAGCTATAGGGGATGTCACGGGTATCGTGGATCAACTCGGCAGCGCCGCAAATAGGGCATTTCATGGTCATAACTCCTTGAACGAGACGATCAGCACGTCATCGATGACAGTCAACTTGAGGTAGATGGGGCCCGCGCTGGTCTGGGGACGGTATACGTCCTGCCATATCCGGTGATCGGCATAAGTGGTCATGGACTTGTGAAAATCCTTCATGGTCAATGAAGCAACCACCGCTACCATTCCGCTGAAATCGAAACCGAGGAGAGCGGCGGTCGTACGCGCCGTGTGCGTTACTCTCACCTTGCCTTCGTCGATCAGTGCTTTGACTCGCAACAACGAGCAGTGCGGAGTCCACTTCTCCATGAGATTAACCTACTTGGTTACTTTTGGCAAGCAGTGATTTTCTCGTTGCCCAAACTATGGTTGCTAAGCTCAAAAGCGCACAGGCCCAGGCAAACAGGTCGCCGTGGGCGGTGTAGAAGGTGATGTCGTCGCGGAAACCAAAGGCGGCGGGCAGGGCGTCCGCCTGGTGGCGGGGAATGCTCTGGCGCACCCGGCCGTAGGGATCGATGGCCGCGGTGATGCCGTTGTTGGTGTCGCGCAGAATCCAGCGGCGATTCTCGATCGCTCTCATGCGCGCCATGTTCAGGTGCTGCCAAGGGGCGCTGGTGTCGCCGTACCAGCCGTCGTCGCTGATGTTGACCAGCACTTCCGCGCCAAGTTGCGAGAACTGGCGCACCTCGTCGGCGAAGACCGCTTCGTAGCAGATGAAGACGCCGTAGCGATGGCCGTTCACCCGGAAGACCTTGCGGTCGTCGCCGCGCGTGAACTCCGAGACCCGGCCGGTGAGCTTGCGGGCAAAGAAGAGCAGCCGCTTGAAAGGAATGTATTCGCCGAAAGGGACAAGGTGGATTTTGTCGTAGCGGCCCACGCGTGCGCCATCCGCTGCGACGACCAGCGCCGAGTTGTAGTCGTGCCACGCCTGCTCTTCCTCTGAAAAGCTCATTCCGATATTGCCCACCACCAAAGGCGATCCCGTGGAGCGTGCAATGGAGACCAGCGACTGCTGGAAACGGCCGTCATCCTCGAAGAATGGGGAAGGCGCTTCCGGCCAGACGACCAGGTCGGGATGGGTGGCGTAGGGCGGGCAGACGATTTCTCCGCTGGGCGCGCCGGTCTGCGGAATTCCGGCAATGTAGGTTTTGCACTGCTCGCCCGCCAGGCGCGTGAACCCGGCAATGTGGCTGTCCCATTCACCGGGACCTGACCAAAGGTTCTCTGCAGCCACGTCGAGATTGGGCTGGACAAGGACGGCGGTGGCTGTGGGGGCGGACTTGGGCGGAGCAAGATAAATGCCCGCCGTTCCGCACATGAGAAGAGCGGCGCCGGCAATTCCCCATGGCCGCCGGCCGGAACAACGATCGAGCAGCAGGCCGCCGGCGATGAGCGCGTTGACGGCAACCAGCAAAAAGCTGATGCCGTAGACACCGGTCCAGGGCGCAAGCTGGTTGACCAGCCCGTTATCCACCTGCGAGTAGCCGAGTTGATCCCAGGGCACAGAGGTAATGCGGGCAGCCGCAAGTTCCAGCGCGGTCCACAGGATGGGCGCGAACGCCAGCGCCAGGCGCGTGCTTCCGGTGGCCCGGCGCACAAGCAGAACGCCGAGGCCAAACAAGCCGAAGTAGAGGCCCAGCACAAGGCTGAATCCCAGCAGGAGAAGAGTCGGAGCGAAGCGCGGCATATCGCCGTAGCGAAGCATCGTATCGCGGACCCAGTAGCAATTGCCCGCATACCACAACACGCCGCAGAGATAGGCGAGCAAAAAGCCGCGGCGGAGGGGGCGCGGATGATCCACGCAGGAAGGCGACAAAAGTGCCCACAGCAGCGGGACCAAGGCACACCATGCGAAAACTGTGCGCCAGGCGGGCATTGGCCCGGCGAGAGGAAAGGGTAATTCGAGCAGGCCGGCAGAGAGACCGGCCGCGGCCCACAACTTCCAGGATATGCGCTGCATACAGGCCCCAAGTTTATCGCATTGGGCTTGCCGACGGCAGCAGCGAGACCTGGCCGGTCGCAATCAGGACCGCAGTCGGAAGCGGGTCGGGCCCGCACAGGGGAATCGAGAAAACACGCTCTGCTGGAAAAGTGCTCTGAACTGCCTGAGACAGGCTACAATTTCAGTATGCAACTGGCTATCTTTGCAATTCGAGCGCTGGAAGTGATGTTTTTTGTCGGCCTGGTGGGGTCAAGTGTGGTCGTGGTCATCAGCTTTATCGAGGATGCAAAGGAATTGATCGGGGACGAATAGCCGCTCCCATGCAGGTGGAGGGAGGATTCCCGTTAATTTGATTGACTCCTCTGCAATTCGGACATAAACTCAGCGCAGTGCGGGGGGATGATTTACCCTCCCGCGATTCCAGAAAGCCGGCCGTCGCGCCGACACAATCGTGATGGCATCAAACCGAACGACCGTAGCCCCTCCTTCTGACCGCGTACGTCTTATCGTGGCGTCCTCGGTGATGCTCACGTTCATCTCCTTTTGGCGCGCCGCCGCCATTGTTCTCAACGATCTTGGATCATCAGCGTTTTATGCCGGGGGCATTGCCGAGCAGGCAGTCGGTGCAGCCGCGCCGTGGTTCATTCTCGGCATCATGCTGTTCAGCTTCGCGGTGCGCGCAGTGTACGTCGAGAGCTGTTCGATGTTCACGCGCGGGGGCGTCTACCGAGTCGTGAAGGAGGCCCTGGGCGGCACCTTCGCCAAAGTCAGCGTTTCAGCGCTGATGTTCGATTACATTCTCACGGGGCCAATCTCCGGCGTTTCGGCCGGGCAATATATTACAGGCTTGATGAACGAGATGTTGACGGTGGCGAACAGCAGCCACTGGCTCCCTCCGGCCCTGATGGACGCGCAAAACCATCCCTTCCAGTTCAATATGAATTCCACCTCGGCGGTGTTTGCGGCCGCGGTGACGATTTATTACTGGTGGCAGAACATCAAGGGCATCGAGGAATCCAGCGGCAAGGCTCTGCGGGTCATGCAGATCACCACGGTAATGGTGGTGATTCTTCTGGCATGGGGCGTGTACTCGGTGTTTCTGCGCGGGGCCCAATTGCCGCCGTCTCCTATCCCCTCGCATCTCAAATTCAGTAACGAGGCCCTGGGCTTCCTGAACGGACGAGGTCTGCCGATTCTGGGCCTGTTCGGCATTCTGATGGCCTTCGGCCACTCCATCCTGGCCATGAGCGGCGAGGAGAGCCTGGCCCAGGTCAATCGCGAAATCGAGCACCCGAAGCTCAAAAATCTGAAGCGCGCGGCGATTGTTATCGCCATCTATAGCCTGATTTTTACCGGCGGCGCTACGCTGCTGGCTTCGATGCTGATTCCCACATGGGAGCGCACCCACATCTACCAGGACAACCTGATCGCCGGCTTGGCCATGTACATGGTGGGCCCGATGTTCTGGCGCATCGCCTTCCGCATCTTCGTGGTGCTGGTCGGCTTCCTGATTCTTTCAGGCGCCATCAACACCTCGATGATCGGTTCGACCGGCGTGCTGATGCGCGTGGCCGAGGACGGCGTACTGACTGACTGGTTCCGCAAGCCGCACAGCAAGTACGGCACCAGCCATCGCATCGTGAACATGGTCTTTATCCTCCAGATGATCACGATCGTCGCCAGCCGCGGCAACGTGATCACCCTGGGCGAGGCTTATGCTTTCGGCGTGATCTGGTCGTTCACCTTCAATAGCCTGGCCATGCTGGTGCTGCGCATGAAGTATCGCGGCGAGCGCGGCTGGAAGGTTCCACCCAATCTGCGCATCGGGCGAGTCGAGATCCCCATTGGGCTGCTCTCGGTCTTCCTCGTCCTGCTCTCGACCGCCATCGTCAACCTTTTTACCAAGTCGGTGGCCACGGTCAGCGGTATTCTTTTCGCCGCGGCTTTCTTCATCATCTTCAGCGTGTCCGAGCGCCGGAACCTGAAGAAACATGCCCTGACCGCACGGCAGATGAAGGATCACTTCCAACTGGAGCACCAGGACACGATCAGCCGGGAATCGGCGGCCATCCGCCCCGGCGGAGTGATGGTGACGATGCGCGACGCTGCCAACCCCTTCGCGCTGAAATGGACGCTTGCCCACACCCACACCGAAGAACAGGACGTGGTGGTGCTCAGTGTGCGCATGATGGGCGTGGGTGGACCGGAATATCTGAGCGCGGAAGACCAGAGCTTCAGCGAACATGAGCAGATGATCTTTACCAAGGCCATTTCTGTGGCTGAAAGCTTTGGCAAGAAGGTTTCTCTGCTCCTGGTGCCCGCCGGGGACGTATTTGCCGCGCTGGCCCAGGCCGCAAACTCGATGGAGATGGACTCGGTGGTTTCAGGAACCTCAAGCACGATGACTGCCGAGGATCAGGCTTTCCACATGGGACAGGCCTGGGAAGCGCTGCCGGAACCCAAACGGCAGTTCAACTTCTATGTCATCGATCCGGGCGGCGAATCGAAGGTGTTTTACATTGGGCCGCATGCGCCCAAGCTGAGCCCCGACGATGTGCAACTTGTACATCGTTTGTGGGTGAACATGCGCCGCGATCCCTCCGTTCAGGACCTGCACCACAGCGATATCATTACCTATGCACTTACCCGGCTGGCCGGCCAGTATGCCCGGGAGAAGCAGGAGATTCTGCGCGACCTGCGCAGCTACCGCGCCTCTGGAACACCCGCGACTGTTCGGCTTGGCGGCCAGGGCCTTGCAGGGCTTCCTTCGCCGCCGACCGCGTCCGACCGGCCTATGCCCAAGCCGCCGCGCGCATCCTAGCTTCCCCAAAAGAGCAGAGCTTCTATAAGATCTGGTGCAAGTGCAGGTTTGCCATGACTCTGCCCTGTGCGGCGACTTTGCCTTCGAAGAATCCCACGCATGGCCTTCCCGCGCTGTCCGGCAGGAGTAAGACTGCCCTCGCACCAGCTTGCGACCAACGGACGGCAGTGACCTCGATTGAAACCAAACAAGACAGAACTTCCCTGCTTCTGCCCTGGCTCAGGAGTCAACTATCGGCGGCCTCGCCGCAAAGAGTCTTGCTGAAAGTCGTTCTCTATCCCGCAACGTACCATATTTTTTGTTTGTAAAAGAGTTTTCAGTTGCGTATTGTTTCTTTCAGAATAAGTGGATGGCCCGTGCGGCATTTGACTTAGGCAAGATGGGGGAGGGACCACTTATAGGGCACTTAACAGGAGGAACCGTGGGCGTATCAGAGATCCTTGTCCAAATCGATCGCGAGATTGCGCAATTGCAACAGGCGCGTGCGCTGCTGGCCGGTGGCGCAGTGTCTGCATCCAAGAGGGCTGCGGCACCCGCCGCCAGGAATGTTGCCAAGAAAAAGAGGAATCTCACACCGGAAGGACGAAAGCGCATCGCAGAGGCGGTCAAGCGGCGCTGGGCGGAACAGAAGAAAGCAGCAGCGGGCAAGTAACTGGGGATAGATAGGGGCCGGCTTTCCCGTCGGCCCTATATCTTAGCTGGTTCATTGCCAGAACAACGTCCGAACTAAGTCTTTGACAACATAATTTTGTGATCTGAAATACATGCTCTCTGCCAAGTCTCAAAATTGGGACCTTGGAGCAACCGCCATCGCACGGAATCACATTGTTAGAGATTAAATGGATTCCCCGGGCGCCCATCGCACCACTTGAACACCGGGATCGACCAAGGCAGCCAGTTGTTCCGGCGTTCCTTTCAGCGGCGGGAAGGTTCCAAAGTGTAGCGGCAGGACCATCGCCGGCTCCAGAAAGCGCACTGCCAGCGCAGCTTGCTTGGGACCCATGGTGAAGTGGCCTCCGATAGGAAGCATGGCCACGCTGGGCTGATATAGCTCACGAATCAGCCTCATGTCTCCGAAAACAGAGGTGTCGCCGGCGTGGTAGAGGACGGGGCCATCCGCAACAGCTAACACATACCCTGCCGCCACTCCCACATAGTGGGTTCCCGTCTCATCCTGCGCTCCGGAGGAATGCCTGGCCTCGACCATCGTGACAGCAACATCGCTTAATTGCACGGTTCCACCCAGATTCATCCCAATGGTGTTCGCCACACCTTTGCCCGCAACATAGGCTGCGAGCTCATAGATGGCCACCACGGTTGAACCATGCTTGGCCGCCACCGGCACAACATCGGACATATGGTCTCCGTGGCCGTGAGTCAGCAGGATGTAATCGATCCTGGCTGGCAGGACAAAGCCCTTCGGGTACTTGGGATTTTGCGCAATGTACGGGTCGATCAGAATGCGGGTGCCCTTGCCGGTTTCGATCAGAACGGTGGCATGACCCAGCCAGGTGATGTGCGTACCCTTCAATGAACTCATCGTTTCTCCTTCAAGGCAGTTGAGCCGTCGATGCTAGCGCGTAATGATAACCTCCGAAACGCTGTCCTTGGCAAGGAACTGGCGGTGGCCTGACCAGGCGGCGAAAAGCCGCTCGATGCTGCGGTTGGCAAAGGTGCGCTGAATGGGAAACGGCTGGGTCAACTGCACCTCGACATCGTCGCCGGGGGTGATGTGGAACCGGCAGTGCACCGTCTCGGCGCCCTGCATCCGGGTATGAAAAAAAGCCAGCACCTGCCCGCCGTGGTTCATGGACTGGTACAGGTGCGCAACCACGGGCGCAACCAGTGCTTCAGGGAGATAGTCGAGGGTGGTCCACAAGAGCACCACGTCAAACATGCGCCCCGAGAACTTGAGCGTTTGTTCGAGATAGCCTTCGACGTTCCAGATCGGGTTGCCCGCCTCGTCGACGCCGGTCTGCCAGTTCCCCGTCCAGGCATCGCGAACCAGGTCGGCCAGGAAGACGCTGTGGCCCAGGCCGGTCAGGTAGTTGATGTTGCTGGGTGAGGTGAAGCCAACATCGATCACGCGGAGGCCCGGCTCTGCCTGAAGCCGCTGGCGCAGTTCCGCCCATCCCCCGGAGTGGCGCGGAACCTTTGCCCCGATCAGCCCTCCGGAGGCGGGAATGGCAGGACTGCTCTCCTGCTTCTTGCCAAACCAACGCCTAAACACCCTTAACTCCCCTCCCGGTCAAGCTGACGATATGCCGACAACGCGGCGCCCAGATTCCGATCAAAAGATACCGCCGACCTGGGTCGCGTTCTGGCTGTCGTGTCCCTTGGAAACGGACTGCGTCAGATCCACCTTTCCACGGAAGACCGCATTGTCTTCTACCGCCAGACGGAGGGCGCGGATATCGCCTTCCACCTGGCAACCGGCGCGCAACTCGACCCGGCCGCTGGCGACTACATTCCCCTTGACCTGGCCTTGAATCAGGACGTCTTTGGCGGAGAGGTCGGCGGCAACATTCGCATTCGGGCCGATGGTCAACCGGCTCTCCGAGAGGTTTACGGTCCCCTCCACGCGCCCATCCACGATCAAGTCTTCACTGCCCTTCACTTCGCCGCGAATTACAACTGTTTTACCGATGCGCGCGGAAGTATTTTCTGCTGTCATGGTGTCATTCCTTCCAGGACCGTCCTTGGATCGTTCTCAGAGACTTGTAGCCCGGTGCTCGTCAGGCCGGGCCGCGGCTCCCTGGGGTCGCTTTGGCACAAGCCATGTCTGCTTCAGTCTACGGGATTTCTGAAAAATGCAATTGGCCCTGCCCGAACTATACGCAACCCGGCCACATTGCTTCAATGCTTCAATCGCTGCGACCAGACAGGAATCCGTGCGTCCAATGAAACATAACCTTCCGAGATCTGACACCGGTGACCCATGCCCGCTAAACTGATTACTGTGCGCAGTCTTCTTTCCTTCCTTCTTCTGCTGCCCTGGACCGCCGCATCCTTTGGCCAGGCCAATCCCGGCAATGCTCCCGCGCAGGCCCATGAACTGCTGGAGCGGGCCCTTGCAACCGAGTTGCGAGCCGCCAGGGATGCAAGCCACCCGATGCGCTACCGGCTGCGCAAGTCCAGCCCCCGGCTAACCTCGACAAAAGAGATTTTTGAAACCAAAGACGGCGCGGTGGCCCGTCTGGTGTCAATCAACGACAAGCCTCTGAGCCAGGCCGATGAGCAAAAGGAACAGGCGCGTCTCGATGCATTGCTCGCCGATCCCAGCCAGCAAAGGCATCGCAAGCAGACTGAGGACCAGGACACAGCCCGCGCCCTGAAAGTGTTGCGCGCCCTGCCCAGTGCATTCCTCTATCAGTTTGCGGGCACCGGCGCCGGCCCCACAGGCAAGGTGGCGAAATTCACCTTCAAACCCAACCCGAACTTCATCCCCCCCGACCTGGAGACGCAGGTGCTGACCGAGATGACGGGCGAGGTCTGGGTCGACTTCGCACAAGAGCGGGTGACGCGGCTGGAAGGCCATCTGCAGCAGGATGTGGATTTTGGCTGGGGCATCTTGGGCCGGCTGAACAAAGGCGGTTGGATCGTCATCGAGCAGGCCGATGTGAGCGGGCGGCAATGGCGCATCGTGCGTTTTCAAATGGTCATGAGCGGCCGCGTACTCTTCAAGACCAAGAGCTTCGACACGGTGGAAGAGGAGACCCAGTTTGCGTCTCTGCCAGCCGGGCTGGGCTACCAACAGGCCATTCAGATGCTGCGCGCCCCTGCGGAGAGCGCTGCGCAGGTTAGACGGTAGTCCCACGGTTGTACTTGCTTTCCCTCACAGAAAGGCGCAACAACAAATCGGCCCTACCCGGACGGGTAGGGCCGATTTGTTGCTCCAACTCAACTCTTACTTGGCGTTGGCGACCACGGCGAAGACGATCACCAGGGTAAACAGGGTGAGCGACTCCATGAAGGCCAGGCCGAGAACCAGGAAAAGCATGATGCCGGCGCGGGCGCCGGGGTTGCGAGCCAGCGCTTCGGTTGCCGAAGCAGTTGCCTTGCCCTGGCCAAGGCCGCAAAGACCCGCAGCCAATGCCATGCCGATGCCGGCGCCAATCGGCACCAAGTTGATGGCCGTGGAACCACCATCCGCGAAGGCCGGAATGGCGAAACACAGAACCGCCAAGGCCATGAATACATATTGAAGTTTCTTCATAATTCTCCTGCTTCTCTTGGATTTGGCCGCCAGTGGGTGGTTGAGCTCACCGTGCTGGCCCCTCACGCTTGCGGCCATCCGTTTGCCCGGAGAGGAAGCGCCCTCCGGCGGAATCTTTTTCAGAAAAGCAGCTTCTAGCTCCTAGCTCCCAGCTTCAAAGGCCGCTGGCCAATGCCGCGGCTGGAAGCTAGTAGCAAATGGCTGCTTCTAGTGCTCGTGTGAAACCGCGCCGGTAAGATAAATCATCGCCAGCAGCATGAAGACATACGCCTGAATGATCGAGACGGCAAAGTGCAGTCCCAGGAAAATGGCGGGAATGGCCACCGGCACCAGCGAAAAGAAGACCAGGGTAACCAGATCGCTGGCCAGCATGTTGGCGTAAAGACGGATGGTGAGCGACATGATGCGGGCGAGATGCGAGATGATCTCGATGGGGAACAGGAGCGGCGCAATCCACCATAACGGGCCGGCAAATTGCTTGAGGTATCCAACCGGGCCCTGCACGCGGATGCCGTGAAGGTTGTAATAAAGGAACGTGAGCAGCGCAATGCCCAGCGGCACATACGGCTGGCTGGTGGGGGTGATGATGCCGGGAATCAGGCCGAGCAGATTGTTGATTACCACGAAAAGAAAGATGCAGGTGACGAAGGCCTGAAAGCGCTCGTGACCGTGGCCGATGATCTGGTCGCCCTGGCTGCCCGTGAACTCATGGATCATTTCGGCAATCTGCTGCGCCGGGTTGGGCTTCTCGACCGAGAGGGTGAGCCGGACGATCACAAAAAAGGCGATCAGGCCGCAGGCCACCAGAAGTTCCAGCGCAAAGGTGTCGGTGATAGGGGCGGCGGGATTGGCGGGATGCACGCCCAAGGCCTGCAGAATCGCGGCCACGGCCCCGCCGAACAGGTGGTTCAACAAGCGCGTAATTGCAAGAGTTTCCGGCATCGAGACTTGAATCTTTCTGTTTCCCGCCCAGGGTTGCCGAAGAGAGTACCGCTTATTCCCTGAGCAACCGCAACGCTTCCCAGGTTGTGGCCACAAAAGCCAGAGCCAGACCGCAGAGAAGCGCTACCACCGAACCATGGAAACACTTTAGGCTACCATAAATGGCCCCGGCATAGACTGTGAGCCGAAGCACAAAGAAGACCCCCACGGCAAGCGCACTGCGGGGGCTTTTCTGCTTGTCGAGCCGGGCATTGACGAAGCGCACCAGGCGCTGCCACTCGAAGATGCTGGCCACCGAAATAGCGGCTCCAACCGCCAGCATGGCCGCGTTGCGCCAGCCGGAGGCCACCAGCAGCACCACGGCGGGGATCAGCCCGAGGATCACTGTGTCGCGAATGGCCCGCTTGAGCAGGGCATCGAGCGCCGCATCGGTGAGGCTGGCGAGGGGGTGTGTCTCTTCACTCATCACTTGGCGCCGGGACTTCCCTTCCCATTCTCAGAGTCGCGGCTGCTGGCCAGCGCCAGCCGAACCACGTAAACCAACCCCGAGACCCCGCCAAAGACGATTCCGGCAATACCGATCCAGGAGGTGTGCAGGCGGCTATCGGCCCAGGCCCCGATCAGCCAGCCGATAAACGCCGACGAGGGCAGCAGAAGCGCAATCTGCATCAGCTTTTCGGCCTCGATCAGGCCCGACAGCCCTGCGGAGGCTTTGCTGCGCGGCTTGGCATCCGGAATGGGGCGGTTAAAAGGCATCCTTCGTGTTTATACACGATCAGCGGCCCTCCGCGCGCAAGAACGGCGGTCGGCTATTTCGTTTGCCAGGTAGCGAGCTTCCAGGCTTTGACGCGGTATTTGCCCTCGTCCTCGTCCAATGGCGCAAGGTTGAAATCGAAGGTTGCGTTGTTGTTGCCGACGGGAATCACTTTCACATTGGCGGCGAAGTAGTAGGTCTTGCCTGGCTCCGCGGTGAAGGAGGCAACATCGATACTCTTTTTGAGCATGCTGAGGGCCGACTGCCAACTCACGCAGACGTGATGTACCCCTGGGTCCACCGACACTGTGAAATAAGAGTTGTTGTTGTTGGCGCCAGCCCAGGCTCCGTCCAACCCGAAGCGGACCGTGGCATACATGAAGGGACCGATCGCGTGGTTTTCGTTTTCGATGAAGACGATTTGTGCCTTGCCATCCGCTGGAAGAGCGGGCGCAGTCTTGCTCTTTTCCGCTTTGACGTCGAATTTGACCTTGTCGTCGCCGCAGGCGTCGGGCAGAACGGTAGCCCGAGCCTGAACCGCGGCAACCAAGGACGCACCAAGGAACAATACAGCCAAACCACGCTTCATGGGTTTCTCCTGTGGATTTCAACACATACTCTAGCAGCAAGTTGCCTGCGCCGAGAAGAGCAGATTGAGTCTGCCCGGGGAGCAGCGTCCATGCGACGGACGATATACTGGCTGTTACACCTGTGACGCTGTTCACACACAAAGGAACCAACGTGTTCGATTCAGAATTTGAGCGCAGTCTGTTCGATTTGCGCAAGGCGAAGCTTGAAGAAATCGTGAAGCTCGGTCAGGCGGCTTACCCCAACCAGTTCCCTGCCTCGCACACCATCCCAGCGGTGCGCGCCAAGTGGGGCGAGAAAACCGCCGAGGACCTGGAAGCCAACCGCGCGACGGTTGCAATTGCCGGCCGCATCATGGCCATCCGCGCGCAGGGCAAGGCAGGCTTTGCCACGCTCCAGCAAAATGGGGAACGGCTGCAAATCTACGTCCGGCTGGACGCCGTTGGCGAGCAGGGCTTCGCGCTCTACAAGCTGCTCGACCTGGGCGACCACATCGGCGTCTCGGGCTACCTGTTCCGCACCCGAACCGGCGAGCTGACGGTCCACGTGGAACGGCTGACCTTCCTCGCCAAAGCCATGCTGGCGCTGCCGGAAAAGTTTCACGGCCTGGCCGACGTGGAACTGCGCTACCGCCAGCGTTACGTAGACCTGTTCACCAACCTCGAAGCCAGGGAAGTCTTCGTCAAGCGCGCCAAAGCGCTGAAGGCGCTGCGCCAGTTCTTCGACGAACGCGGCTACCTGGAAGTGGAAACGCCGATGATGCAGCAGATCGCCGGCGGGGCGGCTGCACGGCCCTTCAAGACCCACCACAATGCTCTCGACCAGGACCTGTTTCTGCGCATAGCACCGGAACTCTATCTGAAGCGGCTGGTAGTGGGCGGCCTGGACCGCGTGTACGAGATCAACCGCAACTTCCGCAACGAGGGCGTGAGCACGCAGCACAACCCCGAGTTCACCATGCTCGAGTTCTACCAGGCCTACGCGAACTACCACGACCTGATGCAGATCACCGAGGAGATGATCGCGTTTGTGGCGCAGGCGGTGAACGGAACCACGATCACCGAGTTCGACGGGCAAACGATCGATCTTGCCAAATGGCAGCGGCTCACCATGCGCGAGGCCATCCGCGAGTTCTGGCCGGAGGAAGCAGGCGCCAAGCCGGCAATGACCGCTTTCGAGTCCGCTCCGGTGCTGCAGGCGCGGCTCCATGCCGCCATGAGTTCCCTGGAAAAGGCCGCGGGCGAAACCACGCGGCTGAGCCCGGAGCGCATCGTGGAGCTGAAGACCATCCACGGCGCGGTAACCGCGGTCTACTTCGATTCGATGAAGGGCGCGCCATTGGGTAAGTTGGTCTACAACCTCTTCGAGGCGGTGGTGGAACCGTTCCTTATCCAGCCGACCATCATTTACGACTACCCGGTGGAGGTTTCGCCGCTCTCGAAAGCCAAACCCGACGATCCGGCGCACGTGGAGCGCTTCGAGTTCTTTGCCGGCGGCTTCGAGCTGGGCAACGCCTTCAGCGAGCTGAACGATCCGGTGGAGCAGCACAAGCGCTTTGAAGCGCAGCTTGCCGAGCGCCAGCGGGGCGACGACGAGGCGCACCAGATGGACGAGGACTACGTGCGGGCACTGGCTTACGGGCTGCCTCCCACGGGCGGCGAGGGCATGGGCATCGACCGTCTGATCATGCTGCTGACCGGGTCGAAGTCGATTCGCGACGTGATTCTGTTTCCGCTGATGAGAAAGCAGGGAATAGGGAACAGGGATCAGGGATCAGAAGAGCCGCCGACAACAGAGAAGAAATAAGCGGTTCAAGCACGCCTGCTTCAAAAGCGTTGCCCATTCTTGCGGTGCTGTTTGTTTTTCTGTCCCCTGATCCCTGACCCCTGTTCCCTTTCAAAGGAGCTCGATCCAACTTGAATCTACTTTTTGTCGGCGACATTTTCGGCAGCGCGGGTCGCAGGATCGTGCGCGAACACATCGGGCATGTGCGCGAGGCGCATGAGGTGGACCTGGTCGTCATCAACGCGGAAAACGCGGCCGGTGGATTCGGAATCACGCCGCAGATCGCCGAAGATCTCTTCGATCTGGGCGCGGACGTTCTAACCACCGGCAACCACGTGTGGGATAAGCGCGAACTGATCGACTACATGAACGGCGCGCCGGCCGACAGCCAGGAACGCGGACGCCGTGTGCTGCGGCCGGCAAACCTGCAACCGGGGCTTCCCGGTTATGGCGTTTTCGAGGGAACCACGCAGGGCGGCGTGGACTACGCGGTGATTCTGGTGATGGGCCGCGTCTTCATGAACGCCACCAACGACCCTTTCCACGCCGTCAACGACCTGCTGGCGGACGTCAAGGCCAAGGTCATCGTGGTGGACTTCCATGCAGAAGCCACCAGCGAGAAAGTTGCGATGGGCTGGTATCTGGATGGGCGCGTCACCGCGGTGCTGGGCACGCATACCCATATTCCTACCGCCGACGAGCGCGTTTTGCCTGGGGGAACCGCGTACCTGACCGATGTGGGCATGAGCGGCCCCTACGACAGCGTGATCGGCGTCCAAAAGGAGCTTGTGCTGCACAAGTTTCTGACCGGAATGCCGGGCAAGTTCGAAGCCGCCAAGGGAAACCCCAAAATGTGCGCCGTGCTGGTCACATGCGACCCTGCGACCGGGCGCGCCTCGCGGATTCAGCGCATCATGCTGGGCGAGTAACGGAAAACAGGGGTCAGGGATCAGTTTTCCGCGATTGGAATCATCCTGGGTGCATTTGACGCAGGTCAGGCCTGCCGCCGTTCTGGCTGTTCCCTGTTCCCTGATCCCTGTTCCCTGCTTTTCCACTACTTGATCAGGATCACCTGCGCAGTCGGATCGGTTGTCTGCACCGGCTTGCCCTCGACCGCGACGGGCGAGCGCTGAACGGTTTCTCCCCTGAAATGCGGTGCTGCGGAATGGCTGGCCTTCAGCAGCTTGCCCTTGCCATCGAAGGTCATGGCCCAATCCATGGGCTTGGGAATCGCCGCCACATCCGTAAATCGGATGATGGCGCCACCGTGAAGTGGAATCACCAGCAGTCCTGAAGGGGCTGCGGGCAATCTCCGGATAGTGGCTTCTTCCGCTGGCCCCATCTGCGGATGCGCTCCCGCCAGTGCCGCGTAGCAAAGCCCGGTGTCTACCCAGTCGGCCCCGTCGGCGATGTGCTCTTCGGCGCGAATGTGATTGAAGGCCGAGATGGTCAGCGCGTTGATGGGCGCGGGCGAAAAGAGCGAATAGCCGCGTCGCAGAATCGGGATAATCCGCACGCGACCGTCGCCACCACGAGGAATCGAAGCAGAAAACACGCTCACATCGCCGGTCCCGTTGTTGCGTGTGAACTGTAAAAACAGGTGATTGGGCAGCGCCGGGCACACAATCTGCTGGGTCTTCCACTTGCCCTGGTTGAATTCCAGGCCGTCGAACCCTGCGTGTTCCCCGATGGAGGACTCGGCGTCGGCGGCCAGGTCACGATCCTGCTGCGTCATCCGGTCATAGGAACGAAATTCTATCGAAGAAGCAGGATTTTTTCGCTCCCTGCCGGGAGGAAATGGCATGGGGCGTGGCTCGGCCTTGCGCACCTTTGCGGGCGTCTGCTGCGCGGTGGAAACATCCTGGTCAGTCTGCGCATTTGCCAAGGCGCACACCGCGGCCACGGCGGCAAACACGAGGACGACGGGGAAGGTCTTGGATCGATCCATGCTGCCCCTAGCCTATCACCACAGCGGGAGGAAGGTGCCTGGTTGAGAGCCGTGGAGAGACGAAATGGGCAGCCTGCAGGAGGCTGCCCTTGATGGCCCAGGAGTGGGGTGTAGCCGGCCGGTCCCTAGACGGATCCGGCTCGACGATCATCGCATCGGAACGACCCGTGGATTACTCCCCCGCGTGGTGCCCAGCTGCAGGTTTGTGAGGTGCGACCACCTTCTTCTTCTCAGCAGCCTGAATAGCGCCATCGCGGAGCGCGATCTGCGCCGACTGACCTTCGGTGGCCGTCGCCGGAATCTGAGTATAGGTGTCGTAGGTGCCATCCAGCTCGGCTTGGCCCTTGGAGTGAAGCCCGTACTCGAAACCAACAGCCGGAATATCCTTGTCCGCCAGCGGCGTCTTCAGGTTGACGATGAAGTCGGCGACCTTGGCGTCCTTGGCATCCTGGGTCACGGCTACCTTGACGACCGAAGCGGTGGCTTCGATCACGATTCCGGGGACAGGCGTAGGCTTATCCTTCAACAGCGCCCACAGCTTGTCGGCATCTTCCTTGGTGCCCACCGCCAGAACCGTTTCCTTGTCGGCCAAGGCCAGCGAATTCAGATCAGGGGTGTTCAGGATGAGGTCGTGAATCTGCTCGGCGGGCGTCTTGGCGGCTTCAATCTTCAGCGTTCCCGGAGGAAAGGTGGTGAGGGCTGCCTGGCTCTTGATGTCGTCGAGGCCCTTCAGGTCGCCGTGGTACTTCTTGTAGTAGTATTCGAGCGACTTTTCAATGGTGGCCTTGTACCCGGCAGGGGCAAAGTCCCAGGCGCGGGAGTAGAACCAGATCGACTTCACCAGATCCTTGGCATCAGGCTGGGCATACGCTTCCGCCAGATGGAGCGTGTCAGCCAACCCGGCGGTCTTGCTCTGGTCGTCGGTATAGAGCATCAGTTCCGCTGTGTATTCGGCGACCGCACCCTTGAAGTCCTTCTTTGAAACCGCGTCATCAAACGCGACGGCCGAGTGGAAAACCGGATAGGTTGCAGCGGTCTGCGTCTTCCAATCGGCGTCGGAAACGCCGTCCGGCTTCGGCGTGATCAACCCCTTGTGGGCCAGGGCGGCGGCATCGTCGCAGGTCTGTGCATCCTGGGTCTTGGCGCACTGGCCTTTCTTGATGTAGACCGAGATGAAGATGGCCTTCATGTTATTGGGGTCCACCTGAAGCAGGCGGCTGGCCGCGCTCAGCGTGTGGTCGGGATCGCTCAGGCTCTGGTAGGTATCCACCAGTAGATCGAGGACCGCCTTCTTGACGACGCTCTGCGGATATTGGGTCAGGAAGGTTTCCAGGGCCGAGGCCTTGGCTTTCGGATCGCTTTGTGTTGTGGCCATTTGATAGGCGTTGAACTCTGCAGGATCCTTGATGGTGATCGAATCCTGTGCTCGCAGCGTGGGCGCGGAAACGAGGCTGATGCTCGCCAATGCCATCACAGACGCAAAGACTAACTTCTTCATTCAGTGCTCCTGGGAATTGCCGAAATGGAAATCAATATTCAAGCACTCGCTCGCGGAATGTACAACCGTGTTGGCGGTTGAGCGCCGTGGTTCCGGGTAAACGATACCACGGCTTCCAATGCGGTGTTGGAAGGATTATAGAAAGCCCTGCCTCCTGTGACAAGCGAAGTTGTGCTGTTCAAGCATAATCTTCCCAGCAGGGCACGCAGCTAACCTGGGCGACACGGTTTCCCAACCGGCCATGACACGTTGTTTTGCCCGGACGACTTGCCCGCCCTGACTCCGGCGGCATTGCTCATTGCTGCCTCCGCCCCACTCCCCCAGGGTACGGGCTCCGTCCAGCACATACCGACTTAGACACCTGAGCGGAGAAAACTGTTCCCGGCTTTCTTATCTTACTGGAGCAGCCGAACCAGTTCGGTTTGCTCGGCCAGGAAGGCGTCGTGACCATGGGCGCTGGTCATCTCGCGGTAGTCGGCGTGGACGCCCGCGGCACGAATCGCATAGGCAAAGTCGCGAACCTCCTGCGCAGGAAACAGCCAATCGGAGCTGATGCCGACAAAGCTGAGGCGGGCGCGAATCCGTCCGAAGGCCTCGGCAGGCGAAGAGTAGCTGTGCAGCGGGTCCCAGGTGTCCATGGTCCGCAGGATAGCGAGGTAAGCATTGGCGTCGAACCGCCCGTTGAACCGATCGCCCTGGTGGTCCAGGTAGCCGGCGATGTCGAAGCGCCCGCCGACCAGGCCGCCGCCCTGATTGTCCAACCCCCAGGGGTCCTCACCATTGCGGTTCGGATTGCGGCCGAAGCGCTCGTCGAACAGTTCCGCGGATTTGTAGCTGAGCATGGCGATCTGCCTGGCCAGCGAGAGGCCCAGGCGCGGGGGGCGCTGCGGCAGGTAGTGGCCTCCCGCCCAATCCGGGTCGTTTTGAATGGCCTGGCGTTGCAGGTGGTTCAGCGCCAGACCCATGGCGGAAAGCGGAGCCACGCCAATGACGACTGCACGCTCCACCCGGTCGGGGTCGTAGATGGTCCACTCCAGGGCCTGCATGCCCCCGATGGAGCCGCCCAGGATCAGCCGCAGCCGCCGGATGCCCAGCGAGTCCAGAAGCCGCGCCTGGGCCCGGACGTTGTCGCGGACTGAAACCAGCGGAAAGTCCGGACCGTAAATCCTACCCGTCTCGGGATCGACCGAACCAGGGCCCGTGGAGCCGTAACAGGAACCCAGCAGGTTGATACAGATCACGAAGTCGTGCTCAAGCGACAAAACTGCGCCGGGTGCAAAAATCTCGGGCCACCAGGAACCCACCAGCGCCGAACCGGAGAGCGCATGGCACACCAGCACGGCATTGTCCCGCGCCGCGTTCAGCCGGCCATACACCGCGTAATGCAGCGTAAGGCCGGCCAACGAGCGACCGCACTCCAGCAAAAAGTGCTCGTCGAGCACAAAGTCGCCTTCGTAGGTGGGCGCCAGGACTGAGTTTCCAAGGGCCGCGATTCCGGTCCCGGTTCGGGGTTCGGTCATGATACTCATTGTGCAGCAAGACCCGCCGTTTCAACTTTGCCGGTAAACGCGTGACCGTTGGCTGCCTCGATCGCCTGGTCAAGATCGGCAAGAATGTCGCGGATATCCTCGATGCCAACCGACAGCCGCACCAGCTCGGGAGTTGTGCCGGTCTCCGCCTGCTCCTCGACGGAAAGCTGCTGATGGGTGGTCGACGCCGGGTGGATGACCAGCGATTTGGCGTCTCCGATGTTGGCCACTAGGGAAAACAGTTCCAGACTGTCAATCAGCTTCTTCCCTGCCTCGTAACCTCCCTTGATGCCAAAGGTCACCAGACCTCCGCGCCCATTGGGCAGGTACTTCTTTGCCCGTTCGAAATAGGGGCTGGACTCAAGGCCGGGATAGTTGACCCAATCGACGCCGGGATGCTGCTCCAGGTGTCGCGCCACGGCCAAGGCGTTCTGCGAGTGACGCTCCAGGCGCAGGTGGAGCGTCTCGATGCCTTGCAGCAGCAGGAAGGCGCTGAATGGCGAGAGGGCCGCGCCGGTGTCGCGCAAGCCCTGCACACGCGCCTTGAGGATGAACGCCAGCGGACCGAAGGCCTCAGTGTACGAAAGACCGTGGTAAGAGGGGTCGGGCTCGGTAAAGTCCTTGAAGCGGCCCGATGCCGCCCAGTCGAATTTGCCCCCGTCCACGATCACGCCGCCGATGGTAGTCCCGTGTCCGCCGAGGAACTTGGTGGCGGAGTTGAGCACGATGTCGGCTCCCCACTCGATGGGCCGCACCAGCGCCGGCGAGGCCGAGGTGTTGTCAATGACCAGCGGCAGGCCGTGCTCATGGGCAATGGTGGCGAGTTTCTCGATGTCCACCACGTCCAGCTTCGGGTTGCCCAGCGTCTCGGTGTAGATGGCGCGCGTTTTGTCGTTGATGGCCGCGCGCAGGCCGTCGAAGTCGTCCGCGTCGACGAAACGAACCTTGATGCCCAGGCGCGGAAACGTGTAGTGGAAGAGGTTGTAGGTGCCACCGTAGAGCGAGGTGGTGGAAACGATCTCGTCTCCGGCCGAAGCCAGCGTGGTGAGGGTAAGCGTCTCCGCCGCCTGGCCCGAGGCCGTGGCCAGCCCCGCCACTCCGCCTTCGAGCGCCGCTACCCGCTTTTCAAAAACGTCCGTCGTGGGGTTCATGATGCGGGTGTAGATATTTCCAAACTCCTTCAGCGCGAAGAGGCGTCCGGCGTGGCCGGCATCCTGGAATTCGTAGGAGGTCGTCTGGTAAATGGGCACGGCCCGCGAGCCGGTGGTCGGGTCGGGCGATTGGCCGGCGTGAACGGCAAGGGTGGCAAACTGGCGCTGCTTCGGTTCGGACATGATCGGCTCCTTGGGGGTTGGTGTTCTTTTGTTTTTCGATGCGAACGGGGTGGGTTACGGACCGCGCCGAAAATCAAAAACGGCCCGAATCCTTTTCGGACCCGGGCCGCCTGGCTTCAAGATCGGTTGCGCCTAGCGCGATCGCCTCTCAAGAGCCCCACGGACGGGTCCGCACGCCATACACATGCACATGGCCATGGCCGCAATTCCGTGTTTCCTTGAGTTCAGCATTGAAGGCAGTATCGACCGTGGCGGGGATGCGTGTCAAATTCCGAAGGAGAGTAGAATGCTCGCATCTTGGAGGACCTCCATGGAAAAGATCAAGGATTTACACGAAAGGCTCAAGAAGCTAAAGGATTCGCCAAATCGGCCCGATGGACAATCGACTCCGCAGATCCCCGGGGAGCCACAGAACCCCGTGAACGATGAAGCGACGCCGTCGAAGCCTGACCTTCCACAAAGCAATACTGGTCACTGAGCGACCGCGCCTCACTCTCTCGGCTTCCAGACGTAAGCTCCCGGCTGGGGCAGGCCAACGTGGGCCAGCACGCGATAAACGAACTGGCGGGCCATCTCCACGGAATCAACGGGATGGTTGTAAAAGGCCGGAATGACCGGGAAGATGACCGCGCCGGCTTCGGCGGCCAGTGTCATGTTGCGCAAGTGGATGCGATTGAAAGGCGTCTCGCGGACGCAGAGAATGAGCGGGCGGCGCTCCTTGAGAGTGACGTCGGCGGCGCGGGCGATAAGCGAATTGGCCAGGCCGTGGGCAATCGCCGCCAGCGTGCCCATGGAGCAAGGGAGAACAATCATGCCATTGGAGGGGTAGCTGCCCGAGGCGACGGCTGCGCCGATGTCGGCGTCGGCGTGCTGCACTGTTTTTGCGGGTGCGCCGTCGAGCAGCTTTTCGAGGCACTGCGTGCGGCCACTTACTCCCAGTTCTTCCGCGATCACACGAAGCGAGTTTTCCGACGCGACGAAGTGGACGCGGGCCACGCGGGAGTCTGCCTCCAGAGCGCGCAGTATCTCGCGGCCCAGGATCGCGCCGGAAGCGCCGGTGAGTGCGACGGTTAAGTTCAGCTTCTAGCTCCTAGCTTCTAGCTGCCAGCGTTCTCATGCCAATGCGGGTGCCCCAGGTCTCGCCTTTGAGACCTGGGAAGTCACAAACCTTACGCGGCCTACTCTCGACCATTCCGTTGCAGAAAATTACTATCCTGCGGTGCACAATGGAAACAGTCAGTGGAGCGGGACCTGATTGGTCCCGGTTCCCTGATCTCTGGCCCCTGAAGCACCCCCCCTCCCCCCCCTCCTACCCCAGGGGGGTATAGTTCTCCTTTTCTTCGCTCTTTCGGAAGAGTCCTCGTGGAATTCGCGGGCGGCATTTCAGACAAATCAACGACCTCCGCATGAGCCTGGAATGAATTATCCCAGCACCCGCTTGAAGATCGCATCCACATTGCCCAACTGGCGCGTGTAATCGAAGGTTTTCTCCAACTTCTCCGGGCTTAGCAGCGCAGTAATCGCCGCATCGCGCGCCACTTCCTCGCGGAAGATCAGATCTTCTTTCCATGAGCGCATGGCGTGGGACTGGACCAGCCGATAGGCGTCCTCGCGCATCATGCCGGCTTCGGCAAGGTCCAGCAGCAGTTGGCCGCTGAAGATGAGGCCGCCGGTCGATTCGAGGTTCTTCTTCATGCGCTCGGGATAGACCAGCAGGCGGTCGATGAGGTCGGTGATTTTGGTCAGCAGGTAATCGACCAGAATGGTCGAGTCCGGAAAGATGACCCGCTCGACGGAGGAGTGCGAGATGTCCCGCTCGTGCCACAGCGCAATGTCTTCGAATGCCGCCTGGGCGTTGCCGCGAAGGACGCGGGCCAGACCGCTGATCTGTTCCGACGTGATCGGGTTCTTCTTGTGCGGCATGGCCGAGGAGCCCTTCTGCTTTTCGCTGAAGTACTCCTGCGCCTCGCGCACCTCGGTCCGCTGCAGGTGGCGCACCTCAATGGCGATCTTGTCCATGGTGCTGCCGATGATGGCCAGCGTTGAAATGTAGGCCGCATGGCGGTCGCGCTGGATGACCTGCGTGGCCACGGGCGCAGGCTTGAGGCCCAGGCGCGCGCAGATGCGTTCCTCGTGCTCCGGTTTTAAATGACCAAAAGTGCCCACGGCGCCCGACAGCTTGCCCACGCGCATATCTTCAGCGGCGGCGTCGAAGCGGACCAGGTTGCGCTCCATCTCGGCAAACCAGTTAAGCAGCTTCAGGCCGAAGGTAGTCGGCTCGGCATGAATGCCGTGGGTGCGGCCGATGGTGGGGGTGTGTTTGAATTCGAGCGCGCGCCGCTTGAGCACGGCCAGGAAGGAGACGAGGCCGGCGCGGAGCAGCGCGGAGGCTTCCTTTACCTGGAGGGCCTGGGCGGTATCGACCACGTCGTTCGACGTGAGCCCGTAGTGAAGCCAGCGGGATTGCTCTCCGAGCCCTTGATCTTTGAGATGTTCTGCGACGGCAGTGGTGAAGGCGATAACGTCGTGCTTGACTTCCGCCTCGATCTCCTGGATACGGGCGACGGAGAAGCTGGCGTGCGCGGCGATGGCTTCGGCTGCGGCGGCGGGAATGACGCCGTCCTCGGCCAACACGGTGCTTGCCGCCGACTCCACCTGGAGCCAGCAGCGGTATTTATTCTCTTCAGTCCAGATGCGGCCCATGACGGGGCGGGTATAGCGGTCGATCAAAGGGAATCTCCTGATACGGCGCGGCCTGTGCCAACTCCTGATTGTACGGGGAGAACGCCCTCAGGCGCGAGGAATGCCCAGGCGCTGATGCAACTCATCGAAAAGCAGCCCGCGCCCTGGCTTGTAGGGCTGGAACCACCGGCCGTCGATCACCATTTGCGGAATGGCCCGCTTGCCCACGTGGCGCAACACTTCGGCCGAGGCCGCCGGATCGGTGTCCACGTTAATTTCCGTATACGCAATGCCGTGGGAGTCGAGAAACTGCTTGGCGGCCCGGCAGTCCCGGCACCAGGCAGACGTGTAGACCTGGACTTTCATAGGACTATTTTACTGCGAAGGCGCTGGTAACATCAGGGACGTGACCGCGAGCGAAATCAAGACGCTGCTGAACCTGGAGCCGCACCCGATCGAGGGCGGTTCCTTCCGCCGGACGTATACCTCGAACCATGCGCTGGAGTTGCCGCGCGGCGTGCGGCCTGCGGGCACGGCCATCTACTACCTGCTGGAGCCCAGCACGTTCTCAGAGATGCACATTCTCGACTCCGACGAAATGTTCCACTTCTACCTCGGCGATCCGGTGGAGATGCTCCAGCTTTATCCCGACGGGCGCTCGGCGGTTTTCACGCTTGGGCAGGATTTGGAGGCTGGGCAGCAGGTCCAACTCGTGGTTCCGGCCGGGGTGTGGCAAGGCACGCGGCTGCTGGACGATGGCCAAGTAGCACTGCTCGGATGTACGGTGACGCCTGGCTTCGACTTTGCGGATTACCGCAGCGGGAGTTATGGCGAGTTAGCGGAGAAATGGCCGACGGAAGCGGAGCGGATCAGGGCATTGACGCGAAGCTAAGAGGACCGCCGTTCGCGAAAGAAACTCCGCAGCAACTCCGCCGACTCACCGGCAAGAATTCCCTGCTCTACCAGCATTTGGTGATTGAGCTGAGGATGATTGAGCACAGAAAGCACCGAACCGGCAGCGCCACCTTTGGGATCGGCAGCGGCAAAGACCAGGCGATCGAGACGGGCATGAATCATGGCTCCGGCACACATGGCGCAGGGCTCCAGCGTGACATAGAGCGTGCATCCGTTGAGGCGATAATTGCCGAGCGACTGAGCCGCTGCGCGGAGAGCGACGATTTCCGCGTGAGCCGTGGGGTCCAAGTCGCGCAGCATGCGATTTTGGCCGCGCGCGACGATCACGCCCTCGCGGACTACGACCGCGCCGATCGGCACTTCGCCGGCCTCCGCGGCAAGACGGGCTTCGGCGAGTGCGGCTTGCATGGCTTCGAGATCGTCGATCATGGTCACAATGGTCGCTCCGCGGGCTGCTGCTGGGTCATGCAGTGCAGTGTGCCCAGTCCCCAGACAAGATCCACCGAGTGGATGCCGATGACTTCGCGGCCCGGAAAAGCCGCAGCCAGGATGTTCAACGCAACGCGGTCGTTGGGATCGTGGAAGGTGGGAACCAGAACAAGATCGTTGGCGATATAGAAGTTGGCATAACTGGCTGGAAGCCGCTGGCCACGGAAAACGACCGGGCGCGGGAGAGGTAACTCGACCAGGTTAAACTGCTTGCCGTCGAGGGTGCGCGCGGCTTTGAGGCGTCCGAGATTTTCGGACAACGGCGCGTGGTTGGGGTCGGTTTCATTCGGCTCGACAGCAGTGACGATGGTGGCGGGGCCGACGAAGCGGGTGATGTCGTCGACATGGCCGTGGGTGTCATCTCCGGCGATGCCGCGACCGAGCCAGACGACTTGATCGATGCCTAGAAAACCCGAAAAAACCTGCTCCAGTTGCGCGCGGCTCACGCCGGGATTGCGCTGCTGGACTTCGCTGAGCAGGCACTCTTCGGTGGTGAGCAGAATTCCTTGGCCATTGGTATCGATGGAGCCGCCTTCAAGCACGATGCGGCGCTTCGTACCGTCCTCGTTCTCCAGGCCTGGTTGCCAGGAAGAAACGCCGAGAAGTTCCGTAACCCGCGTCGGCACCCGGTCGTCGAGCTGCCAGTCGGGGTACTTGGCCCAAGCGTTAAAGCGCCAGTTGGTAATGGCGACCTGTCCCTCGGTGTTGCGTACAAAAATCGGTCCGGAGTCGCGCATCCATCCGCGATTGGTGGGCCACACGTGGAAGAGTACGCGGTCGAAATTCGCGCCAGCCCGGGCAAGAATCCCCTCCGCACGCTGTTGCGCTTTGATGTCTTCGACAAGAATGTGTACCTGCTCGTGCGCTGAAAGCAGACGCACAATTTCGGCATAAATCCAGGGGATGGGCTGAAATTTTCCCGGCCAATCTTCGGGATTGTGGGGCCACGCAAGCCAAGTGGCCTGGTGCGGCTCCCACTCGGCGGGCATGCGGAAGCCCAAGTCTCGCGGTTTTTTTGCGGACGGCAAACTGGCGGCCATTGTTATTTGGAATCTCCGTCCGCCGGCAATGTATTCACAGGTTCCAGAAACCGCTTGGTCATCGGCGCATAGGCGTCGATCCGGCGATCGCGCAGGAAAGGCCAGTTACGGCGCGTGTCCTCGATCAGTCCGGGGTCGATTTCGCCCATTACGATTTCTTCCGCATCGTGCGAGGCCTTGGCGATAATGCGGCCAAAGGGGTCTGCCAGAAAACTTCCGCCCCAGAACTCGAGGCCCTGCCCCGTGGCGCGGTTGCCCTTTACGTCTCCGTGTTCCATGCCCACGCGGTTGACGCCAGCCACATAAACGCCGTTGGCGATGGCGTGGGCGCGCTGGATGGTCTGCCACGCGTCATACTGCGCGGCGCCAAACTCGTCCTTCTCCGCCGGATGCCAGCCGATGGCGGTGGGATAGAACAGCACCTCTGCGCCCTGCAGAGCTGTGAGCCGAGCGCCCTCAGGGAACCATTGATCCCAGCAGACCAGCGTGCCCACACGACCAAAGACAGTGTCCGCGACCTGAAAACCCAAATCGCCGGGCGTGAAGTAGTACTTTTCGTAGTAAAGCGGGTCATCGGGAATGTGCATCTTGCGATACACGCCGGCAATCGCGCCATCGGCGTTCAGAGTCACAGCCGTGTTGTGATAGAGGCCCGGTGCGCGGCGTTCAAACAGAGAGGCGATAATTGCGACCCGCGCCTCGCGGGCCACTTCGGCAAGCCGGGCCGTCGAAGGGCCGGGGATCGTCTCGGCAAGATCGAAGAGGCGAAGGTCTTCGCGCTGGCAAAAGTACTGGGTGCGAAAAAGTTCCGGCAGACAGACGATGTTGGCGCCCAGCCGGGCCGCCTCGCGAATGTGCTCGACAGCCGACGCGAAGTTGGCCTCCGGGTCCGCTCCCATGCGCATCTGGACGAGCCCCACAGTGTATTTGCTTGCATTTGCCATATTTCGCCGGCCAGCCTTCCCGAATTGGTCCTTCTCGAACAACGCAGCAAGGCCAACCCCGCGGTGCGGGATTGGCCTCCAATCTTCCTGCCCGGTGCGCTCGCTACTCCTCTTCCAGGATCAAAACGGCAGCAGCAATCGTGGTGGTCCACTTTCCGTTCTTATCGCCCACGGCCGACTGGGTAATGTTGCTGGTGCGAACAATTTTGTTGGAGATGCGGTAAATCTCCTTCTTTTCATCCCAACTGGTATCCGGATCGAAGTCCACGTCCAGGGTGGTGGCCAGCATCTCGGCGGCCAGTTCTTCCGCGTAATCACCGGCCTGCTCCTCGGTTTCACCGAAGCTGTGGTGCTCGCTCAGGTAACCGTATGTGTTGCGGTCGGCGGGGATGGCGACGCCAATGCTGGAAACCAGCAGGCGGTGCGGCTCACGCGTCGAGTTCTCGGCAATCACGGCAAAAACCACCTCGCCGGGGTTCAAATGAGTGAAACCTTCCTTGCGAGTAATCACTTTGCACCGCGGCGGAAAGATGGACGAGACGCGTACCAGATTCTGCGAGGCAATCCCCGCATCCCGAAGGGCCAGCTCAAAGGAGGTCAAACGCTCCTTGTGTTTGCCTACACCCTTGGTGAAAAACAGCTTCTTCGGGACCATGCTTTTTCCCAATTTCTATGTACCCTCCGTGTGTTTGAAGATCGGCATTTCTAGACGTTCCCGCATGAGTTTATCGTATCCGGGCGGGTAGAAACAGAACCGGCTGCTATTTCATCCCACGTTTATGCGGCCGGGAAGTTCGCAGCCTCGCGAAAGTGCGCCTGCGGAGCCGCAATCGGGCGCCGGAGTTGCTCGTCCTTTGGTCCTCTCCTGCTTCGTCGCCAACGTAACTTTTCGTCGTTTGCTGCGTTTAAAGGGATATGAAGCGCACGCTCTTTGTTGGAACCGCTCTCCTGAGTGCCGGACTGACCTGCACACCAGTGCTGGCCCAATCCCCTGCTGTACAACCGCAAATCCCTGAGGATGCTGCCTCGGCGACGGCCGCCGCTCCAATGGCGGATTCCACATCGAAGCAGGCTCTGCTGGAGTGGGCGCCTCCCGCACTGGCGCAACTGAGTACGCAGGCCGCCGTCAAGTCCAGCTTCACCCTGGACCGTACCATGCTTGCAGCCGCTGCCACCCTGGTTCCGGAATCGGAGCCGGAAACCCGCCAGGCCATCAACAAGCTCGACGGGGTCAGCGTCCATCTATTACGCTTCGGGCCCGCCGGGATTGCGGACGAAACGCAGGTGGAGGCGGTCCGGCAGGCTTATCACCTGCGCGGATGGAAGCACCTGGCCACCAATGTCAGCACGGCCAACCCAAAAGGCCCGCTCCACAATGGGACCACCGACCTTTGGCTGGTGATCGACGGCGTGAATGTGCGCGGGGCTGCGGTGCTGGTGGAAACGCCCAAAAGCCTGACCCTGGTCACGCTGGCGGGGAATCTGAGCCCAGTCGATCTGCTCCACCTGCGCGGTCACTTCGGGATTCCCCGGTTTGAGGGAGACGGATTCAAGGAAACGAAGGATTGGTAGGGCGCAGGCCGCTGCGGAATCCATTGCCTCCATCAATTTGCAGGTGTTAGCCTCTTCCTTGACCGCACGCAGGGGAAGGGACACCACCACAGCCATGCAAAAAACCTACAATGGGCTGGAATTGCCAAAGAATGGGCAGCCGATCGCATACAAGAACGGGCAGTTTGAAGTGCCCGACAACCCCATCATTCCTTTTATTGAAGGGGACGGCACAGGCCGCGACATCTGGAGGGCTTCGCACCGGGTCTTTGACGCTGCTGTAAAGAAGGCCTACGGAGGCAAGCGGGCGATCCGCTGGTTTGAGATCTTCGCCGGAGAAAAGGCCTACCGCAAATTCGACAACTGGCTGCCCGACGACTCCGTTGCCGCGGCGCGCGATCTGCGCGTGTCCATCAAGGGACCGCTCACCACGCCAATCGGCGGGGGAATCCGCTCGCTGAACGTGGCCCTGCGCCAGATTCTCGACCTCTACGCCTGCGTGCGCCCGGTGAAGTATTACCAGGGCGTGCCCAGTCCGGTGAAGCATCCGGAAAAGCTGGACATCGTCATCTACCGCGAAAACACCGAGGACGTGTACGCGGGAATCGAGTTCAAGGAAGGTAGCGAGGACGCCGGCCGGCTGATCGATTTTCTGAATAACGACCTGCTCAAGAACGGCAAGAAGAAGGTGCGCGCCGACTCCGGCGTGGGCATCAAGCCCATTTCCATCTTCGGCACCAAGCGGCTGGTGCGCGCGGCCATCCGCGCGGCTCTCGAAACAGGCCGCAAGACCGTTACGCTGGTCCACAAGGGCAACATTCAGAAGTTCACCGAAGGCGCGTTTCGGGAGTGGGGCTACGAAGTCGCGAAAGAAGAGTTCCGCGCCGAGACGGTGACCGAACGCGAAAGCTGGATTCTTGGCAACGTGGACGCCAACCCGGGGCTGAGCGTGGAGGAGAACGCGGCGCTCATCGAACCGGGGCTGGAATTCGGCTCCCAGGCCTTCCGGGACAGCGTGTACGCAGAAGTGAAGGCGGTGCTCGACTCCATCGGCAAAACCCACGGCAACGGTGCTTGGAAGAACAAAATTCTGATCAACGACCGCATCGCCGACTCCATCTTCCAACAGATCATCATCCGACCGGCGGATTACAGCATCCTGGCCACCACCAACCTGAACGGCGACTACATTTCCGATGCCGCCGCGGCGCAGGTGGGAGGGCTGGGGATCGCTCCTGGTGCCAACATCGGCGACGGCTACGCAGTGTTTGAAGCAACGCACGGCACCGCGCCCAAGTATGCCGACAAGGACATGATCAATCCCGGCTCGGTGATTCTGTCGGGCGTGATGCTGCTGGATTTCATCGGCTGGAAAGAGGCGGCCAAGCTGATCGAGGCGTCGCTCGAAAAAACGATCCTGCAGAAGTTCGTGACGTATGATTTTGAACGCCAGACCGCCGGGGCCACCAAGGTGGGAACCAGCGAGTTTGCGACGCGCATCATCGGCAATATGTAGTCAAGGCAGTGGACAGTTATCGGTTATCGGTTGTCAGTAAAAGCTGGTAGCTAATCAACGATCAATAATTCTCGATTCTTGATCCCCCAAGGAGAGATGAAATGCGGAAGAAAGTAAGCATTGTGGGCGCAGGGAACGTGGGCGCTACGGCCGCGCACTGGATTGCGGCCAAGGAACTAGCCGATGTAGTGCTGACCGACGTAGTGGAGGGCATTCCGCAAGGCAAGGCCCTCGACCTGCAGGAAGCCATGCCGATCGAAAAGCTCGATGTGCATGTGACCGGCTCCAACGACTATGCCGCCACGGCCAATTCCGACATCGTGGTCATCACCGCAGGCCTGCCGCGCAAGCCTGGCATGAGCCGCGACGACCTGCTGCACACCAACTTCAAGATCATGTCCGACGTGGTCGCAAAAGTGGTGGCGCAATCGCCCGAGTCGATCCTGATCATCGTCTCGAACCCCTTGGACGCCATGGCGCAGGCTGCCTATCGCCAGGCGGGCTTCAACCGCGAGCGAGTCATCGGCATGGCCGGGGTGCTGGATTCGGCGCGGTTCCGCTGCTTCATCGCCGAGGAGTTGAATGTCAGCGTGGATAACGTGAATTCGTTTGTACTCGGCGGCCATGGCGACACCATGGTGCCGCTGATCCGCTACTCGACGGTGGCCGGCATTCCTCTCAGCGAACTTCTGCCCCCCGAACGCATCGAAGCCATTGTGCAGCGCACCCGCGACGGCGGAGCCGAGATCGTGAAGCATCTGAAAACCGGCAGCGCCTTCTACGCCCCATCCGCGGCGGCGACCGAAATGGTCGAGGCGATTCTCAAGGACAAGAAGAAGATTCTGCCCTGCGCGGCTTATCTGCAAGGCGAGTACGGCATCGATGGCTACTACATTGGCGTGCCCTGCAAGCTGGGCGCGGGCGGCCTGGAAAAGATCATCGAGATCAAACTGACCGACGAAGAAGACGCGGCACTGAAGAAGAGCGCCGCCGCCGTGAAAGAACTCTGCGCGGTGATCGGCGTATAAGACAGTTCCGGGGACGCCTCGTCCGACTCAATCTCAAGGGCTGCTCCGCCAAACAGAGTGACCCTTGCCTTTGATACCCGCTGATACTCCATCAAACGATGGAGCCAGCCGCCCATCCATTGGGCGATGACGCTATTACCGCCGGTCCCTAGACTGGCTGGTAATCAAGCGTGCGCTTATCCGTGTGCCTTAAACACTCCACCCGATCACGGCAGCGCGCATAGAATGCCTGGCTTGGGACACAGAGTATGTTCCCGGCCAAGGGCCTCCGCCTTTCTCCACGGGCCTTTTAACATGCAGGTTTTGAAGGAGTGCCATGATCCGAAGAGTATTTCTTGTTCTTGTTTGTCTTGCCGTTGCCCTCGTAACAGTCCATGCGCAAAGTAACTACGCAGTGGTGCGCGGTTCGATTCTTGACCCGCAGCATCGCCCCATCGCCGGCGCGCGTATCCACATCACCGCCAGTGGAACGGGCGCGGAACGCGAAGTGGCTTCAAACTCCATGGGACTCTATGAGATTGCCGGTTTGCAGCCGGGAACATATACGCTGGCTGTCGATAGTCCGGGATTCAAACAGGCCACGCAGACCGTAGACCTGGAGGTGGGTCAGCAAGCCACTCTCGACCTGCAATTGCGCCTTGGCTCCGATACCCAGACCGTCTCCGTCCAGGCCTCGGGCGAATTGCTGAAGACACAGGACGCGAGCGTGGGCGAAGTGGTGGACGAACGGTCGGTGGATTCACTGCCGCTGAACGGCCGCATGTTGATCGACCTGGTGCTGACCGTGCCGGGAGCGCACGTGAGCCATGGCGCGGCGGTGGGGGACATGAGTTCTCTTTATTGGCGTCCCGGTGAGCGGTCGGCCGTGAGCATCGGCGGAAGCCGGCCGAATGCAAATTATTTTCTCCTCGATGGCGCTACCAACACCGACCCGACATTCAGCACGCAAAACTTGAGCCCCTCGCCGGACGCGGTGCAGGAGTTTCAAGTCCAGACCGGCAGTTACTCGGCGGACATGGGCGGAGCCGGCGGCGGCCAGATCAATATCGTTACCCGCAGCGGATCCAGCCGTTTCCACGGCACAGCCTATGAGTTCCTGCGCAACGGCGACATGGACGCCCACTCCTTCAACCAGATGGGCGGATCGAATTTTCTGGTGCAGAACAACTTCGGCGCGTCGCTCGGCGGCCCGGTGAAGCACACCGGCAAGACGTTCTTCTTTTTGAATTATGAAGCCCTGCGGCACGTTGAGTTGGACGCGATGGTAGACACAGTGCCCACCGCGCGCGAGGCAGCGGGCGACTTCAGCCAGAGCGGCGTCGACATCTACGATCCCAACAGCACGACCACGAATCCGAATTACAATCCCGGCCTGCCGGTAAGCGCATCAAACCCGCAATACATCCGCCAGCAGTTTTATGGTTACAGCGTGGCAGATGGCGTCTATGAGAAGAATGTAATTCCTTCAAACGAGCTGACGAACGCGAACGGGCTGCCGAACGCCGCCTCCATCATGCTGAACAAGTACACGCCGCTGCCCAACACCATGAACATGGGCGGCTCGACGATGATGGGACAGCCAACCGTGATCGGCGCGGGCAACGACGCCAACAATTACCTGGACACGCGCAAGGAACACATGACCGACGACCAGGGAACGGTCCGCGTGGATCACAGCTTCGCGAACGGCGACACAGCCTTCCTCCGCTACTCGGCCGGCAGCGAGTACGGCTTCATGCCGGAGGGCCTGCCGGGCTTCGGCTTGTATCACGACAATCTCTCGCAGCAGGGGATGGGCGCCTGGAACAAGGTCATCTCGACGCACATGGTCAACATGGCAACCGTGGCCATCTCGCGCCTGGCCATGTCGCACACCACCGAGAGCGCAGGCAAGAACGACATCGTCGACGAACTGGGCATTACAGGAACCGGCTTCGGTGGCTCCCGGGCCTGGGGAGCTCCGTATTTCAACGTCCAAGGTTATTCGCCGCTGGGCGACAACTACCTTGCCACGCCGATGAAGGCCTGGGACACGGTGATCGAAGGCCGTGACTCACTCAGTTGGCAGATCGGCCGCCACAGCACCAAGTTCGGCGGCGCCTACCAGAAATTCATCTGGCCGATGTGGGGCTTCTTCCAAAATCGCGGGTACTACCAATACACCAACGGCTACACCACCGAATACGCGCTCAACGACGGCAAAACCGGATCGGCTCTGGCCAGCTTCCTGCTGGGCCTGCCCGCTGCGCGCCAGGGCCAGGCGGGCGTTCCGCAGATGAATCTGCATCAATGGTACGCAAACGGTTATGCGCAGGACGCGTGGCGACTGACCACAACAACCACACTTACGTACGGACTCCGTTACGAGTTCATGAGCCCGCTGATCGATGTCGACTATACGAACAGCAACCTGGACCTCTCGACCGGAACGCCCCGGGTCTTCATCGGCGGGCAGAACGGCTATCCGCGCGGCCTGATGTTCGCCAATCACACCAACTTCGCGCCCCGGCTTGGTTTGGCGCAGAGCTTCCCCCGGCTGGGCGTGGTGGCGCATGTGGCCTACGGAATGTTCTACACGCCGGTGGACATGAACACCTGGTGCAACCAGCGCCACAACGTACCGTATGTCTTTCCGGAAACCGCGCAGAGCGATCCCTACATTGATACCATCAAAACACTGAACTTTCCCACTCCCGTGCTGGGCACAACCGCAGTCAGCTTCACCTCGCTTCAGTTGCACGCTCCGGCGCAATACGTTCAGCAATGGAGCACCTCACTCGAAAAGCAGTTGGGCACTGAGACCACGGTCGAGGTTGGTTACCTGGGCGCGGGCGGATTCCACTTGCAGCGCTCGCACTTGATCAACAACGCGCAGCCCGGGCCCGGACTCATTCAGCCGCGGCGTCCGTTTCCAAAAATCAGCTTTGTCAACAACACCGTCTTTCCCGCCGCCGTGGCCAGCACAATGACCAGTTCCACGTTCCCGGTAAGCACCATCAACCTGCTCGAGAATACTTCGCAAAGCTGGTATGACGCCGGTTATGTGGACGTGCGCCGCCGCGCCAGCAACCGCCTCAGCTTCTTGGCCAACTACACCTTCGCCAAGGCGCTTGAGAACGCCCCGGATTTCCGCTCACCGATGTTCGAAGCAGCTACTCCGCAAAACAACGACGACCTGAACGCGGAGAAAGGCCCTGGCTGCGACATCCGGCATCGCTTTGCGCTGAGCGCGGTCTATAACTCAGCTTCTGTGGGCCCGAATCGGCTGACCAGGAGCCTGACGCGCGATTGGCGCGGCTCCATCGAATACCAGGCCCAATCCGGCTTTCCCATGACCATCTCCGTCTTTGGCGACACGGCCAACGCCGGAACCGTGGTGGGAGAGAATCCGATCCGCGCAAACTCTACTGGCGAGAAGATTTTCGCCTCGGGCACGAAGAACTCGGCCACATGGTTCAACCCCGGCGCATTCGCTGCGCCGCCCGCCTATACGTATGGCGACGTAGGCCGGAACTCGGTCTATGGCCCAGGCATGCAGACGATGGATTTGGGCCTTGTACGCAGCTTCAGCCTGGCGGAAAAGGCCCGGTTCGAGGGGCGCGCCGAGTTTTTCAACGCTCTGAACCACACCAACCTGGGAACGCCGAATCGGTTTGTCAACACGTCCAGCTTCGGCAGCATTACCGAGGTCTCCACGCCGGGTCGCGAGATCCAGTTAAGTGCGCGCCTGAGCTTTTAAGGAATTCGGAAGTCCGGTACAACAACAGAAAGGGCGACGAGTTTCAATCTCGTCGCCCTTTCTGTTGTTTGCGAGCTGTTTTTCAAAGCGGCCAAGAGAAAGCGACAGTTTACTGCCTGACGAACTCGACCACCTGGGGTCCGATTTGGACTGCGCACTGGACGGGGGCCAAGTGGCCGCAGCGGGGAATGACATCCAACTCAGATTGCGGAACCAAGCGGTGCATCTTTTCGCCCAGGTGAAGCGGTGTGATGTGGTCTTCCGCACCCCACACGATCAGGACCGGCATCTTCAGCCCAGGCAGCAGGTTGTCTGTGGCGTCCTTGCCGGTGAGCATAGTATTCAGCGCGCGATGAATGATCCAGGCGTTCTTCCTTGAACGGCGCAGAATGTCCTCGGCAATGAACGCCGGCACCTTGGGTGGATTGGGCATCAGCAGCACATCCAACTGGTCGAGGTCAGTCGCCGAGACCGGCGTGAAAAGCCGCGTGTCCCAGTCGGGTTTCTCGTAAAGGCCGGCGGAGTCGAAGAGCATGAGCCGCCGCACCCGCTCAGGATGTTCCCCAGCCACGCGCTGCACGATCCAGCCGCCCATCGACCAGCCGCCCAGGTCCACCTGCTTCAGGCCTAGCGCATCGAGAAAGCCCACGACCGCCTCGGCTTCGTCAGGGACAGAATAGGAAAAGTCCGCCGGCTGTTCGCTGCGTCCGTAGCCGGGCAGATCGGGAAGATAGACGCGGAATCCGGCTTTGGCGAAATAGGGAGCCAGGTTTCGCCAGTCCTCGGCGCGCCCGCCAAGGCCATGGATCAGCACCACGACCGGACCGCCGGACGGCCCTTCCGCGTAGTAGTGGACGCGATGGCCCGCAACCTGGACCGAACTGCTCTCGACGCCCGCCAGGGACAGGCGCGCATACATCATTTCATCGAAACAACTAATTGGACGCGCCCAGAACGTGAGGCCGGCAACCGCCGCCAGCGCCACAAGCACAGCGGCAATCCACAACAGACCCTTGATCGCTTTCATTCGTCCTCTCGCAATTCGTCTACTAATGCTCGCGCCCTCTGCCAGCCAGCCTCGATGACACGGACGGTCATCGGGTCGAGACGCAAAGCACTATGACTGTTCCACTCCGCCCGCTCTACCCATCGCACCGCATCCGCATCGGAGGCAGCTTGCAAGGAGCCACCCGCCACGCGGCACAGGTAATCCGCAATCACATAATGGTAGCGGACGCGCTCACCCTCCGGCCCGCTCTCCTTATAGATGCGGTCCAGCAACTCGACCAGTTCCAACGGCTCGACGATCAGACCAGTCTCTTCCCTCACCTCGCGGACGACCGCATCGAGCAGCCCCTCACCCAGTTCCAGCAACCCTCCTGGCAGGGACCAATGGCCTTTGAGTGGCTCAGTTCCCCGACGTATCAGGAGGACGCGGCCCTGATCCACAATCACCGCGCCGACGCCAAGCAACGGCGCCAAAGGAAACTCTCTCTGCATGATCCTCCCGGAAACCCTAACCTCCTTTATGGTAAAACCTCCGCAATCTGTCCTCATAACACAAGTTCTCTGGTCGAACGTTCTTTTGCCCGGCGTATCATCAAAGACGAAGTAAGTATCCCCCGGCAGAGCCGGGGGCTTTACGATGTGAGCCGCTCAAAGCGGCTTGAGCGGGGTCGCTAACGCGGCCCCGATTGGGTTGAGCCACCGTGACGGTGGCGGGTCATTTCCAGAGGTTCATCTGATCCAGCCTCTGGTCTTCCTTCTCCTGGCTGCGGATGTATTCCCGAATCGTGGCCTCATCTCGACCTACCGTCGACACGAAATATCCTCGCGCCCAGAAGTTCTGCCCGGCGTAATTCTGCTTTCGTTCTCCGTACACTCGGGCCAGATGGATTGCGCTCTTGCCCTTGATAAACCCCACCACTTGCGAGACCGCATACTTGGGTGGAATCGATATCATCATGTGCACATGGTCGGTTTGCAGATGA
>Ga0181520_10000374_pt1 | contig 99549 bp, 96 predicted proteins | sample PEATcosm2014_Bin_29_FD_132451 | JGI IMG/M metagenome (GOLD analysis project Ga0181520, IMG submission 132451) | Peatland microbial communities from MTU Mesocosm Facility, Houghton, MI, USA - PEATcosm2014_Bin02_30_metaG | ecosystem: Environmental > Terrestrial > Soil > Wetlands > Peat | place...
ACAACGGCATCCCCAAAAAACACTTCCCTCTCTTCTTGAAAGAATGTGAATTCCGTTTTAATATACCCTCACCAAAAAAACAGCTTTCCTTTCTAAAAAAGCTCATTACCTAGGTCAGCCCCCTCTATTATATCACAAAGTTTGCAGTGCTTTCCGGCCAAGCTCTCTCATTCTATATACCTCGTTGATAGTCAGCGCATTATTATATAATATCTTCTTTTTGTAAAAATTTAACAATTTGGATACCAGTTCGGGGCAGTCTGGTCTTCCTATACCTACATACAGATGATTCTCTCCGCACAAAAGAGGATAACAGTCCATCTTCAAACATTCCGACAGCAACTGTCTGTCCAACGCCTTGACAAATGCGGGAGTCGGTTCCATACCGGCAACGCGGGTACACCCGTGTTTCCGGATCAACCAGTCAAGCCAGGGTCTTTCCAATATCTTGGCGCGATTATTCACCAAGACATCCATCAGATAACCTTCCGGCGGCATCGTCAGGGACTCCCATGTGGCGGAATTAAACACACCTTCGCGAATCAACTCCTGTAGGAGCGGATTGTCCTTCCCGTGATTGATGAAAAACATACGGAGATTTTTTAGTGGTCGGTGACGGCAATCTTGGATATCTTGACGCTTCCAAGTGTGTAAGCGGAATCCAAAGTAACCACGCCATAGTATCGCCCGAGTACAGTCGCTGGCGTTCCAATGGTACAACCCTGGTCGGGCGCCACGTCGTTGTGGAGCCGACCCTGGGGTCTTTCTATGTAGCGTTTGAGCACGTTATAACAAGCCTCAGGACCATCCTGCATCTGACCTGGAATGTAGCTGCCAGAAGGAGGGTTTCTATACATATTAGACCAGTTTTGTGTGGCCTCTATTCTCCCCCATTCGGCAATATATTGCTCCTTGGCTATATCCAATTGTTTTATGCGGGCTTTGACAGTACTGACTCTGGTATCATCGCGCAACCGCAGAAGGCCCTGTACACCCAATGTGCACACAATGCCAATGATCACGAAGACTATCAGTATCTCTATAAGGGATAATCCTGTGATTTTCTGAGGCTTTAATAAAATATTCATGTCAGTAAACAATAGGGGTTGTTCCAGCGGCGCCACCGGAATAGATTTTTACGATCACTGGGGCTGCCACATTTATCAGCGAGCTGCTTTGGTTGGCATTGGTAGCATCTTGAGTAAAGCAGATCGTATAGCCATTGACGACATAATCCGCCAAGACATTGCTGGAAGGATTTGCTCCGGCTGGCAAATAGGGCGAGATCAGTTGATAGCGAGCCGTTGAATTGGGTAGTAACACCGCCGCGTTGCGATTTTGCCATGTATTTTGGGCTTGGTCCATTCCCTGGGCTGCTATGTAGGCGTCCTTGGCTGCGTTAAACTGGATTGCTTTTGCCTTCATTGCTACCAGGTCGCTACTCGTATGCATCTGGGTCAGGTGTGGGATAGTAACAAAGAGCACTATGCCCAGAATCACAACAATGGTTAGCGCCTCTACAAGCGTCATCGCAGTTGAACTGTTATCAGGGCGCGGCATCTTAGTATTTTTGCAGGGGCTTGGCCGCCGTACCATATTGAGTATATCCAGTCGCATTACCGGCCGGGGCTGTAAAACAGACACAGGAACCCAGCGTGGTTAACCCCACGGAGTAAGGGCTGGGAACGTAGGCTGAGACAGTACCTGTCAACTGTTGCGGGGCTGTGTTGGGAAGATAAGGCAGCAGCAGCGCATAGTTTGCCTGATCTCCCGTAGAATTGTAGCTATGGTTCCACGCGCCACTTGCAACTTGTGTCCCCACAGCGCTTATGTAGCTAATTTTAGCGTTTTGAAGGGCTATAGCTCTCGATCTCATGGTCTCTATCTCGGCATTGGTGCGCGCCTGATTGATTCCCGGTATGCCAATAGCCACCACAACCGAAATCACTATCAGAACCACGAGCAGCTCCAGCAGTGAAAAGGCTTCTTTCTTATTTAATATGCGCATAAATGCTATTGTTTGTAATACAGGATACCCAGAGGTTGTCCGCTAATCCGTGATCCCGTTACTTGGGCATTGGTCGGCCAATAGATCACGCCACAGGCCGTATGAGCAGCGGCACTGCTTGTCTGGGCCGCATCAATCGTGGTTACTGCAGGACATCCATTTGGCAGCGACGTAGTCACGGGGCTACTAATATTTAGAGTTCCTCCCGTTATTGCCTGCATCTGTGGAGTAGTAAAGTATATGACATTATTGGCAGCTGAGACCACCTTCAGTTGGCTGACAAAATTGGAATCCAAATAACTAACAATCTGGCTCCAAGCTCCTGTGAAGCCAGCTGAAACAGATCCCGATCCGGAGGGATACCCTGCCGTGGCACCACTGCCCCCATTATCATACGCCGTACTTCCTGCGCTCACACTGCTTTGTGCCGCCAACCACGCCAACACAGCCTTGCGTACAGTATCGACCTGTTGCGCAGCCACCTGGATATTGGCCGCACGGCTTATCTGCATATACTTGGGCACAAGCAGCCCGGCTATAATGGCCAGAATGGAAAGCGCCACCAATATTTCTATGAGAGAGAAGGCTCCGGAGTTTTTATAGGGTGTTTTCATTGATTGTAAGCTGGCATAAAGAGCACCACCTTGGGAGAGGTTGTCGTACGATTGTTGGGATCCCAATAGAGCCTCGTATGAGTAGTGGTTAATGCTGTCGATACATCTGTATAGCCACCCTTTATAAACGTGCTAGTATTCTTAACCCCGTCCGCAATCACCTGCTGCATCTGGGGAGTATCTATGTAACCGTCCCCACTGGTCTGCTGATAGGCTGTGAAATTGTTGTTGGAATCTAAATAGGATCTCAGGCTGGGTAACAAAGTCCCCGCGCTGAAACCATTGCTATTTATATAGCCCGTCGATTTTCCCCCCGACAGAGAGCAGTTTGCATCCCAGAGGGTCGATGCCGTCTGTAAACTAGGCTGATTCGCATACCAATTTGCTAATGCTGTCTCCAAAACCTTGACCTGATTGCGCACAACCTGACGTGTAGCCTCCGCTTGGGCTTGCGACAAACTTGGTATTAAGAGTGACGCAATAATACCGATAAGACAGAGTGTAATTAGGACCTCTATGAGAGAAAAACCCCTCATTCCCAACCTGACACGACCGGTCTGCAAGAACTCCATGCGCACAGTCTTCAACAGTTTGGGGGTGTTTATCAAGCTTTTTAAGGAAGAATCATGACAGAGTTTTGGCAGGGCTTCTCGACGATATGTCGACGGGGTGAAATTTCGGATTTCTTTATTGAACCCGATCAGCCCCTGCGTTATCTGCGCTACGGCACCATGACGGCCGACCCCGTCCTCGTCGTCAACCAGCAGGTCTTTTCGGAGTTTATAGCCAAGATTGGAATCTCCGTTGAGCTTCACAATCAGGATATCGGCTGGGGTTACGAATCCTGGAGGTTCCGCGTGAATATGTTCCAGACCGAAGGCAAAAAACGACTTGTCCTGCGTCTTCTGCCCAAGAATATTCCCACTCCCTATGAGCTCCGCCTACCCGGATCCTTTCTGGATTATATCCGGGAGCTCAAACAGGGACTGATTCTTTTCTGCGGCCCGACTGGCTCCGGAAAAAGCACATCTAACGCTTCCCTCCTGCAACACATCTTCCTCAAGGAGCGCTGCATTCATCTGCTAACCCTTGAAGACCCAATTGAGTATAACCTTGGCGGGACGGAAACTAAAAGTCTTATCAGCCAGCGCCAGATCGGCACTGATGTTGATAGCTTCGCCGATGGCCTTTATTACGGGCTGCGCCAAGCGCCTCAAATCATATATGTGGGAGAAATCCGCGACGCGCGCACCGCGGAAATTGCCATTACCGCCGCCGAGACCGGACACCTGATCCTCTCCACCATGCACACTTCTTCGTGCGATCAGACGGTTCAGCGGTTTTTACAGATGATTCCGGGAGAACGTCTTTCACAAGCCCAGGGCACTCTGGCGGCCGTTCTAAAGGCCATCGTATGTCAGCGTCTCGTGCCCAAAGAAGATGGTTCCGGGAGATTTGCCATTCATGAAGTCATGATTCAGACGATTCCAATACGCAATTATATCGAGACCGGCAACTGGGGAAGAATCCCAAATGAGCTTGAGATCGGAAGAAAATTCGGTCATCAAACATTTAAGCACAGCATCGAACAAGCCGTTAGAGAGGGGCTAATCAGCCAATACATCGCATGAGCACCGATTCAAACATACTGAAAGACGTGTGGGATATCCTGTCCTACAAGGCATTTCTACCAGATCCGGCGGAACCCACTCTTCCGCTGCGCAACCGCGCGTTTGGCACCGTTGCTGGTTTGTACATAGGTCCGGCACAGATGGTCGGCTGCCTCATACACCATACCCGTGTTGGATTTTCTTTTTCCAATATCACCAAGCGCCCCATAGATTTCGCCCTTAAGGAGCTTCATCCCGAAGACATCCGCACGCTCTTCCGCGAAAAGGTTGATGATGTCGTGGTTATCGCAGGCGGCCTCACGGATATCGCGTTAAAATCGAATATCCGCCGCCAACCTGAGGTCAGTGAGATCGTGATGCTTTCCAGCCAGCCACAAAAGTTGCTGGGGAGCAATTTTGTAGCCAATCACCGATACAGTCTACTGCATAATCCTGTGCACAACCAGTCGTTTCTGGCTGGCACGGATCAATTGCAGCTTAATGTCATCGTGGAGGTCGTTAAGAGAGCCCAATTCAGGGTTATACGCCTCCAGTCCGCCATGGTGTGTGCTTTGGACAAAGTGCTGGACGAGGATGATGTCAAGCAGGGCAGAATATTCCCCCTGATTCTCGATAACGGCAACGCCTTCTTTACCAGAGTTGGGCAGCAGGGCAATTGGGAAGGCTGGCGTTACCGCGCCAAAGTCATCAGCTCCCCCGAAGAATCGGCCTTGAAAGTCTTCTTGAATTCGCTAAGCCTGACCGCACAGGACAACCTCCTGATCGTCGACATGGGGTCTAACTACGATTACCCAATAGAGAAGGACCTAGAGGGCATTAATTTCCGTCGTTTCGAGGCCACTTCAGTCGGCCGAGAGTACCTTCCTTTCTACCTTTCAACCCTCAACTGATATGTCTCTAACCAAAGAAGCTGCGCATGATCTCAGGCTGATTACCTCCCAGCCCAGCGACCTTGCTGTCTTGCCACCTTGGGCAAAAATCATCCCAGTCGCTTTCTGGGCCAGCCTTATCGCTCTGTGTGGGTTTGCTTCCTACCATAAGATCAATACCAGGATTTGCGAGGAACGCACGAACGCGCAAAGAAAAGTTTTTAATGAGTATCAGGAAATGCTCAACCAGGACAAGAACACCATCCGCCACCTTAAAGAGCAGAACAATATGGCCATCCGCTTTGCCCGGTGGGTGGACTACAGCCCCATGCTTCAGGGGATCTTGATTGGCACCTTCTCTGCCGTGGACAACGGCGTACAAATCAGCGACATGAGGATTGAGCGCAAGCAGGGCGCGCAGCCGGATTACTCTGTCGACATCTCCTTCCGCGCGCATGATGGCAACAACATCAGTATGGTGACCCGAAAAATGAAAGAAAACCTCAAAACAGCCGGCTGGGTATTGACCACAATCGCGCAGACCTTTCAGGATGGCACCATCAATTACCACGGCGACATCCAGGGCTCACCCGCTACCATGACCTTGGAGAGCCAGTATTTACTCATTCAGGATGATGTCAAAGAGGGAGGTGCACAATGAAAAAATATGCTACACCCATTGCTCTGCTTCTACTGCTGGTACTCGGGGCCTACTATCTGTACGACGAGGGACAGAGATCCTATATAAAGGCGAGGGCGGCCTACGATTCCTTGAAGAGTCAGCTCGACTCTGCCAGAAGGGAACGCGACGAGGCTTCTGACAAAATTGTTTCTCTCAACAAAAGCGTAAAGGCCAGCGCGGACTTCCTGACAAAATGGAAGACCTACTATCAGGTCAACAAAGACTACGAGGGAATCATCGGAAAGGTCGCGGAGAAAACCCATTGCGTCATCATAGAACGCAAATGGGAGTCCAAACACGCCAACGTGGGCAAACTGGACTATCCCGTGGACGCTTTCTCGGGCACAGTCGTCGGCGATTACAAAGACCTTGTCGACTTTGTGGGGCAGATCGAAACTATGAATCAACTGTCGACCATTGTCAGCATGGAGTTCAAGGAGGGACTGAGTGGGGTTACCTGCAGCTTAAATGTTTGGATGCCACAGTTTAATCTGACAGCTGGGGGTGGAGCACCATGAAAAAAATTGCTCTTGCCCTGATGTTCACCGTTGCCTTGGGCGCTTCTGCCCAGAATGTGCCCCTATGGAACAAGGCCCTGCCAGGCACCCGCAAGGCGATGGATCTTTCGGGGCTCCCGGATGGCGTATTTACCGCACACACCGAAGTTGTCGAGAAAAAAGCCGCTCCGGTGGATGTTGATAACGGATATGCCGCCAAGATTTCCAGCCTCAAAATTACCGGACTTGTCTGGAGTCTGACTCCGGCAGAACGCCGTGTCCTCATGGGAGACATCGTCATGCGGGAAGGCCAGAGCATTCCGCCGTATGTGTTCGATGATGGCAAGACCTACACTCTCAAGAAGATCGAGAAGGACCGCCTTGACTTCGAGACACTGGACGACACGTCGAATACTGTTGCTTTTCAAGTCATGTTTGGTCTAAAAGAGAGTCTAAAGAATGAGTCCTCTTATTCATCGCCTGGCAAAAGATAGGTACTCGGGATTCTCGCTGGTGGAGGTTGTTGTCGCCGTGCTGGTCATCGGCGCCGTTCTTGGGATGATCATGACATCCCTCGTGATGATGGATCATGCGGTGGCAAACGAGAGGGTTATAAACATTGGGGAATATCACAGCGCACTGGCCTCCAACTGGAAGACCCAGATGGGGTATTGGGAGGAGTATGGCAGTGGCGGGCCTGCCTTTAATATCGCCCCCAGCCGCGCGGCGGACGCCAAAGCGGAGGCTCTGTGGCGGGCGATGCACGATCTCTATGAGCAAAGCACCACCGTCCTGGTCCTGCCAGTTTACGTAATAAACGACCCTAGTCAGGGAACCTTTCTCGGCAACTCGGGCTATCTCTCTTGTGATACCGGAGGCAATCCAGTCAGTTTAGGTAGCAATGTAAAGATCAACGCGCCTCCCATATCATACAGCCAATTGATAAACTGGCAACTCTCAGCTACAACGCCAGGAGGCCCCCTCTATGTTATTGCAAATAATTTTCCAGCGACAAGTTCCTTACCCTTCCACTACTGGGGAGACTCGTCTTATCCCATACCCAGTTCCGGTTCAGACGTCATTGATCCCAACTCACTGCGTTGCGCCACCGTATATTTTCTTGCCCCCCATGACAGAATACTGGGAGTGCTACGGATGAGGGCCTATGAATTCACGAGCGGAGATCCCTACCGCTACTATGAAGTTGCCCTGGATAATGTCACCTGGCAAATCAATAACCCAAATACCGGGATGAGCACCTTCTATTCGGGCCAGAATCTCATTGAGACCTACTCGTATCGCTTCGTTGAGGATAAGCTGTATCCGCAAGATCTGATTTTTCCGCCGACACAGACACAGATGCAAACCATTGAAGGGGGAGGGGCTTGGCCCGCCGCTGTTTCATATACGCCAGGAACGATCACTTACACGGAATACCGGGATGAGTTCATCCGTCTAGCCTATCCGGAGGAAAGCTATGTGCCCAGCAGCCAATCCTGGGCTCTTAATACCAATCCCGCCGCCAGCCGACGACAAGTCAGCCTGGCTTCCCCAAATCTTTCGACCTCCACCGTGCTCCCAGCCAATACCGATGAATGGCACATGATCCTACCTGATCCGGGGATTGACCAGGCGGAGGAGCGGGCCAATCTACATCAAAATCCAAATGTGAATGGAACTGACATTACCACAGCCGACTGGAACATTCGGCGACAGGGAAAATACGGCTGTGTGCTTTCCCTATATCCATGAAAAGAGTCAGAAACAGTGGAGCAATGCTGGTGTACGCCATGGTCTTCACTATGGTGGCGGCGGCTATTTTCTACGCGGCAGCGGCCATCTGGCAGGCCCGTCAGAACGCCGACTCGGTCGGAGACTACAGCCAGCAGAGGTGGCTGGTGGACTGGGAGGTCAAGAATTCAATTCGCTCCGCCTACCAGTATTCCCTCGACCACGGCTGGGGTCTGCCTACGGTAAATGAAGCGGGCTTGAGTTACACAGATTCCAGCGGCAGTGGCACAAACCCGCTGCCTGCCTGGTGGTTCTATAATATAAACCTCGACCAATATTTCTATACGAACGCGTCCGGTGGGAATAGCGGCGAAGCGGCCTTCTCGCCAAGTGTCGTCGCCTCCCTGGATTATTACGATGCTGCCAATAATCTTGCCGCAACACTCTATCCCAATGGAAATCTATGGACATTGACCAGCGCCAATTCCGCCTATGCAAACGCGCATGATAGCTGTGTGGTCGGTATGCCGGCCAATAATATATCTCTCCCCGTAACCCACGCATTGTATCAATTGACTCCCAGCGACCTCTTCTTGATTCCCTGTTATAGGGCCAGGGACACAAACAACAATAACACCATGTCATCGGGCAACGGGGGACATACTTACGACAATATAAGTGCGCCAGCCCCTTTCTATGGCAAAGAAGCAACTTTTACCTTTGGTGGCGGCTTCTTGGGCAATATGCCACCAACAGTCGTCTTCCGTTCCGACCTGCCTTTTTGCGCGGGCTATGGCGCCGCGGGAGAAATAGGGGCTCCCACAGGGCCCAATGGAGCATACCGCTGGGTGAGGGAAGGGATCCAGTATACGCTCGCGCCCTCCGCGGGGGTTATTCCGGGCGGCGGAACAACCGATCCTATCCAGAATATCGCCAACTATATCTGGTCTGTGGAAGAACCGATCACCAATTATCAGCTTTTGCTTCTGGCACCGAGCAATCCTTGGACATTGGGCGGTAGTCCATCCTACGGAACAATATCTCTGGGCAGCGCCCTTGATTGTCTCCAATTTCCAAACACAGGCGCCCAGTGTATCAATATTCCCCGCATACTGGTATGGGGGAATGTCGCCAATAACTTCACGGGCATCGCGGGCAGCAGCGGAAGTCTCAACTGTCTGGCCATCCTGGCCGGGCAAAATCCTACCACCGGGAACCTGCTAAGGAACTCCCAGGCACTCTCCGCCAGCGGCATCACCTGGTGCCTGGCCAAGCCCAGCACTCGCCTCAGTTTCGGACGTGGGCTTCCCACAGCCATCACTGCGCCTTTGGGCAATATAAACCCCAACCAACAGGCCAGCGATCTTCCAACTTTCCTAATGAGCGCGTCCTCCGGAAGTATGTCCGCCCACACGACCTCAGGGCAACCCGACAAACTAGATCTTTCCGACGAAAGACAGCTCAATATCGTAAATGCCCAGGGTCTTGCCCAACCGCCGGGTGGCTCCACCACCACTTCGAGCATCGCCAATTATGTAAATCCTGTACTCTCGATCTCTTCTCAAGGAGTATTGCAGTGGTCCCAGCAGGGAAACTTCAATATCATGGGATCAACCCAATCGTTGTCTTATACAACCGGAGGTATTACCGGCAGTGATACTTGGGTTTCAGCAGCCACTCAGGGATCCAATAATCTTGAATTAGACGCTCCGGCCGGAACCCATTATAGGTTATATGGTTTAAGCGGAATCCATTCTTATAATCACGCGAGCACCAATTTGGATACAACAGAGATCACTATCGACCTGGCTACCTTTGCCGATACGGTGGATTCTTTCAACGGTACTGGAGGGAATGGCGCGAGTAGCAATGCCGCCAACGCCTCTGTCAGTGGCAGTAGTTCTCCCTGGCAGTCGCCCTGGCTTTCGCCGCGCGAGATATACATCTACGGCGACAATAGCCAACTTGTCAATACTACACAGACCCTTGTCGTAAGGATCATCGGCGATACACAGCAGTCCCACGTCTCAGCGGGCCTTCTGTCACCCATAAAGATAGTTGTAGATGGCAAGGGGGTTATTAACAATTGCGACATACGCTTTATTCCTGACAACAGCTCCATTACCGGCACCCCCCCAAGTGACAGACAAGCCGTCTATAACGATAGAATGGCCGCCACGACGAGTGGCCTTCAGAACACCGATACTACCCACGCTGCCGCCAACTACCGTCGGTTCATCCTGCAGACAAATATTGCCAATTCTCAAATCTCTTTCGAGAGTAGCAATAACGGGCCCAGCAGCAATAACGGACTCCATTGGTATGGCGTCATTATCGCGCCCAATGGGCTGCAACTGGGAAATACCGGTGTCGAGATTGTCAATAAAGGTCAGGAGAACATCGCCGCGACGACAAGTCCCATCAGCGTCTATTGGCATGGCACCATTCTGGCAGGCAAACAGATCTCCATGGGCGTGCCTTCAGCCACCGCGGCCGTATATGCCACTCCCGTTGAGCCAAGAGTTCTAAATCTGACCCTCATGCCGGATAACGGCCTGGGCACAACCAGCGACGATCCTAGCTATGAGGGTACCTGTTGGGACAGTCAATCTTGCTATCAGCTTTTTACACCGCAGTATTACACTTCCGGAAGCCCTGCGCCAACCCAACAAACCTTGATGGGCAGGCCCATGCCGATCCTGGTACCCCGTTTGGTCTGGAATTTTGAAGATGAAACATCCCGCGCCACAGTCAACCCATGAAGCCGTCTCCCTTTTGGAGGTGCTTATCGCCGTCACGATAATCGCCGTGGCAGTCTATGGCCTTCTTGTATCCCTAAGCGCCCAGCAGATTGCCGAGGGGCGGGCCCGCGACACCAAAGTTCTCAAGAATCTCCATTATCAGATGGTGCGCGAATATCTCAAAAACCAGCGTTATACGGATGCCACCAATATGCTGACAGCCGGTATATCCTGCACCCTTGCCAGCCCAGCCCTGGGACAGGATATTGTCTATTTCCATTCCTCACAACTTACCAACGTCGGACACACGGCCAGCAGCTGTCTGCATATCGAAAAGAATGGCCAGACAACATCCAGCAGCGCAATCACGATCTACTACCCATATACGCAGTGGGGCAGAGTGCAACCATAGCTATTTTGTAAAATTCCCTCTAAAGGGTGGGTCCAAATTGACCGTAAAAGTGGGTACTAAAGGGTAATACTATGCTGCCTATCATCGCATTCCTCGTCGCCGCGGTCTCTTTGCAAGCCCAACAGGCCGTGCCAACATCTCCTCAAACGGAGCCTGCCCCGATCTTCATGGATCAACAGCCCATTCCGGAGCAGAAGACCTCCGAGCTCAGCCAGCTGGCAACCCCAGCCAAGGAAACGGCGAACTTGTCCGTGACTCCCGTGCCAGAGCAGATAAACACTGCCACCGTACCTGAAAAATCAGCTGGACTGCTAAACAAAGCCGGCGAGATCAAACGTCTGGAGGGACTTCCTGTTTTCAACCTTCAGACCAACAAAGCTCCTCTCAATGAGGCGCTTGTGCTCCTGGCGGACACCTGCCAGATGAGTTACATCGGCCTGGAAAAAGGACTCGGCGAGAATGTACAGATCTCCGTGAACATCAGCCGCAATCCTTATGACACCATGAAGCTGCTTTGCGAACGCTACAATGTGGCGCTTGACTATGAAAATGGTATTTGGAGATTCAATCTGTACAACGACAAGGATCTGATCGCCCGCATCTACCATCTGCGCTACAACAACCAGGAGGAAGCCCAGGGTGGCGGTGGCGGAGGCGGCGGATCGACCACCGGCACATCCACGACCTCAGCCGGCGGATCGGGTGGCAGTGGCGGCAGCCTCGGAGGTGGCAGCGGCGGCAGTATGGGAAGCGCGGCCAGCTTTAGTTTGAACAAGGATGTGATCGTCAAGAACATCCAGAATTTTCTGGATCTCTCTTCCGACGATCCTTCTGTTCTGACTGCCGACGACTTTGATGTCGAGCACATCACCCACGTGACAAACCGCGGCGTTGAGCGCGTCTTGCCCAAGGGCAACGACACCGGAAATGGCGGCGGCAAGGGAAAGGTCATCTACAACTCCGACTCTAAAACCCTCTACGTGCTTGCCACCAAAGCGCAACACCAGTGGATCGAGAAATATCTGCAGTCGGTCGACAAGCCGCAGAAACAGATTCTTATTGAGACCAAGGTTTTTGAAACCAGTATTTCGCCCGACACCGTCATGGGAGTCGCCTGGCACAGCCAGCACGGCAGTATCGCGCAGGGTTATACTTACGGCTCAACCCAAGGCACTACGGGCAGCTCCTCTTCGACTCCCGGGTGGAATCACGGCACAAACGTCAATAGCGAAGGCCTGGCCGGCGGTATGACGGCCCTGCTCTCCGGTTCCGGCCTGCACGCGGCTCTCGACCTTCTCCAAAGCGACAGCCATACGGTAACCTCCCAATATCCCAGACAAGTAACCCTTAGTAATCACTCGGTCAGTATGTCGTCGCTTGTACAGGTTCCTGTCGTGGTTGCGAGTACATCCACCAGCGTTTCTGGCGGATCCTCGCAGAACCAGTCCCAGATCGAGACCGTCCCTGTTGGCATCAATATTACGGTATTGCCGCGCATCATTGATGATAACAAGATACTGATGGATATCTCCGTTTCCAGCAGCGAGAATCTCGACAATATTCCAGTATCAACCGGTGGCACGTATCCGGAAGTAGCCCAGCGTACCTACACCACCGAGGCTATTGTCCAAAGCGGTTATACTTTGGCCATAGGCGGACTAAAGGAGCTCTCGAAGTCCGACAGCTACACGGGGATACCCGTGCTATCGCAAATGCCGGTTATAGGCACGCTCTTTCGCCACAGGGCACAAAGCAGCTCCGACAGCAACCTGATGATTTTTATCTCGTCAGTCATCCTTCCAGAGTATCGGGGCGGGGTTCAGAAGAATCCGCAATTTATGACCCCGCACGATAAGGATTACCCTGCCTACAAAGCCTTCCAGGGCAACGGGGATGAGAGTTACACGGACATCATGCTCTGTCTGGCCGGCATGGAACATCACATTCAGGAATACTCCAACCGCGCAAATGAAGGCATGGACGTCAAAGAGGTGCTTTACGAGATCAAGGCCAGCCAGAACGAGCTCAAACTCATGAAGGTGCGCCTGAAGGAGATCGCCCTGGAGCAACCCAACAAGAATATCATGGAGGCCGATCAGAAGATTGACCAATATTCAAAGGATTTGAATGAGCTCCGCGGAACCATCGCCAAGCAGCAGTCCATTGTCTACTAGGAGCGCGGGCTCTGGGCGGCGCTTGAAAGAGTGGGAGGTCCTCCACGCGGGGATCTCCCCCCAGGGGCTGCCCTTTGATGGTTTTGAGGAAGCATTTTCAGCCAATCCAAAGCTTGATTATTTAGACTGGCTTCAGAAGGCGTCAAATAAAAGCCGCGGGGCCTGTATGCTTGAACTCTTCGACCGCTACAAGGTCGCCCCATATCCACTCAAGTCCGCGGCGATACGAGTCACCACCCTCAACGAGTTTGTCAATGTCCTGAACGCCCGTGGCGTGCCACTCAAGGGTTTTTGGGAGAGACTGCCCTGGCTGCCTCTCTTCCAGGTGGGACCGCTATTTGGCGTTGGCCACTTCAACCCTCTTCACGACGGCACCTCTTATTTTCCGAAAGAACTGCTCATCCCCTGTCAACTGGCCGCCACCGACTATGACGCGTTGCTCAACTACTGCGCCGAGCAGGCCACTTTGTTCTATGACGAGAATGTCTCAGGCTACGATCCCGCGAAGAATACCCATATAGAGACCACTCTGATGGACTTTCTGAAGAAAGCCGAGACCGACCCCGAACAGAAAGACCGCAAAAGGCTGCTAGTGGCGGAATTTCTCATAGACCAGCCGACTGTTTCCGTTGAGAAACAGCAACAGCTGCGCGAAATCCTGCGCAACAACAAGCCGGATTTCAGCGTCTCCGACGAATACGACATGGCCATCGACTATCTGGCCACTGGAACTCCCCTGATCATGCCAGACTCGATAGAGATCCGGGAAGAACACCTTTTGCAGCGGCGCATGGAGGAGTGGGATGCCCTGAAGGCCGTTCCATATTACATCACCGATGAGGCCGTCTATCTCCTGACCCACGACATAGCAAACTACGCGCTGGATGACACGGCACCGTCGTACATGACCGGCACGCAGCAGCTCAGAAAACTCCGTACCACCAAGGAGCAGCTGATCCGGTTGATGCAGCCGTTTCAAAAGCACGAATCGCACTATGTTGAAACGGAGACAGAGTCAAACAACATAGTCAGCTACGCCTTCATCCTGACCAGCAATGATTTCGCGGAATACAGCCCCAACCAGGATGAAAATCCCAACAAGCTGTTCCAGTGGATTCTCTTTGAAGGCGTAAACCGAAACGCCAGCGATATTCACATTGAACGCATCAAAGGACAGATGACGGTACGGTACGCCATTGACGGCAAGGGCGTTGTGTTTGTCCGTATGCCGGACTACCGCTTTAATCCGGTTACCTCTACTGTCAAGCGCTACGCGGGCATACAGTTGGATTCCATCAGGCCAGGGGAGGGGAGAATCACCTTCAGCTGTGCGGGGCGCGCCGTCGAAGTGCGCGTGTCCATCATCTACGATCACGGACGGCATCCCTGCATTGTCATGCGACTTCTGGACAAAAGCCTGGGTCTTAAAAAAATGACGGAACTGGGGCTCTTCAACGACGAGATAGATACTCTGCGGCGCGCCTATAAACGCCGAAGCGGTATCATCATCGTGGGGGGGGCCACCGGAGACGGAAAGAGCACCACCCTCAACTCGATCATGGCGGAGCTCAACGAGGAGGAGAACTTCTGCTTTTCTCTGGAAGACCCAGTGGAATACGAGATCGACGGAGTCACCCAGATCAACGCGACTGCCGATCCATTGCGCATTGACCGTGGGGAACTATCATTCTCCGAGGGCATCAAAAGGCTTTTGCGACAGGATCCCGATGTCATCATGGTGGGGGAAATCCGCGATGCCTACACGGCCGAAACGGCCATCGAAGCGGCGCTTACCGGTCACTTGGTGCTCTCCACCGTCCACGCGATTGACTGCTTCTCGGTGGTGGGCCGCCTTTTAAAATGGAAACTGGATCCCTTCAATATCGCGGACACTCTGATCCTTTCCATCTCGCAAAAGCTTATCCGAAAGCTTTGCGACTGCCAGACCCTGGAGAGGGTCACGGAACCGATGAGAGAGCACTTCCTGAAGTACAACATACCGATTCCGGACAACAAGAGAGCCATTCTCAAAGAGCATGGCTGCGCCAACTGCAATTTCAAGGGCTTCAAGGGCCGCAACGCGCTGATGGAGTTCCTTGTGATCTCCGCGGCCATACGCGAGCTGATCAGGGATGGCGCTTCCTCAAGGCAGATTCTCGAAACAGCCGTCAAGGAAGGGTTCCGCACGCGTTATCAGAAAGGGCTCAAGAAGGTACTGCAGGGCATTACCTCCATGTCCGAGGTGGCTGCCTTCTGCAGTGAATAGAATAGGGTGGGGTGGAAAATTAACGGCGAGCACCCGCCCTTGTCAAACGACTATCGAGCTTTTTGTAATAATCTATGGCCTCTTTGATGATCTCGTTTCTTCTGACGCCTATGAGGGCGCGGGACCAGAGCAGATCGAAATCGGATTTAAAGCGGCGTACCGCCGCGGTATCATCCGTAATAGAGAAATCCAGTCTGTTCTCACAAAAACAGAAGGTATCATCAATAATATAAAACTCCTGCAGTGCAGAGGAGGCGAAGACGGATTTGGGCAGTATCCTAAGTTCTACATTTGGTTCGTCGATAAACTGTTGCAGCTTGATCAGCTGATCAATCATGATTGGGGGTGAACCAACGGAAAAATACAATACATTCTCGTGAAACAAAAAACGAAATCTTTTTGAAGGGTCTTTCAATGTTTTGCTGGCATCATCCAACCGTAGACTGGTTGAGCGCTCCGCGTCTTCAAATATATCCTGCCATTGTGAAACTATGGTATGCATATAGTCGTGGGTTTGCAGGTAATAGCAAACCCAGCTTGTACAGTAATACTGATAACTCCTGGCATTCACAGAGATCTTGGCCCACTCAGAAACAGCGTCCTTCATGCTGTCTTTGGGGTGCAACTGGCTCACCCTGGCCATAGCCATCAACATGGTCTCCTCATCCTTATCAAAACGCAATGCCTCACAAAAGCTCTTGAGATAGGCAAAGTCTATCTTCAAAGCGCCGGTCTCACGTCTGGAGATATTGGAATAACTATATCTGCCCTTCATCAGCTTTGCCAGGCGCTGCGTACTAAAGACACCTTTCTGGCGCCTTAGATCGCGCAAGCGCTGACCAAGCCTTTGACTTTGTATCTTTTCTATAGGCATCTGCGCTATATTAGCGCTTTTTTGCCTTTTGGGTCAAGTAGTTATCCACGGCCTTCTCGAAGATCGCTCGCGGTATGCGCACGGTTTTCTCGTGCGGCGCCACGCCTACCTTTGAGGAAGCTGTTTTGACCATGTCAGCCTCTTCCTCGGTACTCATGAGCGTACCAATCACAACGACTTCGTCGCTGTCGGGTTTTTCCATAACGGTTGGGCAAGGATTGCCGCAGCTGGCAATGACTATATATTTGGCTGTTTTCATATATTCGGGGGGTACAGTATATGTTTGCACTATTTATGCAAAGAAACAAGAACATTTTATAATATTTATGCAAAGAGAGTCATCGGTAATACACGGTAAGAATATCACTCCGGGCGTTTAGCATCACAGCCGCCACGCACAAAGCAATTGCCCCTTCAATCAAATGTTGTTAGGAATGTTGGAATGGCCATCCGCGACAATAACTTTGATATTATTTCCAAGAGGTTTCCCATATTGTCCGCAAAACTTACCCAAGGAGCCCAAAGGGGAGGGGCCCTTCTTAATATCGACAAACCACTGGCTGTCATGTGGGCGCAGACGCAGGTCAAGACACCCAGACCCGATACGCTATACATCGCCAGCGGCTTGGGAACGCACATAGAAGCCCTCCTGCCACGCATGGCCTCCTCCGCGGCTGTGGTCGTCTATGAGAGTTCACTTGAAAATCTGCAACTCATGCTCTCTTCCCAGGATCTGACGGACATTCTGAGCGATCCACGCCTGCTGCTGATGGCAGGGCCCACCGGTCCCCTCGATTTTGAACAGCTTCACCAGCTGCCCGTGACAAGAATTCAGGAGGTGATACCGCTTCGGTTCTCTCCGGTCTGGCAGAGAGACGAAAGAATCTATGCCGGATTCTTCACGGAAATCGCCAGACAATTCGATATTGTCAGAAATCTCCATCTGACAGGCTTCAACGACGCGCTCTTGTGGCAGGCATCCACTTACAAAAATTTGCCTCTGCACATTGCGGCCCCGGACGTGGGAGTTCTCAGGGACGCATTCAGAAATGTTCCCGTCATTCTGGTAGGCGCAGGCCCTTCTCTGGATGAAGCCGAGGATTTTCTCAGGGAAGCTGCAGACCGTGCAATAATCATAGGAGTAAACTCCTCGTACAAGAAACTCCGCAAAATCGGGATAGCACCTCATCTGGTACTGGCGGCAGACCCGCGCGATGACACCTACAGGGGGTTTGCCGGCGAGCCGACTGACAACACCTATCTTGTGGCGCCCTTCATTGTAAATCCGTCGGTTATCAGGGCTTTCAAGGGGCAGGCGTTTTCCTGGAGCGGAGAAAACAGTCCTCTGGTCAACACCCTCAGACAAAAAATGCGTCTTCCGCAAGGAACTTCCGTCTTGGAAAAAGGGACAGTCTCCTTGTCTGTGGCTGATCTGGCGGCACTGATGGGGTGCAGACGACTGATTCTCGTGGGACAGGACATGGCCATTGGAGAGGGAGGACTCATCCATACTGTCGACTCGTTCTATGGGGGGTACAAAGCGAGGAACATAAAATACAAGGAGGACAATGCCGGGCAGAGCAATGCAAGAAAAGTACCCGGAAATACCCTAAGCGAAGTGACCACTCTCAATAATCTTTATTTATATCTAAGATCTTTTGAGCTATGGGTGGCCGAACACCCCGAAATAGAAGTAATAAACACATCCCGACTTGGGGCAAAGATCGCGGGAGCGGCCTATATGAGCTATCCGGATGTCCTCACCAAGATTCCACCTTTAAGAGCCAATGTCCTTGAGCGGCTGACAGATATTTTTCAGGCGGCACCCGAACACAAGATCCCGCTTCATGAATGGATAGATGCGTTAAAACCCATATATAGGTATGCTGTACGTTTATACGAACTGTCCTTAAAGGCTGCAATTGCCCTGGAGATATTGCCGCAAAGCTCCCACCAGCATCCGGAAAATCCAAAGATCAAAGAGATTATAGAGCTGGGCACGTCTATCAATGAATTAATCGATAAAGATCCAGAGGCATACCAGATATTGCTGGAAGGAAAGCTCAAGAAATCGTTACTGGACTTCCAGCAGACCACGCGAATGCTGGAGACATCCAGCCCCTTTAGTAGTTCTTTGACGAAAAATAAAGAGTTTTTCTGGGCGCTGGTGGAGGGCATCGAACCCGCCATCGCGTTTATAAAAGAGGTAATAGAAGCCAATCAGACGACTATTACAGAGAATAATCTATAGTTCGCACAAGATATCTTATGTATAATATAAATACAGGTTTCAAACAGGACAAACCCTTCTTCTCTTGGAATATGCTGCGCCTGCTAGCGGCGATCTATCTTCTGACGCCTTTATTCCTTTTTCTACTCTCGTGGTATAAGTTCCCATACAATATGGACTTTGTGGCTCTTCTGGGAATGGGTATATTCGTGGCTTTCAAACGCCCTTCAGAGATATCCACGCTAGACCATTATGACACGGAGCCGCATCTGCTCTCTCCCCTGGGTTTTGGGACGGTTATCTTCGTGGCGCTTATTCTCAGTGTATCGACGGGTGTCGGAAACATCATACCAAACTCTTCTGATGATTATGCGAAACACAATTTCATGTTCAATGTTCTCTCAAAGAGCCCTTGTCCGGCAGCCGTTCAATACAGCGATGGAACTGTTATCAGTATAGTCTATTTTATAGGCTATTATATAGTCCCCGCCATCATAGGCGCGCACGCCGGGACACTGGCCATGAATATCGCCAGTCTCATATGGACGATATTCGGACTATCGTTGGGAGGGTTGATTTTCCTGAGATACTTCCGGCTGCCAGCCTGGGTCTTCGCAGTCTTGTGGGGATTCGGCGGGCTTAGTATGGCTGGTTCCATGTTAATTAACGGCGGTATCCTCGCCTTTCCGCTCAACTTATGGGCCTTTCCCATGCGCTGCGCGAATATGTTTCAATTATTCGCGTGGTCACCGACGTACATTATGCCGGTCATTATAGCCGCCCCCCTATTACTTAAATCACTGGATGAAAAGCGGACTTCATCTGCCGCTGTATGGATATGCGCCGTCTTTTTATGGAACGGTTTTATGGCAATAGGTCTCTCTTTCTTTCTTTTATGGCACCTGCTCAAAGCGGGCCCACGTAAGATGTTTGCCATTGAGAACTGGGCGCTGCTTGTCGGAGGCTTATTTCCAATGGCTGTCTATTTTAGCACGAAGATATTTCCTGAAAAGTTCTATTTTATCGCCAACAGGCCGGAGTTCTGGCGGGTGTTCCCGGCTTTCTTTATTATGGAGCTCGGCGTCTGGTTTCTGCTGCTCTCCAAGGAAGAATGGAAGAGAAGCCGGGCCGTCCTCACTCTTTTGCTCGCCTTGATCGTTCCCCTGTTTGCGCTGGGTTCGTGCGAGGATTGGTGCTTTAAAACTCTGGCTGTAGCACAGATTATACTGGCGGGACTTGTATTCCGCTCTTTGATTACCCGACCAAAATGGTATCGCTGCATGGGATTTGTACTCTGCTATGCTGTCAGCCTCCTCTCAGCGGTAGAACCCTTGTTTGTGATTAATAAAGCAGCCCCTTTTTGGTACGGTGATGCCATAGAAACTGACATCCTTTCCCAGAACGCCAAACCAGATATCGATTATCTAATGGATATACTCCCGCATAGTTCACAACTATATATGGGAGATCCTAACGCCAGTGTTGCGTCCACACTTCTTCTTCAACAGCCCAAGACGCCGTTACAAATCAATCAAAAGTACTCTCTCGCGAGGATCTGGCATAAGTTCTTCGGGAGAACTCATATCCTAAGCGGATATAACAGCTACTATTTGTTCAACTCCGAAGCGCGCGTATGGATTTGCAATCCCACAAGCCCCAGAAAGGTACATATTACCATGACAGTCATGCCGCATCCTCCAAAACCACGTGGGTATATCATACTGGCCAAACGTGCCGTTCCCGAAATTGAACAATATAAGGTGGATATGTCTTTTGATCGATTCCTTCATCATCGACCCTGGCAAGGTACGGATAAGTCTGCAGTGCCATTCAAGCTGATAAGCGCCGGGGAAAAACTAAGCTGCACCGGAAATATCTCTCTAGACATCCCCATATTATTACCGCATGGATATACAGAGATCGGTATAAGATACGATGAGGGAACCCATCTGGATAGCAACTTCTGTGTGGGCAATTTTGCCGTTGATGAAACAGCACCCTCCCCTTCTGGATATACGCGTGTAAATCTCTGATGACCCGGAAAATCCCAAGTACCTGCTCACTGTGAGGTCACTTCTTTCTGCGGACTTGTAGCAGCTTCACAAAATAAAATTATCCAGGCGGAGACCAGCAGTAGATTCCGGGCCACCAGCATGACAGACTCCGAAAGGCACGGTCCCCTGTGATAGTCAGCATACCAACCAGGATAAAATGACGGACCTAAAATGACACAGAGCACGACAAGGAGCGCGGCCGCACGGGGTCTATCCAGGGCACCCAAGGCGGCAAAAGGCAACGCCCAAAACAAATACTGGGGGCTCAAAACCTGGCCAAATGTAATCAGACCAATCAGCACAAAAAGTACTGTGCGACAAAGTACCGGGAATGTCATTGACCTATTTACCCATACCTGCCACGCGGACAATCCCACCGAGAATATCATTGCCCCACAGGAGAGCATCCTGGTAAGCACGAGCGCGACTTGGGACAAGGGACCTCCAAGATCATAACCAGAAAAATTATGGAGCCATACAGCAGGGACTCCGACAAGCCGATGCGCCAGCCAGACCAGTGAAGCAACAAGTGATTCCGCCTGCAACCCCCTGATTGAATGGGTGGTAAACATGGAATCCCACCGCATAACAGAAGAAATGACAACCAACGGGAGGAGACCCACGGCTATACCCATGAAAAGCCGGCATATTGAAAAGAACGCAAGCATCCCTGCGCGTTGTTTTTTTGATCTTTGTTGCCGCCATACCAGAATCAGCAGTAAGGGAAACAGGAACACAGGGTAGATCTTTGTTCCAATTCCCAGGGCCAGAAATAACCCACCCCAAAAATGTTTGCGGGTATACACGAGAAGCAGGGAAGACAGACTCAATAACGACGGAAGTAAATCAAATCTTTGCAAGAAGTAGCTGTAACAGAGAATCGTGGACAAGGAATATAAAAAGAGCGGAAGCAGTCCTATCGCGTCTGATGAGTAGCTCCGGCCGATTCTATAGAGGATTAATTTGATAACCAGATCCAAAAGCAGGAGGCAGAAGATGAGCCCCAAAAAGTAGTGCGCAAAATCGTGATTTCCTGTGATAAGAATGGGGATAACAAAGAAGTATGCCGCGTAAGGCGGATAAACGGATGTGCAAAGATCATTGTATGGACTCTGACCATGTAATATCTGTTCTCCTATCTGAAAATAAAGGTGCGGATCGCCACCACAATAGCATGAAGCAGAACCCCACTGGGTCAAAAATAAGACAAGACTGGTCCATAAACATAGGATGGCCGCCGTCTTGCGCGGATGATTTGAAATGAGGGAAAATATAAACTTCATCTTGTCATGGATTCCCACTCATAAACAAATGACGCCTGGTCACTGTGGCTGGTTCTTTCTACACGGAAACAAGTTGGATCTCAAGACGTAAAGAGAGGGTCGCTTAATTTTAGAGACTAAAAAAAACGCCCCGCTGACAAGCGGAGCGTCTTTTGAAATCAGGTTGAAAAACTAGTTACTGGCTGTCGACTGGCCCAAGCCGTGCATAAAGTCGATGATCGCTGGGGTAAGGAAGAGTCCCAAAGCCGCGCCCATGCTGGCGAACATCACCTCATACTTCTGCTGCTTGAACTGCATCCAAGCCTGCGCGACCAGAAGCACGGCGATCGCGTAGAAGAACATATAGGCAAAACGGATCAGGTTATAGACCTGACTGATAACAGCGCTACCTGCCGCAGAATTACTACCTCCTATCGAAAGGCTTAGACTGCCAACGGCCGAGGATCCCATGATGGCACTTGCATTGGTGGGAGTGGTAGCCCAAGCGCCGTTCGTGACAGCGACGAAGAGGAAGAGCGCCACCGTGAGCAGCGCGGGTTTAAGAGATCTTGTGAATGCTTTCATAGTTTTGAAATACTAGCGTTTTATGTACGGCTAAATCCATTATAACACAAGTATATATTATATACTACTCTTTTTTACAATTAAATGACAAGATTTTAGAAATTTGTAAAAACCATAGTCATGGGTGAAGGCGTAAAAAACAGCTAAATAGATTTCAGAATTGGGCCGTAGAGGGGTCTGTTATGAGGCGTATATTTTTACTAGCTTTCGCGGCCATCACCGCGAACCTCCAGGCGCAATCCGCGTACGGATACCAGCCGGTGCCAGTGGCTCCTCCTCCTCCCCTCACGCCATATTGCCAGAGCTCTTACGCGCCGGGTTACCCGCAGACGCTGCCGGTGGCTGTCGCCGACCCCCGGCTTTCCAGACCCCTGCAGATGGGAGGGGCCGACGTAAGTTCTGTTGTACCGCTGCAGTTGCCGGGGTATGAACTGCGCGTCATGGATATCACCAAGAAGATCACCTTCGACGTCAACGGCGCGCCCGTAACTGCTGAAGTCCCCATCTTTATATATATGCCGCGCGCCACCGCTTCCCTGCAAGACTCCTCAAAAGAGCTGCGCAAGATATACAACGACCTGATCCTCATATACGATCAGGACACCGTGGACAAAGAGCGCATCCGTTCCATGCTCAAGCGCATGGACAGCATCATTGATAACTTCGACTCCATCACTCCCTCTGTCGCCAAGCATTCCTCTTCCGCATATTAGCACGTATGTTGACTTTTCACTACAACAGACAGACCAACGGCAAAGTATACTACTTTGGCATCTTCACAATCCTTGACTTTTTCGTGGGACTGATAGCGTCTGTGGCGTGTTTCTGTCTGTTCAAATCAGTGTTCCTGATGCTGGGCTATATGCTCCTGCATATGTCTTATCTGATCCTTTTGCGTGTGGGCAAACCTGACGGATACGACGCCCATCTCTTTAATTCCCTCTGGACGCCCAAGGTCATGCGACCGGGCAAGCTGGATCCCCTCCCCCCCTATAAACTCAAATAAGCATGGCACAGTATTACCAACGCAATGAAGTCCTCGGCGGCGACATCATCGACCGCGAGCTGCCGACGCGTTTTTTGGAGGACGGTATGCTCGTCAACAAGGATCTCTCCATGTCCATGGGCTGGCGGGTGCTTTTCCCAAATCTATACACCCTTTCCGAGACGGACAAGGAAGGCATTTTTGGTTCCCTCAAGTCGGCCTTCAACACTCTGCCCGACCATTTCGACGTACAATTTATTTTTTTCCAGCACTCCCGGCAAAAGGAAGTCTCCAAGATCATAGACCCGCCCAAGATAGACAACGAGATCATCCATACGTACGTGCAGGCGTACACAAAAAACATCATGGACCGCCTGAGCCACCGAGCCATGAGATTTTTTGAAGGCTATGTCATGCTGGTCCGCAAGTGCACGGTGCATCCCAACGACCTGACCAAGCGGACCAAAGCCGCCATCCACGCCGAGGAGAACTACCAGAAAAGCGGCAGCCTTGACAAGTTTCTCACCGACTTTGCCCTGGATTTCACGGGGTCTGTCTCGCACGCGCAGTACGAGCTCAAGGAGTACAATGACGCCCGCGATGAGATGCTGGCGATAGCGGGCAGCTTCCAGGACACCCTTTCCACCTGCCGCATGAGGCCGGAGGCGCTCAGCACGGACGGTCTGGTGGAGCTTCTCTACAAGTACAACAATCCCCTCTCTTGGGAAAAGGGCGGCGAGCCGCGGGCCTATTCGCCAGGCGAGATACTGCCGGCCACGGAACATTACATCAAGGACACCTTCATCTGGGATACGAAAGGCGTTCTGGCCCCCATCGGCACCTTCAAGACGGACGGGCTCTTCCACAAGATCATCACTTTGCGGACCCCGCCCACCACCATCTTCTTCGCGCAGTTCCAAGCCATCTGTCTGAGGTCATGGCTCAAAAACTTCCGGCTCGTGGTCAACATCCAGCACGGAGACATCGTCAAGCGCAAGAAGCAACTGGAAGACCAGATGAGGATGGTAGAGGCCAGGATCGCCAAGGACATCTCGCTGAAAGCCATTCTGGAGGACATCCAGCAGGAATTGATGGACCTGGGCCGCAATGTCGAGAAATACTGGACGGCCACCCACATCATGCACGTGTGGGGGGAGACCCTCAAGGAGGTCGATGACACCTGCCGGCGCATCAAGGAGATGGGCGAAGAAGCCGAAGGTATGGTGCTTTCTGACGAGGTACACGCCGCCTGGCCGTATTGGAGAAGCAGTCAGCCCGGGTGGACCCGCGACGAGGACCGCTACCGCGTCAACAGTTACAACACCGCGCAGGTCATCTCCATGTTGCCGCTGTGCGGTTTGGACTCCAACCTCGAACACGACATCGGCGTCATCTTCGCCACCACCGAGGACTCCATCTACAACTTCTACCCGCACGACTCGCGGCAGTTTACCAACTACAACGGCCTTATCATCGGGGGCTCGGGCACCGGAAAGAGCTTTCTGGTGTCCACCATCGCCTGCCAGATGAAAAAGGCAAAGGCGCGCCAGATTTTCATCGATATCGGCGGCTCCTACCGGAACATCTGCCAGGTGATGAGGGGCACTTATATCGACATGAACCTCGCCGACGACGTCAACCGGATCAACCCCTTTGACGCCCTTGCCGTGGAGAAACCGGATCCCGACGTGGTGGACGCCACTCTGGCCTATCTGGAGAAAATGATGACGGACCCGGCCGAGGGTTCCCTCTCGCGCGTGCAGATGGGTATTCTAGAGGAGGTTTTGAACGACCTGATCGGCGCCCGGAGGGGCGAACCGTTTTATATCTCGGATTTCCGCCTGGGACTGCAGAGACATTCCAAGGACGGTGAGCTGCTCTCCCGGCGGCTCATCCCCTTCTGCGGACCCAACGGACGTTTTCGCAACCTGGCGGACGGCCCCACCCAGCAGTCCTTCGACAACCCCTGCATCATCTTCGACCTGACCAGCTTCAAGGACAACAAGGACCTCTGCCCAATCGCGTTTTCCACCATCATCGCGCAGATCATCAAGCTCGGCGATCATTTCCCCGGAGACGTCAAGTTCCTTTACATCGACGAGGCCTGGTCGCTGCTCGCGGATCCGGTGCTGGCCAATTTCGTGGTCTACGCTTTCCGCGCTTTGAGAAAAAAAGGATTCTCGACAATCGCCATCTCGCAATCAATCGAGGAGTTCTCCAGCATGGCGAACAAGAGCGCGATTCTTGCCAACATCTCGCATCTGCTGATCCTGCGCCAGAACAATTCGGAGTCGGTCAAGATGGTGGCCAAGGAGTTCGAGCTGACCGAGACGGAGCAGCAGATCATCGGCACGCTTCAGACCTCCGTCGGAAATTTCTCCCAGTTCCTGCTGCGGCAGAAGCTCAGCAACGGCGGCACGCGCTCGACCATCTGCATCAACCAGGCCCATCCTCTCCTGTACGCGATGGCCACCACCAAGCAGACCGATCTGAAGAAAATCTACGATTTCGTGGGAAGCGGAATGAGCCACGTGGAAGCCATCCTAAAGTTTTCCCAGGATTATCCGAAGGGAGTATTCTAATTATGAAGAACAACCAGAAGCACCCACTCCTTCCCCTCCCTCAGGGCGGGGTTGAAAATCGGGGCTGCCAACCCAATCCCCGATTGGGATTTACCGCCCTCTGCGCGCTTGTCGCCATGACGCTCCTGCAGAGCGGCTGTATGTCCAGCCCCATATCAGCCGCCTCTTCCAGCATGAGCTACCCGGAATGGGCCATGATGGGATTGGGAACTGCCGGTGGAGCCCTCATCGGAGAAGAGGCCTTTAATGCCAAATGGGCCGCGCCAGCCGGAGCTGCTGTTGGTATGCTGGGCACACAGGCCTATTTGAATTACACCGACAAGCACGAGGCCCAGTTGGTCGCCGAGGCCAAAGAAGAGGCCAGGCGGGAGGAACGCGCCAAGCTGATGCAGGATTACTGGATTGAGCAGACAGGCGCGGACAGCGTCGACAGCCATTGGAAGGGCGGCGAGCGCGATGTGCGTTATGACGCGGGGGTCTATGATGGAGTCGCCTACGGCACCAGAGAGCTGCCACGCCAGATATACTTCCAGGAAGCACCCAGATAAAACCCACGGCTATGTCTTTTACATATGTAAATAATTCCTATTTAATAGACAATACTGTAAAATCCGTGCTAAACTTCGGGTCATGAACAAAACCCTATCCATAGCAACCCTACTCACCCTGGCCCTGACCCTGACCCAACCGCTCAAGGCGGACTGCTGCGCTACGGTCGTCGTTACGGATGGATACTGTACTGTGAGCGACAGCGACGTCGAGAGCAATACAAGTGAGGCAGCCAGTTCCTTGCAAAGTATCGATCGGACACTGAGTAATATATACGATGACACATCACTGGGCGACTTATATGATGAGATCAACGCCATGAAGAACCAGTTGGCCAGCGCCCATGACAACTCTGTGTTGTCCAATACCAGTGGGAAGTTGACCACTTCAGATACATATAATCTAATCAAGGCCGCTCTTTCGGGTGACACAACCGGCGCCACTGATTTTACTCAATCGGTAAAGGATGTCAATGGTTGGGAGACCGCTGGTGCTAGCGCACTCAGCGACCTTGTTGGCAATACTTTCGGTGGTATTCTGGGCGACCTGACCGCCTGTAAGACCCCCAATCTTGGGCTTGGCAATATCGGTATTACAGCCGGTCTTGATTTTGACATAAACACCAACTTTGGTATGAACCTTCCCAGTTGGTCTGTCTGCGATTACGGCACCATGTTCAAAAACATGAAAAATCAGGTGCATAACCTTACGTCCCGTTCCTTCGGCGGCAATCTTACAATTGGCAGCTCCGGTTTCTATGACACCTATGGCAGCGATGGCAGCGTACAGGCCAAGGGTCTGCTACATGGAGCACTCCTTGAGCCATCCGATGCAAACTACGCCACTGGCCAGGCCAACTTCACAGCCGCCGTCAACGTGGTGCCCCTCTCCATGGGGCAGGTGATGATGGGCGCGTATTTGAACGAAGATGCCGCCAAAGCCTCCACGCAATTCAAGGCAAGCAACGCGGCTATCGTCAATGCCATGTCCAAACAGGCACAGGCCAGCGATGTGCGCCGCCAATCACAGAACTATAACACCGCAGACGCTGTCACCGATCTGGCCAAACAGCAGATGATGGCCGAAAACCGGGATGGAGAGTATGAGGAGGAGTCCCTGGAACAGGGCTCTGACTCCGCCCAACGCGAGCAGCTTCGGGACCAGGCCGCCGCCCAGAAAGAGATAATGGACGCCAAAATACAACAATCGGGTGTTGTGACTGGCTACGCCGAAGGCGGCTTGGTGCCATGAAAACACGACTGATATTTATACTGCTATTTACCGCCCTGTTGCCCTCGGGGTTGTGGGCCTTGACCGCCGCCGGAGGAATAGGTGCCTGGGGACAGAATACCATCACCACCGCGCTGCTGAAAGTGCAGTACGACAAGCTGAGCGCGGCTGCAAACAAATATGGAATGGCTTCGGCGGTTACCACGATGAAAGTAACGGTGCTGGGGCGCGCCTACACAATGGTTCCGCCGGGCAGCTTTGACTACGCCACGCTCTTCAAAAAATCCGGCGGGCCGACGATGCGTTCCGTAGGCATCAACTTCACTTTTCTGGAGGGCTATGACGTAGGCTCGGACGGCACCAGCGGGAATGCTCCCACCTTTACCAATGGCATCTTTTTGATCTTCAATGGATTCCTGGCGCTAATGATAGGTTTCCGCTGGATGGGAATCATGGGCGAGGTATCGAAGGGCAAAGGCGGTCTGGAAATCACCCCTCTCATACTCAAGCTGATGATGGGACTTGTGGTGGTATACAATATGCCCTTTGTCTATGCCATAGCCATGCAGTTGAAGGATTTGGGAGAGACCATTGTCCTGTGCATGATAGCGCCCAATAGCAACAATACAGGGGTCAACCAGGCGGCCAAAAATCTGGCAAACGCCAGTCCCAAGAACATTGCCACGCGCGGCGTCCGTGATCAGGGCATTATCGCGGCGGTCAACAAGATAATGACACAGTACGCCTACGCGATTGTCAATGTGCCGGCCACCCCGGGCAGCACACCCACCCCACAGCAGCAGCAGCAGACAGCCATCAACAGTGGCAGGGCGCGGCTGGCTGTCCTAGTGGCCGCGCTGAATTCGGCCATGAACAGCTTCCCTTGCGGGACTCTCTCCGCAGTCACAATTGATGATTCTCAAGATCCACCTGTTGTGGGAGCGACCACTCCGCTCGGCAACGCAAGTCAATGGACCAATCTGATTAACTATGTGGGGTTCCCCTTTGGCATGACGAGCGCCAGCAGTCCCAATTACATTGTCAATTATGCCTCTGATCCGACGGCCGCCAACAGTACATACCCAAAGTTAAATTGGAGCGATGCCACCACATATAGCAGCAGTGGTTCTCCCATACTGACATACGCGAATAATACAGCTTCGGGACAGGCGCTTCTGGGCATGTACAATTCGCGTCTGGCCACATACCTCCGGCTAATGGCCAATACTTACAGCTCCGGCAATATCGTCGCGGCCTGGGAAAACGGACAGAATGAGAATGACATATTTCAGGGCTCAAGCGGAGGGACTGCTCCAAACAGCACCTGCCTGGGCGACAATCTGCTGACACTTGACCAGACGTACTGCGCGCTCAATGATCCGTCGACTTCCGATACGACCGATTACATAGGGCAGGTAAGAGATCAAACCCTTGCCTGGTTCCAGACCAATGTCATGGGGTCTTCGCAGACCACCAATTTAAAAGGCACCATACCTACCGGACAGACCGCCACTTCGACCGTAGAACAGGGCAGCGGCGAGAGCACCATGGGGAACATCTTCAAGGTCCTTGTCAATCTTCCCAGGCTCTTCGCGGATCTGGCCATCAGTATTGTCAAAAGCTTCTGGATACCCTTCGTCGCCTGGATGGCTGACTCGATCTTCAACTTCACAATTGAGTGCTATGTCTATCTTCTCATGCTGGCCTACCCTTTCTGGTTCTACAAGAAGACAGAGAAGGCCTTCTCCGGGGCGATGGATACGCTCATCTCCGTGGCCTTTACTGCTTTGACCTTCAACGTCCTGACGATGATGTTCGAGGGCTTCATCGGACAGGTGGAAGATTGGATCACCTTCCAGAGTACGGGAGGCAAGATTGCCGGCGCGGCGGTGACTGTCGCCCACTTCTTCCCTCCGACAGCCGCTTTTGCCTGGGGAAGGGAGGTCGGCATCGCGATAGGATTTGCCATCATGTACATGGTGGGTACCGCTGTCTGTCTGGTGCTGGCTCCAAAGATCTTCAAGGCCTTTAAGGAGGGATCCTCTGTCGTGGCTCCCATGATCATGGGGGCTGTCAGCGCGCTGGCGGCTGGAGCCGTCGGAGCCGTCCTGATGGGGGGAGCCGCGACCGCCGGAATTGGAAAACTGGCAGGATCAGCCACAGGCAAGGCCGTGGGAGGGGCCGCAAAGGGCGCTTTGAACAAAGCCGGACAAGGTCTTAGCAAGGTCGGACAGGGTCTAAACAGGCTAACGGGAGGTTACGCGGGCAAGGCACTTACCGGGGTCAAGAATGCCGCAAGCGCGGTACAAGGAATAGGCTCTTCCGCCATTAGCAGAATGGGGGCTGTGGCATCAAAACTACCGGGAGCGCAAACCGCCCAAAATATCGGGGCGGGCATGAAAGACGACTATACCAATTCCATCGTGCCAAAGCTGAAAGAAATCGCGGCGGATCCCAGACAGGCTTTTTTGCGCCTTGCCGATTCATCGGCGGGTAGAACTTTTGTGGCGGCTGCAGCCGCTGTAAGCGGTGATCCCACAAATGTTCTAAAGGGCATGGGGGCGCAGACTTTCACCGATATGGTGGCAAACCGCGGCGCTCCACAGCCCAAAAAACTCTCCGCGGTAGTTAAAAATGCCCCGATATCCATTGACGAGCCGGCTCCCAGCCCTATTTTGGGACCAGATGGGAAACCCGCCAAAAGATCGTAGCAGAAGGTTCCCGTCTCGTTTGTAATCTCGGTTTCTACTCTAAATATCGCTCCTTTTTCGTCCGTTAGGGCATACGTACCATCATGGAGCAGCCCGCAACACCAACTCCCGATACTCCCGCGCCCCAGCCAGACAAACCTGACAGCGGTTTACTCTCTTTCATTCAATCGCTTAAAAATCCCAAGGGAGCGGAGGCACAGCCACGGCATGGAGACGTTACCAAGCCCCTTGATGAGAAAGGTCCGCTCTTTCACCATCTGGCTGAGTTCTCATGGTCTATCCAGCAGAATATGTGGATCAAAATCTCCCTGATAGCGCATATTGCCTTTGCCCTGCTGGTCTGGGGAGGAGTCTATATGGCTTTTACCCGCCCCACTTATATGCAGGTCGGAGCCCCCAGCTTGGAAGAGGCCGCGAAGGCGTATTACCAGACAGATTACCAGAAGATCGACCCCAGCATGACGTGGGATCAGACAAAATACTACATTACCACGACCTTGCAATATCTATACCAGTTCAATCCGCACACCGATACGCCACTTGACCTCCTGTCCGGCATGGTAAAGCCGGAGATACTGGAAAAAATCAAGGCGCGCGAGGAGCATGACCGCTCCACCATCGAGAAGATGAAGATGTTCCAGAGCCTTTCCATCACCATGGTTCGGCCCCCCATTCCCAATCCCGAGACGGGAAACATGGCCGTCTTCGTCAATGGCTTCATTTCCCAGGCACTCCAGGATATCAATGGGAATCCGCTTAATCGTGTGCAGCCATATCGCGCAAAATTGATACTGCGCTGCACGCCAGTCACCGAGATCAATCCATTTCCCTTTACCCTGGAGGAACTCGATGAAGTCCACGGAGAGTCCGCGGTAAAAAAATGGGATGCCGACAACGAAAGGTTTTTTAAATGAACCCATATTGGATAAATCCAAAGCCGGACATGGATGAGTGGTTTCACTCCGACAAGGTAAAGCGGAATTTTATTCTGCTAGTGGTCGGCCATATTGTGATCTGGATACTCACTCTTGTCGGGATTGTCTGCCTGTACGGGAAGGCCCAGCAAACGGCCCGTGTGGAGGCATACACAGCCACGGGAGAGCCGGCCTTCGGCACCCCCGTCAATGATGACACCCCGCAGGCCGCGCAGAAGAAAGAGGAGTTCCTAACCCAGCATCTCCGGCACGTCATCTCCTATCTGTTCACGCGCACCGAAAAGGGCGTCATCCCGGAACTGAGAAGCTACACCGACGATTACTGCCTGGCCAGGATCGATTATGATTTTGCCAGGGCCCGCAAGAGCAAAAAAGGATACTCCCAGACATTCTACATACAGGATTTTGAGAACATCATGGGGGGGGCAAACAGCTCCCGCCGCGTGTATCGCGTGCATGGGCTGCTGAACGTCAATGACATGAACGGCGTATCGAACACCCCCGTATATCTGCTGGTGGCAGTGGATAAGAGAGAACCCACCAACGAAAATGCCATGGGGTGGTTCGTCACTACCGTTATCACCCTGGATCCCAAAGACTACTACAACAAAGAGCGCCAGGCTCTTATCGAAGAGGCGACCAAACCGCAGGAGACGACGCCGGCGACTCCCAAGACTCCACAAACATCTAAAAAATAATCCCATTAATCCGTAAAAGAACCTAGGTATGAAAAAGAATATTCTTCTGCTGTATTTTACGCTCGCTGCAGCGCAGCTATGGGCCGAGGCTCCCGCGGCTCTGCCACCGGCACCGGCGACCCCTCCGGGGCAAACTCCCATCTGCCTTGAGCCCACCAAGGTGGAGAATATCTATTGCGCCGTGGGAGTCGTCACTTCTCTGGAATTTCTCACACAGAAAAAGATAGAGACCATCAAAATCGGCAGCCCCATTGCCGAGGTCAAATTCGACCCCGGCCGGAAGATCATTGATATCTTCCCCAAGATATCGGAGGGACGCACCAACATGAATATCCTGGTGGACGGCACCATATATCTCTTCACAATCAACATAGTCGCCGATGGAAGCAAAATAGACTTTCGCAGGACTTTCACCTTCCCCCAGGAGCAGCTCAACGCCGATATGGCTCAGCTCGCCAAGGCTCCCAGGCTCAAGCCAGGCGAGATAGACGTCATCGCGGCCACCAATCAGATCGAGCAGGCCCAGTTGGATCCGGTCCTTCGTTCCAAGCTGACCTACTACCGGATGAGGCCCATCAACAAGATCTACCAGTGGAACGGCAATCTGGTACATCTGCTGGAAGCGCATCAGTTCGTTGACAAGGACATGATTGTCCTCAAGGTCCAATGGCTCAATGAGCAGAACAAGGCTTTCTATATCAAGGACAGCCAGTACGAAGTATGGATAGCCAACAAACAGATTCCTGTCACTGCCAGGATGCAGGCTACCGACGGCACAGTTTATCCGGGACAGTTGGAAACCGTGTGGCTCTTTATACAGGGATACCGCCTGAGCATGGATAACCCCTGGGAACTCAAGCTCCCTCCCGAAGCCTCCTCCGTCAAAGCACTTTTACACTAATTCTATAAAAATATGGGTTTCTTTCAGACCAAAGATCCGAAAACGGGCGAGCCCAGGCTCGGCGCCGGAGTATATCTTATCATCTGCGCGCTGATGATAGGAGGCGTGGTGCTCTGGAATATCCGCCAGCACGCCCATGAACCCGGGTTTGGCAATGAAGGCCCAGCCGCCACAGGCCCCTCCAATCCGACCAGTGTACAGACCATAGCCAAAGCTGCCGTGGCGCACGAGGAAACTACCAACGTGAAACAGGCCACTGGTATCGGCATGGAAATCAAGTCCGCCCGAGGCGTGGAATTTCATGACGACTCACAGTCGGCCGATACCCCCAAAAAAGCCGCCGCACCTGACGACATGGATACCATTCAAGACACCGTGGAACTCCTCCGCAGCAACCAGGAAAAGGCCGAACGCGAAAAGGCTGAGGCCGTGGCACAGGCAAAAGCACAGGCAGAAGCTGAAGCCAGCGCCGAAATAGAAGCCCTGAAGAAGAAAGCGGCGGTCACGTCCTCTGCGGAAGGAACTCCCGGACCCGGGGGACAAACAGGGGCTTCGGGCAAGGGACTATCCTCTGGCTCATCCAAGGGCGGCAGCGGTGGTTCGCAGGCTTCTGGCATCAGCGCGGGAGGGCTGACCATATACGATTACCAACGCGATACCAAGCCCACCCAGGATAAGGTCGCAATCCCGACTGGTTTTGATACCAACGATTTCCTGCCCCGCGGCACCATATTCCCCGTCTATATCCTCTCCACGGTCCAGACTGTCAACCAGGAAGATATGGTCGTCATGGCGGTGGCAGAGAATGTCATCTTCCAACATAAAATACAGCTTCCCTTCGGTACGCGACTGCTTGGCACAGCCGGAGGTTCCAATTTTGAAGACCGCGTCATGATCGACGTGGATACCATTCTGTATCCAGACGGCAGAGAACTGCCTATAAGCGGATTTTTGAAAGACGCCTCGGATCTATCCTCCGGCGTGCGGGGTTACTACATACCCCAGCCTTTCGCGATACAGATGACTCCCTTCGTGGCAGAGTTTATCGATCTATGGACTCAGGCAACCGCCCAGCGCTTTAGCAGCGAACACATCAGCAGCAATGGCGGCACCACGTACACCAGCGCGTTGTCAAATGCTTCCGACCTTATCAACCAGCAGGCAAATAAAATACAGACGCGCCTCGATAGACGCTATATAGAGAAAGTCGTTGTGCCGATAGGTACAAAGGCCTACGTCTCGTTGCGCAGCCCGCTGGATCTCACCAAAGCCCATATAGCGGGTTCCCTTGATAGCAAACAGGTGGCTCTGCCGGGATTTGAGAATAATCCGATAGCCCCCAATGGCACTCTTGAAAAAGCGGGATTCTCGTCGGCCCCGACCAAGGCTGGCGCTGGCGGCGCGGCGGGCCAAACACAAGCCCAGCAGCAGCAAGCCCAGGCAGCCGCGCAGGCGCAACAGCAGCAGACGCAGCAGCAAGCCCAGGCCGCCAAGAACGCCCAGATACAGCAGCTTATGCAGGCACTCAAGGGCGGCAACTCTTCCGCTGGAGACCAAGTCGCCGCGGCCCCGCCTTCCGTAAGCCCAAATATCAGCTGGCCGACCGGAGACGTCGAATGATCTAAATTTAATCAAAATCCAACCGTACATAATTCCATGTATTATCCTCTCCTTCTCATAGCCCTCACCGGCCTGCTGGCCGGCTGCGGTTCCTTCCTCCCGGAACACAGAACACTCCCGGGTCCGTCCGCCATAGAAGTCTACCAGGCCCGTCGCGAGCCACCACCACCCGTGCAGCCCGCCCTGAGCGTGGTCCCCAACGCAGCCATCAATGAGCCACAACCTGCCACCATCAACCAAAGCCCTCTGCCGGTCTGGAACGATGCCCAATTAGTGAGAGTGGATCTCGATGCCTATGTGAATGAGAAAGGTGAAGCTTTTGGCCCGTCAGTCAAGTATGTCGTCAAGCAACCCGGCGGCTGGAACGTCGACGCTCTGCGCAATCCCACGAGAGCCTACGTCCCGTCGGAAAATGTTCCTCCGGTACCCTCCAAAAATGGATATACAGCCAATCCGATGGTTGCTCCGGGATCCGCCCAGACCCCGGCTGGTCCAAGCGTGCGCCCCATACAGGCTTCCTTGATACAGGATCTCTCTTCGGTGCGCGTCACCGGTTTTGTTGAACGTTCCCAGGAGCCTCTTGCCCGGTCGATGGCACAAAACGGCGAGATACCGATATTTGACGAGTCACTGGGATGGATATTGGTACCCTCCTCAGCTCTGGTACCCTCCAATCAGATTCCGGCCCCGGTAGTCCCCTATCAGACCTCCGCTGCCCAACCAAGTTACCAGACTTCTGCCCCGTTGCCGGCCGCCTCTCAGGTAATCAATTACACCACTCCAGGCGCAATGGCGGCTCCGACTGCTTATGCCCCGGCGGCTGGAAACAGCTACGCGCAAGCTCCCGGATACCCGGTTATGCAGCCTGCGCCTGCCACTGCAGGTAGTGCCTATCCAACTCCAAATCTACCTCCACCGACCTCTGCGATCAATGTAAGATAAATAAAGATCCGCTCTTTAGGAACTCCTGTGTCTCTCCGACACGGGGGTTTTTGTTTGACCCCTACCCTCTCCCCAAAATCTGTTATAATGTCTGCACCTCGTCCACAGTACCTTCGCCGCAGTCTCAAATATATCTTATGTGTCCAATAAATCCTATAACCCTTCTTCCCGGGATTTTCACAGCCTTAGATAATGATGAACAAGATGCCCAATCATCACTGTAAAACAGTGAGATAACAGTGATTATAAGGCAACGTATATCTTATTTATAGACAAAGATCCCACCTCTCTTTTAATCTTCCAAAACGCAATCCAAACTGCTATAATAACCCGCGTGCCACGACCGATCATATACCATGTCAAAATATCCTTCAATGGACAGCTGTGGCATTCTTTCTGGTGCTCCCAGATCCGCGAGAGCGGCCGCAATGTCTCTTTTGTCAACCGACAGGTCCCGCGCCTGGAACGCCGTAAAACCGGCTACCATACTAATGCCGTGCATCTCTCTCCCCTTACCATCATCGTCGACCGTATGGCCTATTATGCCTATCCTGAGCCTTCTCCCAGTTGGTTTGAGAGCCAAACTGAAAGCTGATTTTACATTTTAACAAATATTTAGATGTAAAAACACACACTGTGCTATAATCCAATAGTTGAATATCCCGTAAAATATATTATCCTTCTATAATATGGCCGACGTACCGACACCAGAACCACCTACCACACCCCAAAAACCAAAATTTGACAAGGATGATCCGTCATTTAAATTTCGCAAGACAGGATACGAGTTGCTCGACAATCTACCCATATTGGATCAGATGGTGGGATCGGGCGGACAGCACTTTAATACGTCAATCCGGGGAATTGTCAGACAGCTCTTTCTGGACACCAATGGCGATATCACGGGGTTTAAGTTCGCCATTCAAGATACCTCCGGAGTGGTAGGCAAAGAAATTTTTATCAAAATAGACCCCGCCTCTCCACAGGGTCGTGGGCTTTTGGGCAGATACGCAAAGGTTGCGTATATGACAGGCTGGCATACAGAGCTTACCGTCTCTAAACAAATATATAAAGGCGAGGGCGATTACTACGCAAGCTATGTTCAAAATCACAATAGAGACGTTCCTGTAAAGTGGTATGGGAAGAATAATGAGGGCAAGTTGGGCGTACATCAGGTCAAATATGGCGATTTGGAGGATCCTCTTAATACGGAGCAGGATAAATTTCAGCGCGTCATGGCAGACCGCATGACTTCAGAACTCTTTATAAAGTTGGCTCCCGAACTCATGTCCTCCGATCGTACCTCTAAACTTAAATTGGGCACCAAGCAGATCAAGGGCCTGATGGGAGCCAAGTTCAAAATGGATGATGCGGCCGGTGACCCTATGTCTTTAAGCCTGACAGATGTATTTATCCGACGTCTGAGGGCGAGCAATCTTGTCTCGCAAGCGGATCGACAAGCCAACGGAGAAGGAATATACTCACTCCTACCCGACTATCCGGAGTTTGTTCCATACGTATATAGCAGACCAGAAGATACAAAGAGGGCCCGGCTCCAACATGAGGAGAGAGCTAGGGAATATGCCGAAGAACAGAATGAAGCTGATAAAAAATTTCGTGATAAATTTGAGGAATATGTTGGAAAGGACGGCGAGGAACCCAAAAAAACATTCAAAGAGATCCTTGGCGGTAAACTCAGCTCGGCCTTGAAGGACGAAACGGGGCAAGTCTTGAAAATTCAAAAGGTTGTCCTCGGTGCAAACGGATTACCAGAATTGCAGGCGGACGGCACATTCAAAATGAAAGAGATCCAAGTTGATCGGCTGACCCACAATTTGCATTTCGATGACGATGAACAGGGTTTTCAAGAACTTAACTCTAAGTTAAAAACCAAGATTGAAGATCAAATCAAGGCAGAAGAAGATCCTAATAAAAAGAAAAAGATGGAGGGGGCGCTAAAAAAGCTGGTGTCTCAAACCAAATCAGATGGGGGAAAAATAGAAAACGCTCTCAGAAGCGAGCGCAACGCCGAGCAGCGGATGGAGTACCTCATGAATCGCACGGTTCTGGAAGCTTTTTCCACAAATGTTGCTAATATCTCCAGAACGACATTTAAAACGGAGACACATAAATTCCAAAAAAGCATAGAGGAGAATACCACTGCGGAAGTCCAAGAACAAATAGATAAACTGCTGCGAGCCGACCCCAAGATTCAAGGAACTCTGTTTGGAAAGGATAAGGATTTGGTAACGTTGTGCGACGACATGATGATTGCGCAGGGCATTCTACTGCCCAATACCGTCCGTGACGATAACCCGGAGACCCCAGGAAAAAAATATGGTTCTGTGGCCAATCACACTTCTCATAGGTTGATTAAAGAAGCCGTAGATAGGGCTTTGAACGAGGCACAGGAATACGCTGTTCTGGAAGACATAAAGGACCCCGACGGCCGAGAGTTATCTCCCGCAGAAAAGCAGAACAGGAAGCATGAATATATACACCATAGTGGCGCACTGCCAGTTTCCTTGTCAAATGCCATTAACGAGACTGATAAGGCTCTGGATAAACTGCATAAGGGGCCTCCCGGAAGCCTTGAAGAGGCACTGGCACGCCGCATTAAAGTCATCGATGATGAAGTAGCCCCAAATATAATCTCTGAAATCAACGGCTACATGGATCGTATCAAGTTTCTCAACGGCATCCCGCGGCGCGGAGAGATGGATCCTGTCAGTTCCCAGGCGGCATGGGCTGCCTTCCTCGAAGGGCTTTCGCACGGCACCAAGGGACTCAAGGAACTTCTGACAGAGTTGGAGGCCGGATACGGACTGATAGATCTGACTTCCAAGTAAACCTTAGTCTCGCCACGCGGGGCTAGTTCATGTAAACTGGTGATTATGGTTCCAGCTTCCATTCTGGCAAAAGGCGAGCGCGTTGCCCTTGATTATCTTCTGGAGACTTCCCCTCTGGGACAGTTTTTTGAGAGGGAGGACCTGCGCCGCGCGGTGGCGGAGGATATTATTCTGGAACAATTCAAGCCCTTTGTCTTTACCGCGCTTTTTGTGGACGACGAGGCTCTCCTGAATATCTGGCGGGCGCAGCGTCCCGAGAGTCACACGCTAGCCAAACAGCTGTCAACTTCTGCGCTGACCGCCTACGAAAAGCTGGAAAGGGAACATTATGAGAGACGGCTGCGGTTGCGGCTCTCCGCCTACCGGAAAATAGACGTTTGGTGGTGCGGGGAAAGCGAGCTTTTCATTCCACACGAGTCTTTGGGAGCTGAACCGTACTTTACCATCATTCTGAAGGGATATGAGCACCGCCCGGTAAAGATTGGATCCACACGTTCTTCCACCTACGCCTCCGACCCCAAACGGGACGCCGTCGCATTGGAGCTGATGCAAGTTGAGGAGTTTATCCATACCATCGAGCGGGCTCTTTATCCGATACTCCCGCCGGACGACCTGACGGCGCCTCAGGAATGGGGTGATCTGCAGACCATATTGACCGTTACGGAGAACTTCCGGATTTTCAACAGGCAGCACAAGCTGCCGGTCTTTCCCAAAGCGCTTATTGTTGACCCCAGGGCTGTGCCGACAGGCTATCAGGCCAGGTTCCCGGCCGAAGCCGAGTTGTGGAGCGCATTGTACGCGCTGGGCATCTCCCCTATCCTATCGGATCCCGCGGCGGAATATCTGAAAACAAAGAGCCGTTCCATCGCGGCACTCAGCACGGATCGGGATACTCTATTGAATTTCCTCTGCGGTTCGATACACTTTAAGACAGCGTAAGAGTAAAAACCCAATTTCTAGATATTGGGTGTGCCAAGACCGTGACCACTGGGCCCCTGTTGACCGTCTCTTTGCAATCCAAGATTGGCGTTCCTAGCGACTTCCAGGGCGACGCGAGCCGCTACAGAAGCGAAGGTCGGCAAGCTCCTCATTTGACTTACTGTTAATATTCTATCAGCCATAGTATTATTCTAGCACATCGATTCCCGTCTCATAAGCCAGCCTTGCAGCCACCATTTTGGCATATAGCACCCGCGTTGACGGATCCTCTTTTGCTATAGTGGCTTCCGGTTCGTCCTTCCATAGGTCAAGCTGGTGCCGACTGGCCACCGCATGCCCCATCTGTTCAAAGAGCATCCAATAATAGGCCTTGTCACCAACCTTGTCTTTGGGCGGCAGACAAATATAGTTTAGGGATGGATTATAATAGGCCACTTCCCCCTCGTGACGGATCTCGCAACCAACCCCCTGTTCCTCCACTTTCCTGGCCCTTTCAAGAGCCTCCTCTTTGGTGGGCACTTCTCTGGGCTGACAGGCGGGCAATGCGTCAATCCGATCCCACTCATCCGCATTAAAGACCACTACTGGGCGCATGGCAACGACTTGGTCTGCCTCATCGGAAAGATCGCTGGCCGACAGTATGTCGCCAGCATTCTGCGGACTAATGTCGCCCTTCCAATCGCCTGCCTTCTGCGCCCATTTCCACTGCGGGATTGTCACTCCTACAGCCTCCGAGCTCAACGAAGCACGGGCCTGTAGGCCATCCCTGAGCGTCAACCAGAAAGGTCTGGTGTAGCGCCGGGCTTGAGAGATCCGCATCAATTCAAAGACCCCAAAACCCTCTACTGGGAGGCGTTCCCATCCATCTTCTGTTTTCCTGAGAAGTTCAGGCCACAGCGCATCGACTGGCAGACGGAAGGGGGCTTGCGCCACCGCAAACCCTCCGGCTATAAGAGCAAACTTGTCTGGTTGTCGCGTCTGCATAAACAACACTCTTCCTTACGGACAGCTTAGCACACCCTGAAGACAAAAATTCGGGATCTGTAAAAAAAATAATAAACGAGAAGCCTCTTTACAGAGATCTTTAAAAACATGCTAAAAACTCCGTAAGATAGCATATGACATTGACCCCCATTCAGCAGCAGGCCCTGACCCGATGGCATGATCTGGGAGACATGACCCCCACTCATCCTGTGCTGCAGTCAGCCTATGAGTTATACATAGCGCCTATGGGGATTAGCTGTGACGCTATTTCGTACGATGCTCTGGCCGCTGTTGCAGACCCAAGTATTCTGTTCAGGCTAAGGGCACCCAATTTCGATCCGAAAAAGGTGGATCGTGAATGGGAATTCTTCCCCGCTATGGAACCATTGATAAAAGTCTCTGATTTAATCGCTCCCAATTTTAATCCGGATGGCAGTATCGCGGAGTTCATCTACAAGAAGGAAATTGTGCCCGACAATACCGCCTATAGCACAGTGACAGATTCTCAACACGCCGATAGCCAGCGACTGAGAGAATTTAAAGAGCAGTATGCCGAAAGTATATTTGCCCTGTCGGATCAGGTTATCAGCACGACAAGGGCATACATCGATACCTGTCTGAGTTGTATGACCCAACCGGAAGAAGTCTCCTCGGAATACGCCCGCATATTTGTTGAGAACCCAAAGATCTATACCATAGTAATGTATAAGGCCATCATTAAGCGATCATTGGAATAGAGTCATGCCTCCGATGGCACCATCTCCCTATCAGGATTGAAAAAACTGGCGGGCAGCTGGCCTCAAAACAGAGATTGTTGTTCTCTACCTGCGTTAGTCTGGCGGTAATGTGAGAAATTTTCGATTTGCCTTGGCAAGAAATAAACTCCATAAGCCAACCACCGCTGCCGTCGATACCCAAGATATATTATACATAATGGATAAAAAGCGGTGTGAACTTCTTGTGAATATCTGCACGCCAATACTACATTGGGCATATGTAAGATCATATTTCAATTTCGTCATACAATGTTGGTTCATATTATATGACAAATACATATATGCGTTCAATGCATTCGTAACACTTTGCTTATAAGCGTGTTATATAATTTAGTTACATATGTACGACAATAATATATATACTAGTTACATATATACAATATTCTTATATATTAGAATTACATAACATAAATAGTTATATCATAAAGTTGTTGTCTTCACCAAATAATCTTCCAGAATCAGAAACTGGCAAGTCCATCAATGAATATCCTACCTTCTCCAACTGTCCGGCTGCCAAGAACGCTCTTGGAACATGCCCTTCCATTGGCGGGCGAAGGGGTTGCCTGCACTCTGGCAAGACAGAATGATCAAGACGAATCCGAGGATATCATCATGGGGAGGGTAGATCGCTGGAATAGAAACCAGAGTCCCAACTGCTGTCCGGGCTTTACGCTCCAGACGACTACTGCCCTAGCTGCGTTACTGAGTCTGGTTGAGAGAACAAATGGACAGCCCATAACCTATAACCAGCTCTTTAGAGCCCTGGGTTCACGAACGTGTTGCAGCGCCCACCATAGGGAATTACTCAAGACCACCTTGGCAACACTAGAATCCATTGATATAGCAATCCAGTCTTCCAACCATCTGGCGACCCGATACGAAAAGTTAATAGTACTGGAAGCCGGCCGAACACGGCCTGTTTTTGGGAAGACGGCTCCAGCTTTCCGCGTAATATTTTCCCCAACGTTTATCGATATAATAGCGAACACCAAACTCGCAGCTCCCGTCCATTTGCCCGCCCTCTGTTCCATTAGATCGAGAACTGCGCGATGCCTTTATCTGATATTAACCACTTGGGCCCATTATAGCCGAGCGCACGCGTCTCATCCCTTTAAGATCTCTTTCTCGAAGCTTTTATCGCATCTGGGACAACCAATATCGCCTTTTAGGTCGTCACGTCGCGCAGTATTTTACGGGCATCGCAGTAGGCCTATTTTTGATGAGATCAATCAACTTCCCACTCCATATGGTATACTAAACTTGTCCATCACAGACTCAACAACACTTGACGATGATTGCCTACTCGTCTGGATCTCTCCCAAAAGCGAGATACCCAGTGGTACTGTCATACGTACTATGGCTGACATAGTACCCTTGGACAGGAGCGCCCATTGCGAGCAGCCTACCGCTTATACAACCCCTCATTATGCCGGTGTCTGCGCGCGGGACACCGTCCTGAATGAGTATGCAGATACTAAAATTCGTTCTGTCAGCCATAGCCAGGCAATCGATTGTACCTTATCAGAAGGAACTATTGAATCAATAGTTTCAGTAAACGAAAAAAGTCTGACAGACAGGCCTGTCGCGTCCCAATCGGCGAATATTCCTTCTATCCGTCATCTTAAGATATACCAGGCGTGGAATGCATCGGGACGCGATGACGGCGAGTTCTTGCGGCGCATTCGGAACACCCATATAGCCCTTTCACAAAACGATATAGAACTACTAAAGACAGCTCGCATCACACCGTCTTCCTGCGAGAGTTTTCTTCTAATGGCAAAGAAACTTCTGCCCGAACGCACTTGGATGGACATCCTAGGAGAAGCCAAGTATGTCGCGATGTCTCAGACCCCTCCAAAATCCCCTACAGGGAAACTTATAGCGGAAATGCTCTCCGCCCTCCGCGGTAACTTGTAATGAGTACATCTCATGGGGGAGAATGATTGAATGCCCTCTCTCCTCTGTGAAACCCCTACTCTTCCGAGATTCCCCGCAAGAAGATTTGGCAGACTCCATACTAGACATTTCCCCAAGAGCGTTCGTTTCCCCATCTTAGACATCCCCCCGAGGCGTCAAGGATGGACTATCGCGCCGCGTTAGACAACTTCCCAAGTGCCCCAGCTCTCCGCACTACTTTATCCTAGACAATCCCCACAGGAGCTCTCCCTTATACTCAATAAAAATAAGGTGAAACAAGCTCTCGCATGGTTCATTACATATAATACATATATTGTAGTGTATCCTTATATAAATCTCATATTAGAAATGAATAATTAACAATACAGAGCTAAATATGCATGGCAGAAGTCAGAGACGCTCTAATCTTACAGCTTGAGGAAGATCTATTTTTTTCATACAAGTCCCTATGCGCTTCTCTGTGTACGAAATAGTAATGTTTCTATCAGTATTCCTGTTAATCACATCTTTTGTTACACCCCGAGTCATACAAGGCTCTCGGGAAGTTAGAGCTTCCCAGGCTGTTGCTTTGCAACTAGAGCTAGATAAAATTCAGGAAAGATGGAAAGCTGCGGGTGGACTCAGGGGTAACGGAGAGGGCGACAATACAGGATTGACTCGGAATTTGATTTGCTGTTTTGCCTCCCCTGCTCATATTCATTATATGTCCGGCGCACCCGACCTTATGGGAGTCGGCGGCTCTTGGGTTTATGAGAAATCCTCGCGTTGTATTGATCCATCGGATGTACGCTTGAGCGGTTTTTCTACCACCGGTTTGAAGAGTGCCATACTTGTCCTGCCCGATGGCCGGACACGCGCCGGAGTTCTCTTGGATAATACTTTTGTGGTTCTTTTTGATGGCCTGCATTGGCTTGTGTCGCCGGAACAGTAAAATTGAAACGAAACAGAAGCCTTTTGACAGTAAAGTGATAAATACATTAGGCTTGCTCCAGATGATGAACGATGTCCGGAAAGAGTTGGAGCAAGTGAAGATAAGGAGGCTGCTCGGGGCTGCAAGGCAGATTATGGGAAAGGCGAAAGAGCTGGGAATATAGAAACTCCACATTAGAGCTAGATATTCGAGAAAAAATACACCTATTGATTAGGGACGTCTTCATGAGAGACAGTACTCTCTGTGACTATACTTCTACGGTCGGCATCTTTAGTGCCGCGTTCTCCTGCCATCGGTGGTTCTCAGTATATCAATCTCTTCCCGGCTTATTGGGGCACCTTCCCCTAGCCTTCCAAGTCCTACCCGCAGTACATCTGTCAAGGTGATTCTCTCCCCGGTCATGTTCATAGTCGAGTTGATAATGATGTTGATTTTTGAAATTTCTGTTTGTAGAAGGCGAAGGCTATGCCGGGGAGCCAAAGCTGGTTTGGGAACGGGGAGTACTTCAGAATGTGCAACAGGGACAGGTGCGGGGGATACGAGAGTTTTCTGCGTTGGAACGGTGGGTTGGGAATGTGACGTGATGGTGGAATTTTGAATGTGACTACGCATGAGCGCGCGCAGTTGTTCGGCAGTGTTGCCTTGTTTGTTCATATGTGGTTGACCTCCTCTTGGATAAATTGCAGCTCTTTCATGATCTCTATGGCTACATGTATGATGTTCTCGCGATGTCTTGCAGGGACCGATTTCCATCCAGATATCTGTGCCACCTGATAGGTTGTCAGTCTGGGGATGAAAGTCTTGAAAGCAGGAAAGGGTATCTCCTTGGCAATCTGAGGCATTTCTTGAAAAAAACGGTTGTTGGTCTGGACAAGATTAAAGAGAACACGGGTAAGTCCCCCTGCCCTTTCGTCCCCAATGCGTTTTGCGGTCGTTGCGGTTGTAGCCAGGTCTAGGGGGCTTGGAGTGGTGACAAGGATAACCAAATTAGCAGAGCTAATCGCGTGCAACGTTCCGGGCGAGTCGATATTGGGGGCAGTATCCATGATCACAATGGGCTCTGCCTCTCCTATAGACAATTCAAATATGCTGGCTGCCGTAGTCGCGCTTCCTTGCGGATCAAGATCCTGTATGGATACAGTTTGGCCTGCCTCTTTAAGAGCGGCGGCAATCAGGGTGGCGCAAGTGGTTTTGCCAACCCCACCCTTCCCATTTACAAAAGCAATTCGCGTTGTCATACTTTAATATCTTGATACTTAACTATAGATAGACTTGAGGCACGGTGGTGTCAATGTGAAAGTGCCGTTTGTTATAATATAGTCATATTATATAATGATATGTCATCAATAATATATTACTATCATATTATATGAACAGTATCCAGCCTATCTATTGTCGAGTTATATATAGTCTTGTATATTACTATGATCATATAATATGAATGTATCCTAATGTATGGTATAGCTATATGATAGTAATACTATAGTACCATATGTATATAAGATAATATGATTATATGTCTAATATATAGTATGTATCAATATCTGGCGGATGACATCAGAGAATAATCTGGGTTTCTGTCATTGGTGCTTCCATATCTTTTGTAGGCCAGCCTGTCATATTGGTGAGTCTACGTTCCCATGGATTTGGGGAGGGACTGCCCGTGGCTATCCTGTTGCTCTGGTTCGTGGGGTAGGGGAACATCTTTAGTAGACTCAGGGCCTGAGTTCCATTCAATATCTTTCAAGAAAAGAACCTTGCAAGCACCGTCCCCGGTAACGTTGTTGGTCATGGAACTCTTCCAAACGCGTTGGTCGTTATAGAAAACTTCAACAAGGGAGCCTTTGAGTGTGACAATATCCCTGGGTTTAATGGAGCTTAAAGTATTGGCAATCAAATCATTGGCTGGAATGAGGTGAATATTGGCAAGATGGAAATCTGCGCCCAGACGCTCAGCTTCATGGGAGAAACTATCATAACAGGCAAAGTACAGGAACCTGTTCTTTTGAAAATATGTAAATTTTGTAAGTACCGTCGGGTTCGACATGGGTCCCCAGCCGAGGGCAAAATCCCCCGGGGAAAGAACAGATCTGTATTGCTGGGAATCTGAGTTGTAGAAATGCCTTGAGAGAAGTATGCCCTTGATTTGAAAATGGGCCAGCTCGTGTATTTTATATCCTTTGAGGGAGAATGTGTGGGCATCCGAATCGTATACATTTTCCTGTTCGGGCTCGTCGGGGCACAGGTTAACGTCTGGAGTGCCACTCGCAGGGGCGGGGGTAGGGGACACAATCTCCTCTTTGGGGGCCGTATGAACTTCTGTGAGCTTCTGATATAGATTCTTGAGGGGAATGAAAGTACACACGACCACAATCAGCAAGATAACGAGAGTATCCAAGTTTTTCCCCGACATATCCTATTCATCGGCAAAATTACAATTTAATTGAGCCTGGCTTTGTTTTGTGGTTCCAATATTTGCATAAGACTCTCTGAATCAAGTCTTGTGCCGGTCTTCTTTTCTAGGAAAGACAACTGGCTTTGTGCTTCCCGAACGGTCAAAGACGGCCCTGTATGAAAGCGTATAAGGTCAGTTGTATCTACCAGCCGTGATATTTCCCTGGCCTGGTCTACAAAACGATTTATGAGAGGTAGGCCAACGGTGGAGCTTTGAGCAGTAGTCCGTGGAACCTTGAGTACAAGGTCGTAACAACCGGGCTCAATGGACCATATCTCAATGGCCGCCACAGGGCCAGTCATATGACAATCGGATGTACGTCCACCGATGGGTTCCAAGGCTCTTTCGGGGGAGGTCTCCACAGGAAGACGAAACTTGCCGCCCAGCGTAGTCTCAACAACTTCAAGCAGTTCACCAATGGGTCTGGGTTTGGGCTCCGTGGTACGCATGAAGATGAGGTGATCTGTGGCGATAGGGTAGGAAATTCGTGTTTCTATATCATCGGAAAAAACCCGCAGTTCCGGATGTTTCTGAGCCAGCTTGACAAGATAGTTTTGCATATGGGCAGTTTAACATGGAAAGATGAGTGTATGACGTGTAATCGTAGGAATATGATATTTTTTAGAAGATGCTAAAAAACGGTAAAGATCTGACATAACCCTGAAGATTCCGCCTTAGAATTGCCCGGGAAAAGACCGTAGAGCCAAGCATATGGCAGCCAGCTTTCACGAAACAGTCTTGTGGGAAAGAATCAAGCATTGGTTGGAGATGTATAAAGACATCTCCGACCTGATTGTCGACAGTAAAGGGCTATTGCTCTATGTAAGGCGTGGAGAATTGATTTCGGACTCCCAGTTCAACGTAGATACAGAGGAGTTTCTGCAACTGATGGGGGAGCTTAGAAACCATACCTTGGAAGAAGAGGATGCCAAGGAAAATAGATTTAGTATCGACGCGGCCTTAAGTGTAGAAGGACATCGTTTTAGGGCAGCGCTATACAGGCACATGAGAGGACACAGAATAGTGCTAAGGCCTTTCTCGACGGGAATACCGGAACCAACCTCAATTAATATGCCGGAACAGCTGTTGGAAGCGGGTACTACGCTGGATAGAGGTCTAATATTGATATGTGGACCCACCGGGGCGGGCAAAACAACTACAATAGCGTCATTCCTGAAGTGGCGCGGAACTAGGAGGAAGGAACATATTATAACGCTGGAAGATCCCATAGAATATATCTATCCAGACAATACGGCGGCCTTGTACAGCCAACGGGAAGTCGGCACCCATGTGGAAAGCTTTGCCACCGGGTTGCGCGCTGCTCTGAGACAGAGGCCACACGTTATATTAGTCGGAGAGATCAGAGACCAGCTGACAGCAGAGGTGGCTCTGCAGGCAGCAGAAACAGGACACCTGGTGCTGGCTTCCTTTCATACGGGGAGCCCGGAAGAAGCCGTCCAACGATATCTGCAGCTCATTCCCGAGAATCGGCAGGATTTTACAAAAGCGATTCTAGCCACAGCCTTGGAGATGATCGTCTGTCAGAGGCTGATAACCTTGTCCAATGGGACACGCTTTGCAATTCACGAAATAGCCAAGAGAACTCCGGCCATCAGCAACTGTATACGCAAGAGCAACTGGACTGGTATGCGCCAGCAGATATCTCTTGGCAAGGCGCAAGGTCAACAAGATTTCAAACTCTCGCTGGAGGTAGCCAAGACAAAGCATATGATAGATGACATGGCTTATCAAAAATGGCTGCCGCTGGTGACGGCCCAAATGCCTGGTGAATAATGCAACTACTCGAAACATACCCGCAGGACATCAAGAGTGCGCGCAACTACAAGCCGTGCGCGCCGGAGTCCTTCCGTTGGATAGTGGCAGGATCCTACATAGCGGTATTGTTGAGTATTGCTGTATGGTCCGTGTTCGTGTTTCGGGAACACCAACTGGATAATCTTGCAAATCAGGACAGGAAGAAACTGGATGAAATTAACGCTCAGATATCGGCGACTCAGGCGCAGGGCGCGCATAGTATTGAGATCAAGACGCATTATGAGGACTGGAACCGTTGGCTGAGGGGAAATTATAACTTGAGCAGTTTCTTGCAGGAGATATACAAGTCTTTGCCTAGGGATACACGGTTGCAGGAGATGTCACTGGAGGCCAAACCCAGCGAGGAAGGGCATTTTTCTCTGATGATGAGATTCTTTTCCAGGGGCGGGGGTAGTATTCCAAATACAGAGGACTTTGAAGACAAGCTGACGACATTGGGGGTAGACCAGCAGGATAGACAGCAGAGCGTTGGGGATGGTGGTAGAACGGAACTTAATGCCAGCGTTGTGTTGCCCAGCCAGTATTACCCGGGTGGAGACAAGAATGTGAAATATAGTACGGGTAAAGTTCCCGATCTGCCAAGAGCCGCCGTGGCCGGAAAGGAAAAGAGGCTATGAAGAAGCTGGGGTACTATCCTGCGCTAACGATTTTGATGTTGGTATACATAACCGCCATAGGGTTCTTTGTCATGCAAAGCGTAGCGACGCTGGATAAGATGAAGAAATACAAAAGCTCTGGCGAGATGCTAAGAATATCCCAGAAACAGCTGGAGGACGAACAAAAAAAATTGGCCGAGAACCAGAAGATCGACAAGATTTACAATGATTATTTTGCCAGATGGCTTGATAAAGAGGGCAGAATAGACGAGTCAAAACTGAAACAGAAACTCCAAAAGATGGCTGAGGAACTTGGGGTAAACGTCATTGAGGTGTCCCCTCTGAATATGCAGTCCGGTGTCCGTAGTAATCGTCTTGGCCCCAAGATGCCTTCTACCAGAGCTGTGGGGGCGCCGCCACCGGGTATGCCGATCCCGCCAGTGATAACCACGCAGCAGTCCCGCAATCTGATAGAGCTAAAAGTAACAATGGTGGGGCCCTTTCAACAGCTGATGGCTTGGATGAGGAGAGCGGAAAACGAGATGGGAAGCCTGCGTATAGTACAAACGCGTTGGGTGGCCCGATCGCCGGAAGAAGTCAGATTGACGGTGGGGTTCCGTTACAAGATGATAGGAGAAATCAAATGATTAGAGAGATAATCAATCTGAGTTTGCTAAATGCCTTCCGGGTTGATCCGGCAGACGTGGCATATCCATTGTATTTGAGACTTCCCGGAAAAAGGCTGGCGCTTTTGCACTGGGGCCCAAGTGTGATAAAAATATCCTTTGCCACGAAGACTGACAGGGGGATGGAGGTCGCTCCGGAAGAATTATCCCTGCCGGTGATGACACCCATAGAAGAGGTGTGTGAAACACTCAAGCAGAGAACAGACTGCAACTGCGTAGCCGTGCTGTATAGTGCCATGAATCTGTACTGTGAGGCCCAAAATGGGCCCCGGGCAGAGAAGGGCGAAATGTTAGAGGCAAAACTCAGATCCGATCCCAAGAGCCTGATAGGTTCTGTCTACGAAGAGGAAAAGGTCTACCAGATCTTAATGGCGCCGGACCGTCAGACGAGGATACTCTTCGCGGTGAATAAAGCCCCATATATGGAGCTTGAAAAAGGACTTAAGGACCATGGATTGACGATAGTCAGAAGCCAATTGGCGCCTTATGCACTCTTGAATGCCATGTTTGGGGACAAGGGCTGGAGTGGAGAAGATCCGAAAATACAGGAGGAATTTATAGTACTGGGAACGGTTGTTAGCCAGGCGCACGTTATTGTGTTCGATTATGACAATGAAAGGTTCTCCCCGGAAGTTTTTCGGGCCACACCGTTGTTCTTGGACAAGAATAGCAGCCCCGAGACGATAGAACAGATAAGGGTCTTTTTTGCAAACTGTGCCGAGGCCGCTGTAATAGCAAAGAGGGTTTTTGGAAAGAAGGTGCTCTTTAAATGGACTGTGTCGGGTAACCTCTCAGAGACGACCTTGGAGCTCGGGGGATATCTACAGGACAGAAGTGATATCGAATTTGGAAAATGGGATAAAATGGAGCCCAACCTGGATTTTAAGGCACTGGTACAATCATGAGGAACACATCAAAGTCGATCATGCTGGTTTTAGTTAGCCTAATGGCCGTACAGAGCTTGTGCGCGCAGGTTCCGGCCCCAGAGATTCAATCCGGCATTGAGCCGGGATATCGCAGCACGGACGCAGATGAGACTCTGGGCTTTAACCCATTCGAACCCATTACGGAGGTTCGTTCGGATTCGAATTCAGAGCTTTCGCAAGCGCTCTTGAGGCGTATCAAGGGGTACGTAATTCAGCCCAACGGCGCTCCGCTGCTGGTCATAGATGCCAAAAGTTACCGTGTGCGGGACAAGGTGCCCATCAACGCGGCGGCCAAATCTGATGAAAAATCCACAGACAAGAAAAAAGACTCTGCAGCGCCCGTGGGAGGCGATACGGTGACAATTTTGAGTATCAGCCAGTCGGAGGCTGTTTTCCAGAAAGACGATGCCAGCGGATTTGGTGGAGAGTCTTTCAAGATATTCTTTAATTTCAAGCACGATGTAGATGATGCCGGCAAAACAAACTACAATGTGTGGGAGATGGCCGGCAATGGATTCTTTATTAACGAGGATGGTGTGGCCGTTGTTCCCCTGGATATAGCCCAGGGAGCGGAGCTGAGTGTGTTGACCCCGTATGGGTACAGCAGGGCAACTTTGGTGGAGAGCGATACCAAAAGAGGCATTGGACTGCTGAAGGTGAATATAAAATCCATCCCGTTGTATTTGACCTCTCGAAAACCTGAGCGGGCGGAGGAAGTGTTTCCTGTGGGGTACTCTGTTGGGCAGAAAGATGGGATACGCTTCTTGGAGGGCTTTATCCGGGAGTCATCGGGTAATTCCATCAAACTTTCGCCAACAATGGACGGGGATTTGCTGGGCAGCGTGGTGTTAAACCGCAAGGCCGAGGTGGTCGGCATACTTGTTGGGCAGACCCAAGAGCTTAGTGAGATACAGACGCTCTCTCCTCAGGATGCTATCTTCAGAAAATATACCCCTTCCAAAATGCCGGAGGATGGTACATCATGTGTACCCACCCAGTCTACCATAGAACAATCCGTTGTTAAAATATTCCGCAAGAGATAGAAGGTAAACCCATGTGCCACACCAAGAAGAAGAGTAGGGGATGGCTAACACTGGAACTGCTCCTGACAGTTACCCTGACAGTTCTTGTCATGTCGGCTGGCAGCGTGACAATGTTCCAGATCATGGGCGTCAGCAACGGTCTTTTCCCGACAAACCAACTGCAACAAGTTGAGCTTTCACGGCTTATGCTCGAAATAGAAAAGGATTTTTCTTCTGCGAGCAGGGCCTATGTGTACAATTCATGTTTGACTGAGGGTTTTACAGGAGGGAACCCCTTGAGTTTTCCTCTGACTCACATATATGTGGGAATCAATGTGATCAACCACGGTGGGGATTGCAATATATGGAATACATCCATAACTCCTGTAAATGATGGTGCCTTCCTCTTCCTATGGGGAGAAAATAACGCGGCAATTACGGGCAATGGGTCGATTTTGGGACAGCCATCCGTTGCCAACTCCGTCCAGTATTATACTTTGGTGCTTCTGGGAGGGACTTCCAGCGCGCCAGGTGTATCGTACGAGGTACCAACAATCAATGCCGTCGTATACCTGACTGATATGTTGACTACGCAAAATGGCGTCAGCGGAATGAAGTATACGCTTACCAGATACGAAAATAACGGAAGCCAGTTGATTGCAGGGCAGACCTTCTCGTATTTTGCGCCGGGAGCCTCATTTACGGCCTCCGATCAGAGTACCATAACCACCACGTTTCCCAGCATTACAAGAAATGGTAGCAAGAACTCTATAGTCTTTCGTTTCCCTACTGCCTTCAGTACGGCGCTCAAGGATATTCAAACAGGCAATCAGGCGCGAAGAGTCAAAAAGACGGCAGATGTATGGGGAGCTGTGGGCACAAGCGCAAATTCTTTCTTCTGGACGTTTGCACCTGAGAACGGCAGTACTGGGCAAACAGCGCCAGCTACGATAGGGAAGTGGTACTAGTATGCAAAGCATTACCTATACAGTGCAGCCATCAAAAGCCAGCCTGCTGCTGATCTTTCTATTTGCAGTGGGAGCGTTGGCGATCATGGTGACAGGACTGTATTTTCTTATCACAAACGCGGTGGTACAGCAGTCTTTTGTCGAACAACAGGGGAAGGTGAAGATCCTGACGGAGGGGATGGATATGGCTCACAGGAGTGAGTTTGACTACCTGTTGAAGGACTATATAAGCCACGGCTTGTCTCAGACTGTTATCCTTGGATTTGACGCGGGTCATTATCAGACAGCCCTGCAATCAGCAGAGCTCTGGGCGTACCCGGACAGCAGTGTTGTAACTAACGCAGGAAGCGTAACAGTCAGCTCCTGGCCGGCAACGTTCCCCTTTTCAAAAACAAGCAACACGAGCATAGGCTACGATAATTTTCTGGAACATCCACTCAGTTTCGCACAGGGGTTTGTGCCTGTGGGAGCCTTGAGCGCCAGTTATACTCCAACATGGAACAACCAGGCATTCACATATGGCAGGACCCTTTATCTGTACAAAGAGATTCCCACGTGCTTCCTGCCATTCAGCGCGGCCTACAGAATTGTCAATGGATACAATTCCAATACCACTTTCACAAGCAGCTACAATAAATTTTTGGATACGATCAATGTTTCTAGCCTGTGCGGAGGCCCGGCGGTGCAATTTGATAGTGCGACCTCGTCTAATCCGTCAGCCCAGGTTTCGAGTGACTTCTATCTTATGGGAGCCTCCCCGCCGACATTCAATAATCTTCTGAGCACCTATGGGATGTCTGCCTTGGGACCAGAATCGATCAGCGCTTATGCCAGTACCGGTACAACACTGCAGAACAGGCAGATGTACAGCCTGGACCCCAATGCGATAGTCCTGAGCTTTGACGGGACGTACGTCAATGTACTTAGTGCCCCAGTTGGTGGCACAACGGTGCCTGCCGCGATTAACACGGGAACATTCGATGGCAAAACACGGGTAATCATTGACCTAACGACCTTATCAATATCAAGCAACTATCAGTATAAGAAGTGGTACATTCACTGTACGACCCCCACGGCCATGGCGGCGGGGATTGTGATCATGGACAGTAGTGGCAGCGGGGCGCTCGCACCCATATCGATTGCCACGGACGGTATGTTGTATCTGTGGACAAAGAACAGCGCCAGTAGTTTGGCACCAGTACAGGCAGCGACAAGCTATGGCGTGGTCGGACTGGCCGATCTGGGATACAACGGTAGCAGTGCGACGTCAGCGCTTAATTGGGCATACCCTTTTGCCCTAAGTGCTTACACGAAGGGAACCACATGGGTAAGCGATACCTTCAACAGGATTGGAACGCTCGGTGGTAGCAGCGGTACCGGATTTACGTCAAGCGATTCGACGGTTACCGGCTGGGGAAACGGCAGCTTATCCCCGTCTCTGAACAGTTCGACAGTAGGTGGAGCTCATCTGTCTTCCTCGGGAGCTGGAGGATGGTGTGAGTTGTCTCTGGGTGAAGGGGTGATAGGGACCTATCCGGGCTATTCTTGTGGCGGTGGCGTGATAGGGGCATATGTTACAACAACCAGTTTTAATAGTGGGAACCTGGATGTAATTTTTACCAATACGTCTTCCTATGTGGACTCCACTTCAACCGGAAGCGAACGATTGGATTTAAATATCAATACTTCGACAGGCACCGTGAACTATAATACATATTTGTCTTCCGGCATCACGCTGACCGCATATGACACGACCACGCAAACACAGACCATTGTGGGAAGCTCGATCAACACTTTCGGCTTCTTCTACGTGCCGGCTACAAATGAGGTGTTTATTACGATTAACGGAGCGCTGGCATTGAAGAAAAAATTGACCGTAATTCCAAGCTGGTTTCCAGGGTACTTGGTGTTGAAAATGGACAGTACGGTAACGGTGGCGAGCAATGGCACTTGGCCAGCCTTTGTTCTGGCCGGTTCCCCTCTGGGGACGCTCCTGACGACTCCTCAAAGTACCTATTCAAGCGGTACAGGCTCAGCCACCTTCTATGGCGGAGTAGCCACAGGAGAGGGAATTGCGGCAAGTTTAAGCAATATGTCGGGTGCAGTGGCCCCTTCATGTTCGCTTAATTTTAGTTATAAAAGTGCCGTAGGACAGGCTCTGGAGAACTATAGTGAAAGAGTCATCGTCCATTATCCGTATTTTCGCTAATCTTGGGTGGGGTTTACTCTTGCTGCTCGTGGTGATTTGCCCCTTGGGAGCACAGTCTGGCCCCCTTCAGGCTGCTGCGGCAGCGGCACAATCAGATCAGTTTGATTTACCGCCATTTATGCAGAAAGACAAGATGGCAACCGTGCCCAAGACTGCAGCCAATGAGAAAATAAAGACTGATCAAGGCAATGGCAATGGGGTGGCCGCACAGGTGGCACCCAACGATGGCAAGTTTACCAACAAGATAAGTGTGGAGAGCGTGATCGTGTCGCCGCGTCAAAAGCTCCTTAGGCAGCCCGTGGCAGATATCCGCATGGAAGAAGTACCTATCAGGGACGCTCTAAGATATTTGGCGGAGGCTGCGGGCATCAACTACATTCTGCCAGCATTGGACACGGAAAAAGTGACGGTCAATATGCATATGCCGCCCTTTAAGGCCATGGAGGTTCTGGCAAACAATTTTGGCTTGGGCATCTACGAACAGGACGGCCTTTGGTTTATCCGCAAGAAAGATAAGGCGGAGTATTACGCCAAGATCTACAAGCTGAAGAATATTCAGTTGGGACAATCAACCAGCGGATCGGGCACCGTTAGCACCAGTACGAGCGGAACCAATGGCGCTTCGTCGACAAACTCCACTACTAACAGCACTACAACCAGTAACAGTACCAGCGGTACGTCTACCGCGACAAATGGTGCAAGCATAACCCCCACGAGTACCAATGCAACGAGCACCACCGGGCAGGTGGTCATGAATACGCTGCAGGAGATCCTGGGAATAGATGTCACTTTTGGCGGAACGATAGGTTCCGATGGCCAAGTAGAAACCACTGCCAATGTCGCGGATACAAAGCCTTCAGATACCAGTAGCAAGAGCAACGCGAACAATACAGTCAACGTCAGCCAGAACACCTATGTCAGCTACGATGCCGATGCCAATACACTTTTCGTCATTGCCACAGCCATACAACACCAATGGGTAGAACAATACCTTAAAGCTATTGACAATCCGACCAGCAATATTGCCATAGAAGCCATGTTCCTGGAAAGCTCAAGAGATCCCAGTACAAGCATGGGTTTTGATTGGAGCAATGGAAACTCTGTCCAAATAGTGCCCGCGAATGGAAGTACCACGTTGAATCTGGGTCACACGAACCATCTGCATATTCCAACGGGTATGCTGATTCAATCTCAGAACTTTCAGGTAGGTCTCTCCGCTTTCCAGAGTCAGACGGATAGTCAGATTGCCCACTATCCTAGCGTGGTGACGCAAAACGGCCAACAGGTGCAGATTCAGACCACGGAGAATATACCGCTGGCGAGTGCGACCCACCTGGTTTCGCAGGACAATACAACCGGAGCGGTGGTTGGAACGCAAACACTTGGAACACAACAGGTGGGTACGACCATTTCGATTACTCCCCGCCAAATCAATGACACCCTGGTGCAGCTCAATATCTCAATACAGATATCAACGCAGGCCGCCAATACGACAGCTAACCAATATACCGGCGCGGTGACCACGAATAATTCCACCTATAGCGGCATGGTTGACGTGCCGCAGGGCTATACATTGGCCATAGGAGGGCTGGAACGCGTGGAGGATGATAATACCACCAGTGGATTGCCGGGGGTTGGCGACCTTCCGCTGTTTGGCTTCCTGTTCAAAAACAAGTCGCGCTCCCTGACGCATTCCAGTATTTATTTGTTTATAACCCCGACCATCATGAAGGATGGCACCTCGGATGGCACCTTCGTCAAACGCACCGAGAGTTTGTCGAAAGACTGGATCAACAAGGAGGTGGACCGCAATCGGGCGTGGAGAAAAAATGTGATTGATCCTGAGACCGACGAAGTTATCAAGAAAGAGGAACAGCAAGGACAACAATGACGGCGGCCAGTAACAGTTATCCGGAAGTAGCACGGGAGATTATCCGGCTGGTCGGTGGCAAGGTTGATCATGCCCAGGGAGAGAACCACCTGCAGGTGCTCTCGCGGCTGGGTATCAATGAGGCGAATGTCATCAATCTGTTGGCCAGGCGATTCAAAGCCCCCTTCTTTCCCTGTACAAGCGCGGTACCCACGGGAACGGTGCGCGCGATAGTGAGGCATATGCAAAAATATTACCATATGGCGCCGTCATCTGATCTGCCGTGGTTACCTGTTGCCAATGTAGGGTCTATTTTGGTCTTGGGGCATTTCTATCCCAACTTTCGTGATACATTGGGACTGCCGGAAGGCACTTTCTTCAAGGTAACGATAGGGTTTGAGGATTACCGAAAATATCAACAAATATGTCTGGAATTACTGGGGGATGGGGGCGCACAGGCGCAATTCCCCATGCCGCCCGCAGCAGCGTTCGGCAATCCCCTGCAGCTGCTGGAGTGGCTGGTTAGAAACCACTATTTGTATGATTTTGACGAACACGACAACAGAAGTATCGAGGAACTGGAGAAACTGATGGCGGGGAAAGAGGACCTTCTGTGTGGTATTATAGCCCTGGGGCGCAACTCTCCAATGGTGCCGATCAGGGCGATCAGCGTGGACGAGGAGGCGCAGAAAACCATTCCGGAGGTTATGTTGGAGAAATACCAGGCTGTTTGTTACGCAAGGCTGGCCAACACGTACTATATGTTACTGCCTTCGCTTTCCCAGGCCGGAAAGTTTTTGGACGAGCTCAATGCCCGCACGTTGGACAGTGACAATACATTCAAACAGGTGATTGCCTGCGCGGTTACGGAACCGATGATCCGCCTGATTCTGGACCAATCCAAGGGCAAGGCGGCGGTCAAAGTGGCCGATGATGAGGATAATGAGAGGAAAGAAGAGGTTTTCTCCATTGATGCCAATGCCATTGCCAAGATCAGGGAACTGGACGGCAATAATGCAAGGCAGATACTCTCCTATGCTTTTTACCGTGCCACAGTCAGCCGGGCCAGCGATTTGCATATAGATATGTTCAATAATAAGATGAGGCTCAGACTGCGTGTGGATGGAAGTTTGGTGGACCTGGCGATGCTGCCCTATAACATTTATTCCGCGGTTGTGTCCCTCATAAAAGTGCAAGCAGACTTGGATGTGGCCGAACATCGGTTACCGCAAGACGGAACCTTTACGGTCAAGGTGGGGGAGAGAAAGGTGGAGATCCGTGTTTCCGTTATTCCATCTGGAGAGTTTGAGAGCGTGGCTCTGCGTCTTTTGGACAAGAGCGTGACAATCAAGACAATGGCGGATCTTACGTTACCTACAGAACAGGAGCTGATCATAAAGCAAGCCATCTCACACAGTTATGGGTTGATCCTGGTAACAGGGCCTACGGGATGCGGTAAAACATCCACGTTGGCGGCCATGCTGAATACGGTCAATACCCCGGACGTAAATGTGATTACCTTGGAGGATCCACCAGAAATAGAGATCAATGGAGCCAAACAGATAGCCGTGAATAGCAAAATAGAGTTAACATTTGGCCGCTTGCTGCGGCACGTACTCAGGCATGACCCGGATATTGTGATGGTGGGAGAGATTCGTGACGAAGAGACGGCTGAACAGGCTATCAGAGCGGCATTGACCGGACACCTGGTACTTTCAACGCTCCACACGAACGATGCGATAGCTTCTGTCGGCAGACTCCGTAATATGGGTATACAGTCATCTTACATAGCGGACTGTCTGATATTACTGCAGGCCCAACGACTCATCAGACAACTCTGTGATTGTAAACTGATCCGCCCCTCTACAGAGAGAGAAAAAAAAATTATCGCACACTATATGCCAGACAATTGTTCTCTAAATAAACCCCTTCGGACCATCATGGATGAGTTTTTGAAGGGGGAGGGTATGGTCTTTGGCCACAACGGGTGTCATAATTGCCAAAACACAGGGTATACTGGAAGGCGTGCCATAATGGAACTCTGCCCGGTATCTTTAGAAATCAAAGACTTGATAGCAAGAGAAGTCCCCGGTACGGAGATATATCGCGCAGCCCAGCGATCCGGATACCATCCGCTCTTTTCTGAGGCTCTAAGACAGGTTATATCGGGGCGTACGGACTTTGATGAAGTGATGAGCCATAACGCGGAACTCGATCTGGAACTGACATAATAGAGATATATTTCCCTTTAAGAAAAGTCTTGCATACCGTTAATATAAACTATCTAAATAGTATGATGCCTATGAACAACTTTCAAACCCGTAGAGGTTTTACCCTCGTAGAGTTGCTGGCCGTGATAGCGATCATGGCTGTACTGATAGTAGCTGCCTTGCCATATGTGGCAAATTACACCATGTGGGCGCAAGCCACAGCCGAACAGCGCGATGCACAGGTGGTGGCTAGCGCGATTGCGCGCTGGATAGCCCTTGGTGCCGATACCACGGCAGGTAGTACAACAGGGGCCAACATTTATTCTAGTGGTCCAACAAGTGCCTATAACTGGGCCAAACCAGTAGCAGGTGGCAGAATCAACTACCCGGGTTCTTGGACCAATGCATCAGTCCCTGCGGGGGTTATAGAGGATCTCGTAAAAGGCTGGACTGTTGTTACTACAGCCCCGAACCCCACGCGCGATCCTTTTATCGCGCCGTCGACCTCATTTACAGCTTTAGGTAAGCGCATTAAGATAGCTTTTACTGACGTTCGTCACTGGACTGTTACCGGTCGCTCTACTACCGGTTTCGGCTACTAGTCGCAAATTGCTTTGAAAAGCCCCTGGAAATTTCCAGGGGCTTTTTATTCAGATCATTCCTGGCTTAACCCACGAAAGAGTTCCGTCGTAGAGCAACTAGGCTTCTTATTGTTGCAATATCTATGAAAATATACGGGGTAACTACACAACATCCAAGAACGGGCAAAATAAAGAAGTGGCTGATACCCGCGTATAACAGGGAGGAGGTCGACTCTTTTATTTCTGTCGGCGTACCGCAAAAAATACTCAGTATAGGCGTCATTCCCCAGAAGCGGGCTGATCAGATGGTCAAGAGCTATAGTAAACGCTTTAGTCTGGAAGATCAGGTTGTTTTTTTTGAAGGGATGTCTCCGTTGATGCAGGTCGGTTTCAATCCGGTGAAGGCTTTCCTTTTACAGGCGCGTGCGACTGCGAAGCTGGGAGTTAGAATCATAACAATGAGCATTGTGCACGGACTATTGAGTGGAGAGCTGCTGCACGCGGCATTCGCCAGGCACAAGAATGTTCTGGACGACACAACGCTGGCACTCATCGAAGAAGGGGAAAGCACGGGTACCCTCGGAGAGACATTTTCGGAATTGGTCAGAGTTCTCTCCAAACGGCTTGATTATAGGCGTCAGCTGCAGTCAGCGCTTACGTACCCATGTATCGTAATCGTGATGGCCTGCGTGGTAGGTTATATATTCACGGCGGTTTTGATTCCCAAGATCAAGACAATATATGACAACCTAGGCGGCCAGTTGCCTGGGATCACAAAATTTGTTGTTGCCATATCTGACTTTCTGCAGTCATACCCCATTTTGCTGATAGCGCCAATTGTACTGGTGATCATCTGGGCCAACTACATCAAGTGGCTGTCATATCAAATGTGGTACTGCCGGGCCATGTTGACTATACCGATGATAAACGAATTCCTGAGAAAATCCGCGATTACAAATGGCTGTAGAACATTGGCTGTATTGTTGGGGGCTGGCATTCCAATGGCGAAGGCGCTTACCATAGCGGGAAGATCCACGGGCACAGTTTATTTTGAGCGTGTTTTCGCCCAGATTTGCGACATGATCAACAAGGGTGACAGCATGACGATAGCTTTTCAATCCCACGGGGATCAGTTTGGCGGGATGGGCGATCGGTTGGCGGCTGCGGTGGAGTCTGGCGAGGCATCGGGCGAAATAGAAGAAGTATTGAATCGCCTGTCCAAGACCTTTGAGAGGGAGATGGAGGTGGTGATTGATCGTCTGCAGCAAACGATTGTGCCTGCTGTGACTATAGTATTGGCTGTGTTTGTCGGTGTGATTGTGTTTGCAATATTCCTGCCGTTGTTTGGAATAGGGCAAGTGCTGATGCACTCGGCCGGCCACTAATATGCGCGTTAATACCCGTAAAAGAAGTTCCCCCACGGAGGGATTTTCCCTCCTGGAAGTCATGGCTATGTCGGTATTGCTGGCGGCGTTTCTGGTGGGTTTTTACTATGGAAGTATGAGAATGTCCTCGTCGATGCTTGTCCAACAGGATAGAAATGAGGCGCTGTTGCAGAGCAGAAGGATAGGGGAGGGCTGGCGTGCAGGTGTGACGGTATCTGGAATTACCAAAGGATATTATCTCAACGGAGTGGCTTACACGGCGTCTATGGCCACTACACAGAGTTCAGCGTCGACATTAAAAAAGTTGGCGCTTACACTTTCCTGGAATGAGCCGGACCCCGATTCATCGGGGAACAATCCGGCCCCGCGTAATATGCATATAAAAGATGTCTATCTCAAGTATTAATAGGGCAAGCGGATTTACTTTGATAGAGATAATGGTTGTCATTTCTCTGATGGCACTCCTTCTGGCTGCGGCTGTGCCTTTTTTCAGCTGGGCGCAGGGAGTGGCTTCAAACAGCAATGCAAGCAACCGAGCCATAATTCTCAATTCAGCCAAGTCTCAATATCTATTGGAATATGGTTACGCCGCCCATGCTTCTTTCAATGCCAAGACCAATGCATTGAAATACGGCGCGCTGAACCAATATTTGGGATATGTCGCTTCAACACTGTCCAGTTATATACCAAGCGGATATACCTATAGCCTCAAAAATCTCAATCAAAAGACGGCTGTGACATCGACAAGTGGTGGACCATCCTTGTCTTATTGATGGTCTCAGATGATGTTTATAATGGGCACTGGCTGATGATATGCTTGCATACGGGTCGCATTTGGCCTATCAAGGAATGATGTCTTCAATTACCGTGGTGGTGCCCTGCTATAATGAGGAGGCGGTACTTCCTCAGCTTTTCAAAAGGATAACCAAAACAGCCGCGTCTTGGGAGGTGTCCTGGAAGGTTCTTCTTGTTGACGATGGCTCAACAGATGGTTCCTGGCAGCTTATAAAAGAGCAGAACCTGAGAGATAATCGTTTTTGCGCAGTCAGGTTTAGCCGCAATTTTGGTCACCAACCGGCTATATCGGCCGGTATCTCCTTGGCCAAAGGGGATGCGGTGGTTGTGGTAGATGCAGATCTACAGGATCCGCCGGAGCTGATTGCAGATTTTATCTCGAAGTGGAAAGAAGGCTACCAGGTAGTATATGCTGTGCGTGCCAAAAGAAAAGAGAACTGGATGAAGCGGTTTTCCTACTGGTTCTTCTATAGGTTGATATCCCGGATGGTGGATTTTAAGATGCCTTTGGATGCGGGTGATTTCTGTCTGATGGATAGAGTGGTGATAGAAACGCTCAAACAAATGCCTGAGCGCGAACGTTTTGTGCGGGGACTGAGGGCCTGGGTGGGATACAAACAAATAGGCGTTGTTTATGAAAGGAATGCGCGGGCAGCTGGCAAGTCCAAATATGACTTCAGAAAATTGAATAAACTTGCGCTAAACGGCATTTTATCTTTTTCGGCAGCTCCTTTGCGGTTGACTTCCATGCTGGGTTTTTGGATATCAGGTCTCTCTCTAGTGGGGATCATATTCACCCTGCTACAAAGAATCTTCGGCAATTTCTTTGCGACCTATGGTTGGGGGCCTGTTCCGGGGTATGCCACTATTGTGATGAGCGTACTTTTTATGGGAGGAGTACAGCTGATCTGTATGGGGGTTCAGGGCGAATATTTGGGGAGGCTCTTCGAGGAAGTCAAACACCGCCCGACCTGGATTATTCAGGACCATCTCGGGGACGAACTTGAAATGGCCGAAGGGCCCCACCGGCTATAGATCTATCTCATTGGGACCGTGGAGAATGCCGATCCGGACTTTGATGTCGGAGAGGATAAAAGAATAGTTATCGACATCAGTTTTGCCAGTGGCCAAATCGTTCGAGGTGATATAAATGCGAGTTGCCCCCCGTTTGAGATAGGTGTGAATATAGACAGGGGTTCCTCCATCGGCGACATCAATCTTTCCTTCGGTGATAACTCTGGGTGTCTTGGCATTAAGGGCGGGGATATCCGCGAATTCCTTCAGACACAGAAATCTTTTCAGCGGTGGCTCATAGATATCCAGGGCTGCTGCATCAATGATGGGCTGTTTAAAGAAACATAGGCCGTAGTGCTGATGCAGTACAATAGGCCGGGCGGTCAACTGGATGGTAATGAGATAGCCGGATTCGTGACACACCAAGGTCATGTTTGCAAGAGCCCCGCATTTGTAATAGCCGCTATCATGGGCGTTTTGTTCATAGTGAAAATTGGAATATATTCGGCAAATTTTTGATTCTGCCAGACTCATATCAAGTTTACAGGGGGCAGTCGTGGGTTGCAGTATGCTGTCAGTAAGTAGATTGCGTTTTAAGTTCCCCAGATATTGGTTGGTAATAACATCACTTTCTTCAGACCAAAAATCCTTTCGTTCCTGTTTGCAATATTTGCTAAACAGTGGCGGTATCTTGGCCCGGGGACCTACCTGTTTATAAATGGATATTATAGGAGATAAGCTGCCTAATATAAAGATAGTGCTAAATACGACAATACGCCAAGTTCTTGGCTCCTTGATAATGGACATCAGAACGAATCCCCACATAACAAGACGTGGAACAACTGTTGTTCTAAAAGTAAGATCGTACATAGCTCCTGCGGTAAAGAAGGGGATTACTAAAAGGGCGGCAATTGATATCAATAATTCCCATCTGGAAAAATAGTGAAAACGTATGATGGGTAACCAAATTAGGACTTCCCAAAGCATGGATGGCAGATACACCTGTTGAAACTCTTTTATGTTGCCAAGAAAATAAAGATGATCCGGGCAGATTCTCGACGAGTAGAATACCAGTAAGGGAAAAAGGAAGGCGACCAGAAGACCTGTTCCAACGGCGTTAAATAGATTCTTGAGATTCCCCTTCCATATTGTATGTATAAGGTATATTGCCAATGCGATGGCTATAAAAGGACTCCAAAAGAAGACCAGACATATCCATGCGAGAGCTTTGTTTATATGCTGTTGTTCCAACGCCTGGAGATACAATGATATACTGAGAAAAGCAGCCAAAAAATGATTTGGGGACCAAAGAAATGTCTCTGTCAAAGATACAAAACGTATGGGTTCAGCCCACCATGAATAGGTGGAATTGAGATTAAACAATAACTTATGGGTAGCGATATTCCCCACCAACTCTAGGCCAGATAATCCCCACAGGAGGAAAAGGGTCCAAGCCGGGAGTTTAAAGAATCTGATGAAACAGACAGATCCCAATACGAGTCCCAGAATAGTCCAGACAAAATATGCGAAATCCATGGCTGTGTTACCAAAGAAGTGGCCGATGATGGCCGGGCAGAGATAATAGCCAAAGTAGTAAACCAGGGACGTAACAGTGCCATCGCGGTATTGGAAGGTAACGGGCCATGAGTTATGCGCAAGCGACTCAAAAATAAAGTTATGTTTCAGATAGTCGCTATTTTGCATGGCATATCCGCCCACCCCGCCCACCAGACAGCACACAGTCGAGAAGCACAGAACCAATAGGAGCTCTTTTCTGGAAATATGGACATCATGTCGTTGCCGGAAAACATTGAAGAGACAGCAGACTCCCAAGGCCAGTAGCAATATGTTTAGGGGGGAGACAATCCAGGACCCTAAGAAGATTAATAGAGGGGCTCCCATGTAGAGAGCAATCAAACGTTCAAGCGGCAGGGAGATCATCTGTACGACTAAATCACGCGTCGCCTTGAGGAGTCAATCCATTCAGACGGACTGTTTACATTGAAATGGATGATGTTCCAGATACTATATTTATGATTCTTTTACAGAACCGCATGAAAAGAGTTAAAAAAAGTGGAGAAAAAGCCGAAGTAAGAGGGGATGAGATGGCGGTACTTAATGGCGGTTCTTTTGCTTGAGCACGCAGGGGTGCTGTGGGCCGCTGATTCCGTAGATACGGCTGGAACTGGCGTTTCGCCGATCCCGATGCAGGCCAGTGTGCAAAACACTTCCTTAAGCGAAAGTGCCCAGGAAAATCCCGCCACCGATCCGATGGTCCGGCTGCAACAGACGCAGGAGGAAATCCGGGAGAAAGACGCGTTGATTGCGAGGCTCTCCAATCACCTAGAGAGTGCTTTGACCCGGTTGAATCACAACTCCAGCCCCGTTTCCAGTTCATCTGTCAGCGCCCTTAATGAAGAACGGGCGGAGCTTGAGAGACAGAATAATATTTTAAAAGTAAAGCAAGAAGAACTTCAATCACGGGTGGAAGAGCTGTCGAAGAAATCACAACTGCTGGATTTGGAAAACCGCCAGTTGTATGAAGCGCTGAACGGGCGTCCGGCAGTTGATAAGCACGCAGAGGTGCATACGGCGAGGAATGATACGGACGACAGCAAAGAGAAAGTCGTTTACGAACCGTACATACATTAGTCCTTTTAAACGCCCGCACAAGAGGTCTTACCGATCGTAGTCCGCATATATAGGGGAGTTTTTGGGCTATCAGAACACTCTTTGATGTGAGCAAAAACACTATTCTGGTACTGAAAATCGCCAACTAAAACGGACAAGTAGCAGACTGTGCCCAATAGAAACCGGGCTTTTACACTGTTTTGACAAAAAAGTTGTTAAGTGTATTTAAATTTTCGTGAAAGTGCCGATCTACATGGGTGAACTTAGTTGATCGTGGGCGACTATTACCCACGGCGGAACGCAACCCACGGACGGGATGCGAGTAATCAAGGACGATTATATGTCAATAGTCATAAATACAAACACCGCGGCCTCAGCCGCCGCTATCAACCTGCAGAACTCGGAAACGCAACTGCAGGAGTCGCTCTCACGCCTCTCGAGTGGTTCGAAGATTGTCACTCCGTCGGATGACCCCGGTGGTCTGGCTGTGTCAATGAAGCTGCAGTCTGCCATCAGCACTACGCAGGCTGTCCAGTCCAACGTCGCGAACGCCATTTCGTTCCTCCAAACGCAGGATGGTTCGCTGCAGACAGCGGGGAACATCTTGAATCGTATGTCGCAGCTGGCGACCCTCTATAACGACGTGACCAAGTCTTCTTCAGACAAGGCCAACTACCAGACCGAGTTTGCCCAGCTGCAAGATCAGCTCAAAAGCATCGACGAGGGAACCTTCAATGGTGTCTCGCTCTTTGGTGGTAGCGATTCTACGTTGCAGGTAGCTATCTCTCCCGATGGTTCTCAGACTGTAACCATGAGCAAGCCTTATGTGGCCGATACTTCTGGCGGTAAGACCTACAGTACCATTGAGACCAGTGCCGCAGGATTGGCAACCGGAGGTATCTCGTTGGGGCAGATCACAGACGCTATCCAAGAGATAGCGACTTTTCGAGCTGAAAACGGTGCCTATACCAGCCAGCTTAACTTTGCCAGCCAGATCTTGACGACCAACGCCCAGAATCTGCAGAGCGCCAACAGCCAGATTGCTGACGTTGACGTGGCTTCTGAGTCCACAAACTACGCCAAGTACCAGATTCTGGTGCAGTCCGGCGCTTCAATGTTGGCCCAGGCCAATTCCCAGAGCCAGATCGCTCTGAAACTATTGGGTTCCTAGTAATCTTGCCGCGGCAGCCTTTATGGCTGCCGCGGTGTTTACTTTCTTATTTTGATCCGCCAGTTGCGGATCCTTCTTCCATGAAGGCCGGCTCTAATAAAAGGGGCGTGGCGACTGCCTGTGCCATAGAAGAAGGTTAGTATAGTAATCATTCCACCTGACCTAAGTTCTGGGGCGTCTCTTGCGAGAGACGCCCCTAACTATTTTATACATTGGAGATTTCCGATGCAAATCTTGGAGGAATTTGGAAAATTTCTTAACGAGGGCGGGGTCAATAGGAAGAGTTTTCACAACAACGGGTATTCCGGTGTTCCAATTATGTGGAATCCCCAATGATTAAAAAAAAGTAAAATATATTATGTGCTTAATTTTAATAAAGGATCACCGAACTCTACCCCCAGTTATGTGGTTAGTTGGCTGGTTGCCGGGCCATAATCGGTAGCCCACGCGTCATGGATGACGCAATCTCAATCAAGGAAGATAAATATGTCAATCGTCATAAATACAAACACCGCGGCTTCAGCCGCCGCTATCAATCTGCAGAACTCTGAAGCGAGTTTGCAGAAGTCACTCTCCCGCCTCTCAAGCGGTTCGAAGATTGTTACTCCTTCGGATGACCCCGGTGGTCTTGCCGTGTCGATGAAGCTGCAAGCTTCCATCAACAACACGCAGGCTGTCCAATCCAATGTCGCGAACGCGATCTCGTTCCTCCAGACACAGGACGGCTCGCTGCAGACGGCGGGAAACATCTTGAACCGTATGTCGCAATTGGCGACCCTCTACGACGACGTGACCAAGTCTTCTTCAGACAAGGCCAACTACCAGACTGAGTTTGCCCAGCTGCAAGATCAGCTCAAGAGCATCGACCAGGGAACCTTCAACGGTGTCTCTCTCTTCGGTGCATCGGGTGATACACTCAGTGTTGCCATTTCGGCCGATGGTTCTCAAAAGGTGACCATCACCAAGCCTTATGTGGCCGATACTTCTACCGGCAAGACCTATAACACTGTTGAGACCAGCACCGCGGGATTGGCCTCCGGAGGTATCTCGCTGGGGCAGATCACGGACGCTATTCAAGAGATAGCGACCTTCCGAGCCCAGAACGGTGCCTATACCAGCCAGTTGAACTTCGCCAGCCAGATTCTGACAACCAACGAGCAGAATCTGGAGAGCGCCAACAGCCAGATTGCTGACGTTGACGTGGCTTCTGAGTCCACAAATTACGCCAAGTACCAGATCCTGGTGCAGTCCGGCGCTTCAATGTTGGCCCAGGCCAATTCCCAGAGCCAGATTGCTCTGAAACTCATCGGAAGCTAAGCTCAGTTGAGTTAAGTCTATTCCGCCTAACCTAAGTTCGGGAGGGGTGTTCGAGAGGACACCCCTCCTATTTTTTTGAATGACACTGGGCAGGTTTTGCGTTTGACGGTTCTTTATACCCCTGACATCTTGAAGGTAAGAACAATGGGCGACTTCCATACAAAGAAATCTTTTCAGGGAGCAGATAGTTGTATCCTGATTGGGCGCGCGCAGGGAGATCATATGCGCGAGATTGGGCCGATGGAGCGCCTGTTGTGGATAGTGGATGATGAAGGAGCTGTCGATGTATCGAAACGGATATTTTCAGGCTGCAAGTATTGGGAACGTCTGCCTGTCACAAAAGATGTGAATTGGCGCGAGATCTTGGGGACTTTCTTGATTAAGACGCCCAGGCTTATGCCTTCCTTGTATATCACAAAGCAGATTCCAACGAAGTTCCAAGACCACTATGCGACAATGATTGAGGGCGTGGTTTCGCTCTTGGAGGAAGAGTACCGTATACGCGTAACAAGACAGCAGGACGCCTTTGCGTGGCAGTCTAATCTCATCAATAATATGACGGAGTATATGAGCCGTCGTTTGCCAAATAACTGGAAAGGTGCCTTATCCGGGATTCCTGCTTTTGTCTGTGGTGCTGGGCCATCATTCTCTGTGTCCGCACCGGAATTGGCTCGCTTGGCTGACAGGGGAGTAATATTTGCCGGGGACTCTTCGCTTAAGGCTCTTTCAAACATGGGGGTCCGAGCCGATTTCATGGTTTCCGTAGATGTGGCCAAAACAGCGGCGAAATGTTTGCCTCCGGGTGTGATGGTCCCCGGCCGGGCCATTTTAACGGCCATCAGTCCTCCAGATTGGTCAGATGTTCTGCCACGTCCAACTCGGTACTATTTGTCAGGAAATCAGTTGACGCTGGATTGGCTGGCGGCTCAGGGGGTCTCTAAAACGGCAAGCTCGGTATGCGATAACTGTGGCGCGACTGCCATAGAGCTGGCCTATTTCATGGGCTGTTCACCAATTTATATTCTGGGGATGGATCTCTCACTAAGCACGTCAGCCACCAGTCAGGGTTCTGTGCAGCGTCATCATGGTGAGGTGGATGCAAATACGTATGCCAATTCCGGTTTTAACGCGCAGCAGGAATTTCCCATGGTTCCCGGGAATTTCGAAGCAGAGATTCCCACCCATGTCATAGGAGATTGGCGCGCCTTGGATCAGAGAATAGCCTCCTATCCGACTGGGAGAGTAATAGTTGTCTCCGATCGTGGTGCCAGATTGCGTAATACAACGGTATTGCGTCCGGGGGAATTTGTCCTGCATAGCCCCCCGATAGATAAGGAATCGTTGCTGGCAAAACTACCTGTTCCGCAGGGTATTTCTTCGGACAGGGACCAGCAGATTGCAAACAAGATTCTGCGATTTGGGGAAGCGCTGCGGGCTATGATGCCTCATCTGGCGGCCCTGGCTAAAACCGGAAACTTGCAGGAAGTTATCCAGAGACTAAGACATATATTTTCAGATTCTGCCAATGGAATGATGTTGGGAGCATACTCGCTTAAAATTATGCCATATCTTTTCCCGCCGATAGAGACCAGGCTGACTTTTTGGGATACGTGTTTGATGGAGTTGGAGCAGCTGGCTGACTCATACATACAACAGTCAAATGTTCTGCGGGGAAACCTTGAAGCATCTAAGACATTGCACTCTTAGCGGGTGGGAGAATTGTATTTTAATAGTGATTTTACAGGAAACTCATACACGCGTGTTAATATACTATATGTTATCCGATTAATATAACTGCATTACCAACGGCTCCAGGGATGAAACCGCTCAAATCAAGGATGATATATGTCGATTGCTATTAATACAAATACAGCCGCCTCCGCAGCCGCAATCAATTTGCAAAACAGCGAATATAGCCTTGAGAAATCGCTTTCACGGCTTTCCAGCGGTTCAAAGATTGTGGCTCCTTCGGACGATCCTGGAGGTCTGGCAGTCTCGATGAAACTGGCCGCCGAGGTGAACAGCACGCAGGCCGTCCAGTCAAACGTGGCAAATGCCATTTCGTTTCTCCAAACGCAGGATGGCTCACTCCAGACGGCAGGCAACATCCTGAATCGTATGTCGCAATTGGCGACCCTCTACAATGACGTGACTAAATCTTCCTCAGACAAAACCAACTATCAGACTGAATTTGCCCAGCTCCAACAGCAGCTGAGTAGTATTGATGCAGGGAACTTCAACGGTGTTTCACTCTTTGGTTCCAGCCACTCGTCAAGCCTGATAGTTACCACTTCCGCAGATGGGACCCAGAAGGTTACCATTACAAAGCCATATCTTGCTTCTGCCGATACCGGCCAGACGTATAGGACCGTTGAGACTAGCACAGCGGGGTTGGCCACGGGGGGTATCTCACTGGGGCAGATTACAGACGCCATCCAAGAAATAGCGACCTTCCGAGCCCAGAACGGTGCTTACACCAGTCAGTTGAATTTTGCCAGCCAGATCCTGACGACGAATGCCCAGAATCTGCAAGCGGCAAATAGCCAGATAGCTGATGTTGACGTGGCTTCAGAGTCCACAAACTATGCCAAGTACCAGATTTTGGTACAAACCGGCGCCACGATGTTGGCCCAAGCCAATTCCCAAAGCCAGGTAGCCCTCAAGCTGTTGTTATAGCGATTGCTGATATATATGCCTATTATATAATTGACAAGAGTGCCTTAAGTCTGAAAAGGATCAGTCGAAATATAGAAACAAGGGTCTAGTGTTTCTGAACACGAGCCCGCCAAGGAATGGCGGGAAGGCCAGTCAAGGAAGATATATGTCAATCGTCATAAATACAAATACGGCTGCGTCGGCCGCAGCGATCAATCTGCAGAACAGTGAAACTGCCCTGCAAAAATCACTCGCCCGCCTTTCAAGCGGTTCCAAGATCGTTACCCCCTCGGATGACCCCGGTGGTCTTGCCGTGTCGATGAAGCTGCAAGCTTCCATCAGTAGTACGCAGGCAGTCCAGTCGAATGTAGCCAACGCCATTTCTTTTCTCCAGACGCAGGATGGTTCACTCCAGACGGCAGGCAACATCCTGAACCGTATGTCACAGTTGGCAACCCTCTACAACGACGTGACCAAGTCTTCTTCAGATAAAGCCAATTATGAGACTGAATTTAAACAATTACAGGGTCAGCTGAATAGTATTACGCAGAGCGACTTTAACGGTGTCTCTCTGTTTGCTATACCGGCCGGCACGCTGTCAGTTGCGATCTCTGCCGATGGAAGTCAAAAGGTGGACATTGCAAAACCAGCTATCGACGACCCCTCCACCAATTTCTATAAAGTAGGTGGTGAACTGATGCCAGGGGAGTCCACGGACAACATTGCGAATGGTTTGGGCAACGGTATTTCCTTGGGGACAATCACGTCTGCCATTCAGGAAATCGCCACCTTGCGTGCTCAAAACGGTGCATATACCAGCCAACTGAATTTCGCCACCGAGATCCTGACGACCAACGAGCAGAATCTGGAGAGTGCCAACAGTCAGATTGCCGATGTCGATGTGGCTTCCGAGTCCACAAACTACGCCAAGTACCAGATCCTGGTGCAGTCCGGTGCCTCGATGCTGGCACAGGCCAACTCCCAAAGCCAAATAGCGCTCAAGCTGATCGGCGGATAGTGGGATGCTTGCGAGGATCGGCTTGCCAAAAGGCCTTGAATAGGAGAAGCTGGCGTCTATGACTCCTGTTGTTCTGATTATCCGCGATGGTTGGGGAGAAAATCCGCATCCGTCCCACGACCAATTCAATGCCGTTAGACTTGGCAATATCCCATTTTCGCACGAACTCAGCAGAGATTGCCCGCGCACAATGCTGCGCACGAGTGGACTTGACGTGGGATTACCCGTGGATGTCATGGGCAACAGCGAGGTGGGCCACCAGAATATTGGCGCCGGGCGCATTGTGGATCAGGAGATTGTGCGGATCAACAAGGCTCTCCGTTCTGAGTATTTCAAAAACAACGAAGTCCTTCTAAAGGCTTTTGAACGAACCCGGCTGGGCGGCGCGCTGCATCTAATGGGGCTGACTTCGGAAATCGGCGTTCACGGGCTTATCAGCCACATGGAGGGACTTATAAAGATAGCCAAGGACGCGGGAGTCGGGGAAGTTTTCGTTCACTGCTTTATGGACGGACGTGACAGCCCTCCGACCTCCGGTAAGGGATATGTGGAAGGCATTGAGAAGAACCTCAGGACAATAGGCCTTGGCAAGATCGCAACAGTTTCCGGACGCTACTGGGCAATGGATCGCGACAAGCGATGGGACCGTGTGCAACCAGCCTACGATGTGATGACCAATCGCAGGGTCACGAAGACGGCCAAGAGCGCACTAGAAGCCGTGGAGGAGTACTACCATAATCCTCTGGGGGAGACCCAGAAGGGGGATGAGTTTATCTACCCGACGCAGATTGTTGACAAAAACGGCAGCCCGGTGGGAATCGTCAAAGATGGCGACTCGGTGATCTTTTACAACTATCGCGGCGATCGTCCGCGAGAGATAACAAGAGCTTTCATAGATGAGACGTTTACTAATTTTGATCGTGGCAGAAAGCTGGATCTCTTTTATGCCACAATGACCGAATATGAAAAAGGGCTGTGTCCCAATATCATTTTTTCCAAGCCCGAACCTATGAAAAATATATTGGGAGAAGTAATCAGCAAGGCGGGGCTTAAGCAGTTCCGTTGTGCCGAGACGGAGAAGTATCCACACGTGACCTTTTTCTTCAATGATTATCGCGAAGAGCCCTTTCCGGGCGAGGACCGTGAACTAATCCAAAGTCCCAGGGAGGTGAAGACGTACGATCAAAAGCCGGAGATGTCTGCGTCTGGTGTGGCCGAAGCGACGGCCAAAGCCATACTGAGCGGAAAATACGCGCTGGTCATCATTAATTTTGCCAATGGCGACATGGTAGGGCATACGGGATCGTTGTCGGCGGCTATGGCCGCCGCCGAGGCGGTGGACATGGGTCTCCAGAAGATCTTGGCAGCCGTTGACGCGATAAAAGGCAAGGCGCTTATCATAGCCGACCATGGAAACTGCGAGCAGATGTACGATGTGGTAAATAAAAGTCCGCATACCTCGCATACCGTTTTTGACGTGGAAGCACTCCTGTATGGGGCCAATGACTACTTTTTGGATCCCATAGGAGGACGTCTGGCCGATGTGGCCCCGACCGTTCTACAGCTGATGGGGCTTGCCCAGCCGATGGAAATGACTGGAAAGTCGCTTCTTGTCAGGCAGTAATATTACGTAGAGCCTGGCTTGCGGTTACCGTCGAGAATAGTGCCGGATGCCTTTGGACGTGGATGTTTTGCGACGCCATATCCCTCGATGAGGAATATTTGATGCTCTCTGATAGAGTCCTCTTAAAAAGATGGCAGGAATGCCGTTTATAGGATTCTATGTTCCCCGCAAAAACCTTTGAGAAGAATACCTCCGCTTCCCGGCTCCTCGTTCGCGCACAGGCGGAGATTCGTCTCCCCAATGGTGCTGATAGTTCCAATGCTTTCTCTTCGCAGGCCATAGAGGCCTTGATTCAACTGGGCTACCCCATCGGGCGTTACCTGCACGCGCTAGGCGCCTCTGATGACAGTTTGGATGACCTACCTAGGATCTATGCGCGAATGAGAGTGAGTTTTTACCAAAACCGCGAAGAGTTTCTGCGTTTAAAAGTCGTTCTGTTCTCGCGGTTGGCAAAACTTGATATTGAACAATTACGGGTGATGGCCCGGCATGCCCAGCAGTTTTCTCCGCTGTGGACGACGAAAGAGTATGCCTCTCCCTCCATAGAGGAGTTGCGTAAATACATATAACATCCGATTGTACAAGGGGATATTGTTTTATACCTCTTTATACTGGGGAGCAAAGAGCCGTTCATGACCTAGATATTGTGTCGGAATCAAACGCCAGTGGCTCTTTTTATCAGAAGCTTTCCAACTATCCGCCGATGACGGCTGAGAGAAGGGAGGAACTTCTGAAGAGTTTTTATGCCAAACAGCAGCAAATCATTGATGCGCTTTTGGAATACATGGTTCCGTTGTACCGTTATTTTGCCCACGAGCTGGAGCTGCATGGCACCGAGAGTGACGCTGAAGAGGCCTTGGAAGATTCGGCAAAACGTGTTTCAAGATTGAAAGGCCTGCAGTTACGACAGATAGCCCGCATATTGATGGAATTCAGGCAGGCCTTTGAGCATTCCGAAAAGGAGCCGATGCGGATTATCAAGACCCAACTACGGGAATTGATGACGGGGTTTGACTATGCCCTGCTATCGGCCATTGCAGCGTACGCTACCAATGGCCCCAAGCAGGTCTTTCTTCTGAAGGAAAGAGAAACGGTTACGCTTATCAAAAAAATAGCCGGGCTGATATCGGCTGCCGATTTGGACAGGGAAACGCTCTTCAAAGGCAACTGGCGATTGGTGGCCGAGATTGCGAGGCGTTTCCAGTCGTTTCATTGCAAGCTGGATCTTGACGAGCTGGTGCAGGAAGGCAACACGGGGTTGCTTGCTGCCATAGATAAATTTAATCCGTGTCTGAACAATCAGTTGTCAACCTTGGCGGCCAGCTGGATACAGGCCAAGATCCGCCGCGCCTTGGACAACCTTTCCGAAACCATCAGGACTCCCGTGTACAAACGCCAGCGCAAGAAGATTGTACAGAGAGCGGAGATGGAGATTCTGCAGGCACAGGAAGATAACAAGGATAAAACACAGCGGATTCCGCAGCAGATCATGACTTCGACGGAAAAGCTTTTTGGGCGCAGTGTGGACGATGAGACGATCGCCAGTAGAACCGGTTTGAGTGTGGAGGAAGTCCAGGAACTCCGCCGCCTGTACCCGGAGACAGTCTCGATACACGCCTCCATCGGGGGCGACTCCGATCAGGATGGGCAGGAGAGAGGGGATTTGATCGCTGACAAAAGTCACGAGGAGGATGTTCCTTCAGACGAGAAGGCTGATAGAAAGGTTTTTTTTGATCTTCTGGGCAAACTGGTGGAAGAGTTACCGCTTGTTCATCAAGTGGTTCTGTCGGGTTTGAACGGTCTTCCTATCCGCAAGGCATCTTTGCGGCGGCTTGTTCATGAGAAGATAGGTGACTTGCAGCGACACGCCGACACCATGGGAAAGGGAGGATTGGCCATTATGGGTAAAGCGAAAGTACAGATTTTCAAATAGGGTTTATATCTTGCCTGGGATGGTAGTTCTCATGTAGAATAGGCATATGGCGGATGAAAAGGCGCAGGAAAAAAGCTCAGAGATGCCGGAGGCATACTGGCTCGGCCCGATAAAGAGCTTTTTTCTCTTTCATATTCTGGATAGCGGTCTTTTTTGGGGAGGGATTGTTTTGATATGCCTTTTCCAGAGTGAAGTGTTTGCCTCGCACGTCTATACTTGGCTCTCTATAGTGCCGTTTGTGGCGGGCTTATTTCAGAGTATATACGAGTGGGGTACCACGCATTACCTGGGGATGTTGGGTGTCCTGATGGTTTTGTTAAGCATCTCAAGAAGCTATATTGGGCTGCAGACCACGCGCTTTGTCATAGAGGATGGCATCCTTATTGTTACCCGTGGCAAATTCTCCTGGAATCCATTTTGTTTTTTTCAAAGAACGGATCATACCGTGGCCTTGAATCTGATTTATGATGTGGATGTCAAAAAGACCATCTTTCAGTATGTCTTTGGTGGAGGGGATGTCTTTGTGCGCACTGCCAGCAATGACATTTTCCATCTGGAATTTGTTGAGGACGTGCACAAGTTGCGCGCGTATCTGCTCGAACATAGCGGCATCAAGAACAAACCCGTGATCGGGGTATACTAGAGTATTTACGGATAAGCTCTTGATCAATTTTGTCCGTATCCATAGACGGTTGCCTATGCCGCGTCTGAAAAACAAGCCTATAGAACTGGATGAAAGCCGTTTTATCGATTGGCTTCTGGAAGTCTATTATTACAAGATGCTCGACCAGGGTATGTTGGTCGACAAGACCCTGTTGATGCTCTCAGCGCGTTCCCCGCAGGCTACAGCTTTGTTCCTGGAGCAGGTGCGCTCTCAACTGGTCAAATTCAATCTGAGTTTTCCTCTTTCAAAGATACCGGAACTTTATCAGCAGGCTTTGCGCGAGAGCAGCACCCGGCCGCAGCAGATCAAGGTCGATACCTCTCATCTGGCATTTTTTGACAAGCTGCCGACGGCCAGCACAGACACAAAGAAACCCCAGTAGCCAAGAAAATTTATTGCTCCGTATTTCGTCCGGCTCTGTTCGACATATCTGCTTCTTTTGTCAATCCGGTATCATCGGGTATGTGGGCTGACAAGCCCTGAGCAAGTCCCGCGACTGCGGGACAGTCGAAGGGCGACATATTGCAGCCGTGGGCGTATTGCCCTAAGTCCACGGCTTGGTATGCCACGGAGCCTATCACGGCTTCAGCTTTTGTCCCCGTATTTATACCCTCGTCTTCTCTGCGTTCTTCCCACCCCTTGCCTCAACCTTTACGCTATCTACGTTAGAGGGAGCCGATTGCTCGTAGGCCATAAGGGTGCGCAGGCTCTCCAAAAGTATTTTTTCAGCGGCTCGACGAGAAGCTGAGAGCTGGTTGCGACTGACGCACGCCATATATTGGTCAACAGCGTTATACAGATCTGCGGCAGCCTGGTGGGCAGAAGCCGGTACGGGGCGCAGTTCAAAGCTGGCTATGGTAGAAGGAAGGACCCGCTCAATAATGGAGCGCAACTGAGTCTCTTTTGTCATAATGAATGCATTATAGCATATAAGGTTCCTCACATGGGTAAAAAAATGTAAAAAAGTAAAAAAGAGGCATAGTCTTCTCTTTAACTAGCTGTAAATAGGACGTTTGTGAAGCGATGGAACAGGCCAAGACGAGTATACAAGGAGCTGACCAATGGGAGTTTACGCGCATTGACGCCAATCTTATCAAGGTCGACGCAGCTGACATATGGCGCGAGATTAATCTGGGTAACTTGGAATCTCTGAAGGCAAGTATTGCATGGCGGGAGAAAAGAATGAAGGGTTCGGGACTTCTGATACCATTGCTTGTTACCAAGATGGATGGAGTGCCCTATTACAAGTTGGAAGATGGATTCAGAAGACTGAGTGCCATACAGTCGTTGATGATGGAAGGGATGACCTTTGAGAATGTGCCAGTCAGAATATTGCCGGTTTCTCTTTCGATGAGCGAGAAACTTATGCTCGCGATACATTCTTCGCAGCCACCAACTCCTCTCGAAGAGGGGCGCATACTCGCAAGGCTTGAGAAGCAGGGCTTAAGCCTAGATAGACTGGCAATACTGACCAATAGATCGGTGGAACTGCTGCGGAAGCGGGTATTATTGGTAAAATTAACGGGGTCTCTGGCGCGCGCCCTTGCAGATAAGACGATCTCCGCGGAGGACATTGAAAAACAGCTGAATACTACCGAGCCGCTCTTGTTGCAACAGCAAAAATTGGAGAAAAGCATGGGGAAGTTTTTGGATAAACACCCCGGCGCGATGCCCTCCAAAAAGCCTCTTGGGCCGACGCTTGGCAGGAAGGGGATGGGGAACAATAAAAGTGCCACCAGTTGGATGCCAAAAGCCCTTGATCCCATGTTTTATTATGTCTCCATAGATGGTTTGTATGAATGGATGGGTGGCACGCGGGCTGCCAGCCACGGATACTCGCCTGCCGTCGTGGAGACTGTACGGCTGCTCTTGAAATATTGCGGAGGGGGCATGAATTTGCAGGAAACGGCAGAAAAATTAAAAAAGCTGTAGTATGTCACAGTCACAGATAGTTGCCAATCTCTCGGATGAGTCGCGCCAGACGCTGCTCAAGGACACACAGCGTGCCCGGGCCTATGGGGAAAAATTGGAGAGTTGGCCGGCGGAAGGGCTTATGGCTTCTCTATGCGAAGCCCTACAGATTCCCTTTGTGGATTTGGGCATCGAAATGGTGGATACTTCCGACTTTGAAACGGTCAAAAAGAAGGCAGTGGAGTGGAGATTTCTCCCCCTGTATTCTTCGGGGCTGCTCCTTATCGCGGCTGTGACTGAACCGTGGAATGAAATGAGGCTGCGCGAGTTGCGCAAGGCATATGAGAAAGAGGTACACTTTGTCGGAGTGACCGAAGAGGCGTTGGATCGCGTCACGGCGCTGCTCATGTCCACGGAGAGTATGCCAGTAGTTACCCCCCCACCGCCTCCGATGTCCATCATTACCAACCATCCATTCGAGACATGGGATGTGCGTGAGAATGACTATCGTGATCTGATCCGCAGGATGGTGGAAAGGGCATACCGTATGCAGGTCTCAGATGTCATATTGGATCCGATGCTGGATCGGTTGTCGTGCCGCTTTCGCGTGCACGGTACGTTGGAGGTAATGCCTCCCATTGAGAAGAAGCACGTCAATGCCGTTATCATGGAGATCAAGCTCCTGGCGCATATACCCACGAGCGATGTCAGCCGCTTCAAGTCGGGAAGAGCCTCCATGATCCTGAGTGACGGCGTGCCTCTGGATTTGCGTGTGGAAGTGCAGCCTACGCACCACGGCGAGGGTGTCATCATGCGTCTTCTGGATCCGGGATTCATGAAGAGGTTTGCGGCCAGTCTTCCCTTTACCGGTGAGCAGTTCAGGATTGCCGACTACTGTTTGAACCGCACGAGAGGACTGATCCTGGTTACCGGTCCCACCGGCTCCGGCAAAACGACAACATTGTATTCCTGTCTGACTTACATCGATTATCGTTCCAAAAACGTCAGGACGCTGGAAAACCCCGTGGAGTATGCGATTGACGGTATTGTGCAAAGTCAGGTGGGAGGGCAAGACGGCGAAGCCCCCGTGACCTTCCTGGACGGATTACGCTCCCATATGCGTGCCGACCCTGATGTGATTCTGGTGGGAGAGATTCGAGACGAGTCCACGGCTATCACGGCAATGAGAGCGGCGCTGACTGGCCACTTGATTCTCTCCACGCTCCATACCAATGACTCCATCGACTCCTTGAATCGTCTGATTGACCTGGGTGTGTCGCCTTATCTGATCAAGTCAACCTTGCTTCTGGTGGTGGCCCAGAGACTCATTCCAAAGCTCTGCAAGCACTGTCGTCAGACAATTGATACCCCGGAGAAGGTCATCAAGCATTTTAAATATTATGGCGAAGATGCTCCCCAGAAGATGTATGTCAAAGGGGGATGTCCCGAGTGTTTTCATACGGGGGTATCCGGCCGCCTTCCGATATTTGAGTTTTTCTTCCCGTCTCCCACGATGCGCGATATTATCAAGCCCGGGTTCATTGAGAGCGACTTACGCAAGGCCTGGCGGGCAGAAGGGGGCAAGAACCTGGTTCACGGGGCTTTGGGGCTTATTACCAATGGTACCACCTCTTACGAAGAGCTGGAAATGCACGAGACGGAATACGTAACGTAGGCTGTTGGCGCAGCCTTGTGGTCTATGGTGTCTGCCTTTTGCAAAACAGGTTTTTCTCACTAGGCAAAATAACACTTAAGAGAGACCCCTTTATTGCCGTTTTGAGCCTTACTATGAGGATCCATCTATACGCGTTACTTCTCCTAGGTACGCTTTGCAGCCTGAGGGCCGTCCCAGCGATACAGGATGCCACTGCCGCCGGAGACGATTCCCTGCCGCCGGTTCCGTTCATCATAGGGGGCGACGATGTTGTTTCGCCCGCCCAGTCCGGGCAGTCAGGGCCTTTAGTTTTGCCGGAAGGCGGTAAATCTGCCACTGCTGCCACCGCCAGCTCCAATACGACCGATCAGGCTGTGCCTGACACTGCCGCCAAACCCGCTATTGTATCCGACAAAGCTGCTGTTAAGAGCGCAGGTGATGATCTGGTGTTGGAAGATTCTACATCGGATTTGCCCAGCTCTTCCAATGCAGAAACATCCGCAAAGCTCGCCGAGGCGGCTTCCCAAAATACAACCGCGGCCATTCCACCAACTGTAGCCACTCCAGTGGCCCCCACGCCTGTTGCCAATAAGCCTGTCACAGTCGTCCAGAACAACACGCCTGCTACAGATCAGAATCACGCGTCCACCGCTCTTTCGGCCGACGATCTTGATGGCCCCATGCCACTTCTGTTGCCTCCTTCTTCCGAAGAAGTTTCCAAAAAAAGCGTATCGATTCCCGCTACGACTTCCCAAACTGTCGCCGCCGCGAATATTCCGGTCGCAACCCGGGTTACAGCTACTTCCGAACCAGTAGTTGCCGTCCCGCCGCCAACGCTGCCCTCTGAGCCAGTTGTAACTGCTCCTGCCACGCCTGCAGTGACAGCTCCCGTTGTGACAAGGATAGAGACTCCCATACCGGAGGTTCCTAATACCTCCGGCATGACGATAGTACCGGTGGCAGCCGCCCCCACGTCTGTCCAGGCGCCAGTCACGCAAACAGTGGCCCTGCCAGCCGTGCCTACGCCTCCAGCCCCGCCCAAGACTCCGACCACTGTCGGGGCTGACGGAGTGTCCCAAGTAAAGGGAGTGGAGCATTTTGTTGGGCGCAACAATCAAATTTTACCCCCGGTACAGATGTCATCTGCCGTTGCCGTTGTCGGCGAGGAGATGCCGGAGCTGCACGTCAGTCAGATTCCCCTGGAGGACTTGTTGGCTTACCTGAAGGACTATACGCCGTTGCGTTTTAGCTATCAACTCTCAGGTCCCATGTATGTAAGTATGGATCTAAAGGCCCACTCTGTGGATGATGTCATGAATTATCTGATGTCCCATTACCCTGTGGATATTTCCACCGACGGCAACACCATATTTGTCCGTCCTGCTGTTGCCAAGGTTGTGGGACAGGCCACCCTGCCTTTCCAGTCCCGTGCCGCCTCCCGGACTACCCTGCCGGTGCGCGCCGCCGATGGTTCGATGACCGTAATGCCTGCGGCTCCCGCTGGCAGCTATCTATACAGATGCCCGCCTACCTGCGTACCGCAGTCCGCGAGTACTGTCGAAGACAGCTGGAACCAGGTTCGCGTCAAAGCCAGATTGGCTGAGCTTGAAAAAGAACGCATGAAACTGGTCGCAGAACATGAGAAGATACAGGAACAGATACACAGCTGCAATATGAGTGGCGACGAGGATAACCCATCAATTCTCTCCGAATTGCCGGATTTGGTGACACATTAAACCGTTCCTTTACCCAAGAGCCTCCGGTTTGCCGGGGGCTTTTTATATCTCTTATCGGCTCATGCCGCCCAGGCTCTTAAGTCCCGAAGCGGGCCTGCCGAGGCTGTAGGCGCTTAACCCCACCTTGTGGCCGCCGAGCTTTACGGAAAGCGATCCAGGGGGCGATGGGCTCTTCCTTTCGGGAGTGGAGGGTCTGCTGACCGTGCCGCCGGCTATCCACACGATACTGGCCGGTACCATGTTGAGGGGACGCGGCTCAAGTTTCTTGGAAATTCTGGGTTTTGGTTTTGGGAGCTCGGGTGGCTTCTCCGCCTCGAGCTTCTTCATCTCTTTATTTTCGTCACCGCCACCACCAGCCGAGGCCTTCTTCTCCTCTTTTTTTTCGCTGGTTTGAAGCAGCTCGACGCCAAGTAGAGTCCAGCGGCTTATTCCGTAAAATTCGCGATAGAAAGCAAAGCGTGGCTCCATCTCTGCTGGGACAAGTACTCCGCCGTCGGCTTCCAGTCTGGGCGATAATTTTGCGGTCTCGCATTCCTTGATAAAGTTGCACAGTCCTTCGCGCATCTTGGGCTTTTCCAAATCAAAGACAATGGCCTTCGCCCCGCTGTCGGGATTCAGACGCAGGAGTTCTTCCACCGCGTTGGGCCGGATGACCCGCTCTATAGTCAATATTCCTGGAATGTAGGGCACGCGAATATGATATTCAAATCTACATTATGAGTAAATGCAAATTGCGCGGACGAGTCCTTATTTCTTTCCCGCGATTATTCGTTTGAGTACAAAGATTCTCGCGAGCAGTCCGACAATTCCAAGTATGATGGTTGCTATACTGAAAAAGTATTTGAATTGTGTGGGAATATTGAAGGGTACGTTGAGAATCAGAGCGCCGTATCCAATCAGAGCCAGAAATGCCAGGGAGCGCAGGTTGAGGAGCAGGAATAGAGTGGCCAAGAAGATGGCAACCTGGGCATAGGCCAGGTGCAGCTGGCTGATGCCTTGAAGCAGATATTGCTGATAGGTCTGGGCAAAGGCCTGCGCTTCCGGGCCGAGAGCGGCCTGGGAGGACTCCTGCGCGAAGAGGCCGCAGGAGGCCATTATCAAACCCAAAACAATAAGTGCTTTTCTCATAAGGGACTATTCCTGATTCTGCATATAGATCTTGATGGGGCGGTCGGTGAGCATCTCTTCGGGGCTGACTCTCAGATGGGACATCTGTGGCTGGCTGGGTTGCACGACCGTTACGGGTTGCACGAGGGCCGTTGCCGGAGAGAGCTGATTGGGAGAATAATAGGGAGTGCCGCCGTTTTGATAATAATATCCCGTCTGTACCTGGGGAAGCCCTTCTATCGGGTAAGCGCCGAAAGCGGGCTTGGGGGCATCGGTGTTTGTCATTGTCGGATAGTTGTTGGCATTACGCAGGCTGACAATGAAGGCTTTTAGGCGGCTGTCATTGTATACTCCCTGTCTCTCTCCGTCGGAGAGCTGGTCCCAGGTCTTGGGCAGAAAACTGTAATAACCCAGCACCGAGCTGTAACCGAGCTGTCTGCCCGGAGGACAGTTGGCGGGATCGGCAATGGCAACCACGTCGGTTTTCCAAGCGGGATTATCTTTGGCAAAGGTGGCGATGAAGGCATTAAGGACGCTGATGGCGTCTCCGGTAGGGGTAGCGATGGCGCTCCCGATGAAGAGGGTAACCAGCGCTAGGATACTTAGGGCTTTCTTCATAGTGAGTGGTTAAACGGACAAAAAGTGTGGGGGATTTACAATTATTTTGGGGTTAATCTGTAGGCGCCACATATTGCCCAGTAATCACTGTTATTATCACTGTTTAACAGTGATTACTGGGTTAATTGGTGTTATTTTCATTGGAGGTGGTTTCTGGTGCTGAAGTCACGTCCTTTTCTTCGGTCTCCTGGACGATCTGGTGATTGATGATAACAGGTACCCTTCCGCACGCGCGGTTGAGAAGAATCTCACAGGCTTTAAGGTTGTTGGTGCCAAAACCAAGAGCTGTTTGAAACACTTTTTCAAGAATAGCCTGTTTGCGCGTACCCCCGCCGTAGTCTTCATCTTCATCCATAGGGATCTCTATGAACTCCTGGATGTCTTTGTCTATCGGCGGGCGTCCAGCGGGATTGCCTGAGCGGCCTTTGGGCCACGGGGTGAGATTTGCGAGGCTGTTTGCGTTTTGTGCCATAAACTCTTTTTGTGTTCGGGGGTATTATATCAGGGTTTTGGGGAGGGGGGGTCGGAGCAAGACTCTCTGGACAGGCAAGACAAACACAGACTGAAACTGTGGACAGGGTGGACAGGCACGGAAGCAGACATATCGGACAAAGTGGACAGCGCGGACGAGATATGGAGCAATCACGGGGGTATGGGGAAAATCCCCGAATAAAAGAAGAGCCGTGCCGGAAGATAAAAGAAGCGAAAGAGACACAAGCGGCGAAGAGTCCGACAGTGAAGTCTAAAGATGGAGTCTTACGCTTTCTTCTCTTCCGTCTTGTTAGCGCCTGGTATCTTTAGCGGCTTGGGTGGCGGGAGCTTCTTGACGTAATCCTGGGTGCGCTCCCACCACTGTTTGAGGTGCGGAATAAGCGGGCTGGCCGGATTCTTCTGAGTGAGCTTGTCCACAACCCCCCCCGTGTAAGCCAGATCCTTGTAACGTTCCGACTCCACAATGTACTCGGTCAGCCAATCCGGAGCACCCATCATCGTCTCGATAAGCCCTTCCTCATCATCAAGGAACCCATCGGTGATAAAGTGATACGCCCAGCGGGGGGTAAGACCTCTCAACCCAAAATATTTAAACTCAATGTTTCTCTCGTAGAAATGCCGGGAGGACAGGTACGCGTACATCGGAGCCGTGGAGAGGATTTCCACGAAGTCCATCGTATCGGCGTCGGGAGTGAAATACAGGTGCAGGTAGGCCGCACCCGGATGCTTGTCTTTTTGGGTTTTGGCCAGTTGCATACACTGCGCGAGGATCTTTTCATCCTGGGTGTCTCCCCACGTCCGCAGGGCCCAGAAGGGATCCTTCATCAGATAGGCCAGATAGTTTTCGAAAGAGTCCCGCAGCGCGAACTTCTGTTCACGGGAGGCCTTTAACAGGTAGTAAAGCGCCTCTCCAGATGAGAGCACAGTTGGCTCCAGCGCCTCGGTAAATGCGCCATAGTTGGTAAGGAGTACCCTCAGGGCTGCCATGGGATCGGCTTTGACCGCGGAGAGCAGGGTGGAATTCTGCAGAACCCGTGGAGCCAGCGCGGCAGCTATTTCCGGAAACTGTCCGAAGACGGCTCCAGGAGCGATTGCCGTCGTGCTCTTGCCGTCCAAGACTTCCGCTATGCTCTTTAAATGGAATCTCGCGGCGCGCTCGTAGAGTCTGGCATCGGGAGGCGATACGAAATCAAAGATGGACAAGGCTTTATTCTTTATAATCATTTTCCTTCCTCCTCTTTTTTGTCGTTATCTTCATCTGTTTCTGGCTTCAGGTCTTTGAGGAGGGAGAGCGTGTCCAAGTCCGGTGCCGGACCATCCTTCTTGTTGATGGCTTTGACAAAGCTTCTGGCATTGATGCGCTGTTCTTCCTTCATGGAGAGATCACGGTTTTTCTCGAAACTGGCCGTGGCATCCTGGGGAATGGAGATGGTGCCGCCGGTTGCCAAAGCGTAGCTGGGGTTTCCCCCCTGCATACCTTTGGGGCCGATGGCCGCGCGTTCAAGGGCCAGGGCCGGGTCTCCCACGTGCTGCATCTCTTCTTCGCTGCGCATGGCCAAGTAGTCTGTCGGATTGACGGGAGGCACGAAGTTGGCTCCAGCCAGAGCCGCGTTGACGGCCTCCTGCGGGTTCTCCCGATAGTTCTGCATGGCTGCCTGGAGCTGTCTGGGAGTGACAGCGTCGGCGGAGAAATTTTTGTCCACAAGGGGAATGGGCAGGGGAGACGGGATGGAGGGTTTGGCTGCCACGCTTTTGTCCGGAGCCGCGGGGTGGCTGCCGACCACGGGAGTGGACATCGGAGCCGCCGTGATGGGAGCGGCGGTTGCGGTCTGGGAGGGCTGTGCCGTGACGGGAGGCACTGGTACGACCGGGGCGGGCTTGGGCGGCGCTGACGGAGCCGGTGCAACAGAGACTGCGGAAACTGTAGCGGTACCGCTCTGGGAAACCTGCATCTGTGAAGGGGGAGGGAATGGCGCGGCGGTGTTCTCGGACGGGTTGGATACTCTGGGCGCAACAACCTGTACGGACTTGAGCAACTTGTTTGCCCGAGCCTTCAGTTGTTCCGCGTCTCCGTAGCTGCTCAGTGGGGCGGCCGGTTCCAACGCGGGAGCAGCGGCCCTCGGTATTGCCGGGGCTGGAGCGGTGGGTACGGGAGAGGCTGCCGCCGTTGCCGTTGGGGCGGTAGTCGCGGTCGCCGGGGGCAGCAGTGTGTCTGCGGCGACCCCTGCTACCACGGGTTGCGGGGCCTGCATATGCACCGGCATGATGTGGTCGAAGAGATTGCTCTTACCTTGCTTGTGGGCGATATTTTCCAGATATCCCTGGAAGTAAATCTTCATTATTTGGGCCTTCTCGGTTTCGCCCTCAGGGGAGCCGATCTGGGCCGGCTCCAGCTGGCTCTGGCAGGCCTTGTCGGATCCGGTGCGTGTTCCATTGAACATGATGCACTCCCACATTTCCAGGTTGTAGAATTTATCCTTGGGGTATCTTGGTTTCTCCTCTTCCTTCTCGGTAAACTGTGGAGAGTGGTCGGCCGACCCCTTGGGTCCCAAAAACAGGTTTTCCAGGTGTATGGGCTTCTCGCCGCCCGCCGAACGGGTTTTCTGTTTTTTGATGCCGCAGAGTTGTTCGGCCTTTTCGGCGGTCTCCTTGTCGTTGGTGCGGAACCAGATTCTGCCGTTGTAGTTCTGCAGGTATACGTCGGAATTCTCCTTGCCCACCACCGAGATAATCCAGCTGTCGGCCTGGGTGGCGTTGATATTGAAGCATTTGCTTTGGCGGCACAGAGACATGAAGTGCTCGTCGCCGGCACCCTGCGAACCGCCCGCCACCACGTATTTCTGGCACTCGTCGTTAAGCAGCATGATCTTGCGTTTTTGATTGAGCTCGCTTCTGTGCATACGCGAGAGTATTACCGACTGGAAGTCCATCTTGAGCGCCGTGCCCAGAATCTTGGAGACCGTCTCGTACTCGTCGCCCGGGACCAGCACGAAGATCTTCCCTTCATTGATGCACTGTTCAAAGTCAAAGGTTTTGGGTTGGCAGAAGGAGTCCTGCAGGACAGGATCCTTGTTGAAAGAGTCGAAGGCGTTGGCCACGACTGAACCGACGATGGTCTTGGTCTTGCTGTCGTATTTGCCCCACTCCTCGGTAAAGTACTTGACAATGGTGGTCATGCGTTCGGCTTCCCGTTCATAGCCAACCCTGTCGCCGAAGTCCTCGATCTTGGCAATCTCGTCCTGTAGTGTCTTGATTTTGCCTTCGACAATCTTGACCTGTTTGCGGGCGTAGTCGTCCTGTTGGGTGATCTTGTAGATTGCCTGCGCCGTACACTGCGGGGTCTCATCGTAGGCAGCTCTCCAGAGTTCTATACAGCTGCCGATGTGCGCGCGCGCCCTTTTGTACCAATAGGCGTTTTCTCCGGTCTGCTTCTCGCCCTCAGCCAGGGTGCTGATAAGATTCAACCGCATGGCCGCTTCCGCCGGGGGTTTATGGGGCTCGACAATATTGTAGCGCAGCCCGTTGTCGATGAAGGTAACGCCATCGTAGACAAGGTTTGTGGGCCCCGCAATGATGATGCGCCGTCCATTTTCGAGCGCCACATGGGTCTCATTGAAAGCGGGAGTGTGGGTGACCCTTACCAGGGAGTCTCCCTGCCATCTCCAGCCCAGATAGTGCAGATTCTTGCCAGCTACGTCGAAAACCAGTTCTTTCAGTTTGGGCTCATAGGTCGTGAGCTTTCTTTTGCCGAAAGTAAAGACATTGACCGGGATATCGGTGCCATCCTTGAACTTTTTTCCCCTGATGAGTTCCCACGACTCAGCACCCGCGGAGGAGGGCTTGCCGTTCAGGTAAAAATAGAATCCTGTGGCCGGATCCTTGAAACGCACAATAGGCAGAAGGCAGTTGGGCCGGATGACTTGTATATCCTCAAAGACATTGCGGCCGCCTTTGTGCATATAGAAGATCATACCCTCGAAAAACTCGCCTTTGACGTCCAGACACAACCCGCCGATGTTCTCATATGGGCCGGGGGTGGGTTCATTGTAAATGGTCAGGAGCTGTTCGAGCATCGGAAAAATGGCTGCGGAGGTTTTGCCGGTACCGGTGACACCGGTGATCAGGACGCTGGTGCACAGGTCTTTCTCGGTAAAAACCATGTCGCCGATGGTGACGTGCGGTTCCTCGTCGCGCTTGAAACGTATGCTCTTGGGACGAAAGTCAAAGGTCGCGAGAGTCTCCACCTTGCCGGGTTTCTCTGGTTTGGCGGGAGCGGAGGAACTTTTGGGGGCCGCCGGAGCCGATGAGGCGGACGGGGCGGAAGTTGCCGAAGGTGCGCGGGGAATCAGCAGATCAGCGCCCTTGACAGCCATTCCTATCAGGATGCAGAGGCTTAACACCCACAACCCGGTCATCAGCGTTTCTGGAGTGGCCGGTACGCCCAAAGCCTTTATAAGGCCGCCAATGCTGGCGGAGTTTTGCCAAATGAGTCCCGTCTGGGGCCACAACAGGATGACCCAGAACAACATTTTGGCCACCCACTCCATGACGGAGTGGATCTCCACTGCGTCGGCAATGCGGCCAAATATTCTATCGAATGTTTCCCTCATTGAAGTAGTCGGGATGTGTTACGACCAGCCCGCGGCAAAAGGGTTTTAGGAGGACATAGGTGAGATAGGCGCACATGACATAGGCGGCTATCAGATGCGTCAGGTTGGCCGGGTAGAAGGTTTTTTGCAGGACGTCTGAGATAACGGGAACGTTGTAGAAGGCGTATTTAAAGGCCGCTGGTACCATCATCCATGTCAGGATGCCTCCTGCGGTTGGGGCCAGAAAGAGCACCCAGGGAGACTTGAGCGTCATGTCCTTGGCCATGAATACGACAAAGAGCCTGAACCACCGTTCAGCCGCTTCAAATAATGTTCGTTTCTTCTTGAGTGCCATGTTAATTTTGCCGTTATGTGCTAAACGGAACAAACAGGCAAAACATAAATATAAACTATGTCCAATCAAATATCAAGTTCTTTACCCATAAACATATTCTGGAGAGTACTCATATTTATCGGCCTAATACTGGGAGCATGGGTTGTTGAGCAGCAGTTGGTGAAGCTGGGCAAACTTCCGGCGGCTGTCTCTTCGGCCCCGCAGAAAGGTGCCTCGGCGGTGCAGTTTGTAAAACTACCCCGGTTCGGGCAAGATTCCTCGGTGTTGGACTACATCAATACGCAGATTGCCTCCGCCAAGCAGGAGGTGCTGGTGGCCGCCAGGGTGCTTAATTCTGCCTCCATCCTAAAAAACCTCAGAGACAGGGAGACAGCCGGGGTGCCGGTGTTTATGCTTTTAAGCCCCGATTGGCTCTCGACCAAGACCGGTACCGATGTCATATCGGTCATGCAGCAAAGCCAGATGTCAGGTATTTACAAGGATACCATGGTTTCGGGGTCCTATATCATCATCATAGATGAGAAAACGGTCATCATCTCGGATCTGCCATTTACCAAACGGGCCATGGAGCCCTCTGATGAGGCTTCCATACGCGCGTCGGCTTGGGGGTATCTGACCGTTATTGATGACCCTGCCTTTGCCAAGGGGTTGGCCGGGAGCATAAAGATGCGCATACAGGAACAAAATAAGATTCTATGAAGACCTACGAACACAGTGGGGTGCTCTTTGTCTCTTTGAATGCGGCCGAACACGTGGCCCTGACCCTGCCGGAGGGTATGCTTGACGACATCAATAAAGCGGGTGTGGCGCGCGAGGATCAGTTCATGTTTTTCGCCAACGAGGAAGGGTCACTTTTGCGGATCAGCAGGGAGGAGTACGAAATCCAAAGAAAATTTCCGCCGAAGTCGCCCTTTGACGAGCAACTCAAGAAACTTCTTAGCGAACACTTCCTGGCATCCGACAAATAGCATTCATGACAGACACTCCTCTAGTCAGCGAGCAATCCGCGGCCAAAGCACCTTATCGCCTGGCCGTGTTCTGGAAAGAGGACGCACGCACAAAAAAAACTTTTCTGCAGTACAGAGAGGTCCAGGTGAGAAATGACTCCGGGGAATACGAGTTCTATCCGCTGATTTTGTCGCGAAAACTGGAGGAACTTATGCTGGCCTGGGATGCCATCCCGACGATGGGCGGGGCTCTTGAGGCAAAACAGGCGGCTGTGGAGCAGGCGCGCGGATATTTCAATGAGGCACTGGACAGTAGCGACAATCCCCATTGCGAAGTATTTGTGGCGCAAACTGCGATGAACCACCTGACATCCCTGGAGCTTGCCTTCAACCTGATTTTTTTCGCGGACGCGCTACCGTTGTTCTTTGACCAGCCAACGGTTGCCAAGACACAGCAGACCGGCACGCTTTATCTGTGGATGGATCCGTACCTGGCGGGGCTGAGCGAGAGAAATCACCGCCCGTTGGATACGGAGGAGGCCAACTGGCCGATAAAAAGCGAAATGTATTGCTACTTTAAGCGCAAGAGTGAGCCGACGGTCAGTCCCCAGCAGCTGGCCAATGTGTGGAGAACCAGCGCGGCGCGGGTTGTCGAATTGGACGCGGAATGCCGTGGAAAACTCTGGGAGTGGCTCAAAGGGCGGCAATTCAGCGAGGAAGAGATACGGGCGCTGATTTTGCCATAATGGCCTGATTTCATTTGACTTTGGAGCTATTTTGAGACTATTTGAAACCATGATCGATTTTAGCAAACCCATATTAAAAATACGCCGAAAGTTACGTTCTTCGGGGGTACGGCGCATAGGTATATTTGGATCGATGGCTCGTGGCACGGCGCGCGCTGGCAGCGATATTGATGTTCTGGTGGACTTGGACCCCCAGAAGGGGACGCTGCGTGATTTATGCGATATCTCAGACGCGCTGGAGGTGGCTTTTGGACGGAGGGTTGATTTGGTCCCCTCAGATTCATTGGATAAATATATAGGACCTGAAATCCTTAGAACCGTCAAATATGTCAAAATTGATTAGTCCCTATCTGCATCACATATTGGATGAGGCGATATTTCTAGCGGAGACTTTTAAGTCACGAGCACAGGCGGATTTGTACGGTGATAGGTTGTTGCAGTTGGCCAGCGTGAAATCGCTGGAGATTATCGGAGAAGCAACAAAAAAGCTGCCGATGGAGTTTCGCCGGGCACATTCTCAAATACCCTGGCGTGTGATGGCTGCCATGCGCGATCTGTTGACCCATAATTATACAGGGGTTTCCTACGCGCGGGTGTATCGGACAATCATGGAGGATATTCCGCCCCTGATTGGGGAGATGGAGAAGCTTTTGAAAGAGATGAAGGAAGATTAAGCGTGCGGCAATTCAGCGAGGAAGAGATACGGGCGCTGATTTTGCCTTAGGCTTCTTACGCAACACACTCCTCGATTTCTCTGGTGGTAGCGATGACAGCCCTGCGTACTGTCGGACGCGCCAGACGGATGGCTGGGGCAGCCGTGCGGACTACTGGGACGGGTGTCTTGGGAGTAGCGGCAGCCATTTTGCGGGCAGCCTTCCGGCTGGGCATAACAGCCAGCAGTCCACCGCTGCGGATGGCTCTCTCGCGATAGGTCGGGCAGATCTGTGAGAGCTGGTAACGCAGCTTTCCAAGCGCCTCTTCCTCGATCTGGCGGATCCGTTCGCGGCTCAGATCGCAGTCTTCGCTGATGTCGCAAAGATTCTCGGACTCGCCGCCGTTCAAAAGGCCAAATCGTCTGTCAAGCACCATGATTTCGCGCTCTGTGAGGTGGGATGCCATGACTTGCTTGAGCATCTCGCGTTCCGCGCGGCTCTCGACCAGGCTGTCGGGGGAGAGCGCACGCGTGTCGGCACAGATATCATGGCCGACACGCTCATCCTCATTGCCTGCGGCATGATCCAAATACATAGGACTCTCGAAGAGCTTCTTCATTCTCTCGACGCGGTTGGCGGTCAGGCCAAACTTCCTGCCGATCTCCTTATGGCTGGGGCGGTAGCCGCTATTGCGCTGGCAGCTTTCCTCGTACTCAAAAATCTTGCGGGCAATGTCATAGTTGTTGGGATTGGCGGAAACCGGCGTGCGGTACGTATTCAGAACCAGCCGCATATGCCGACGAATATTGAAAGCGGCGTAATGGATGAAGCGTCCCCCCTTGGAAGCTTGGCGGCAATAGGTCTTCAAAGACTCCATGAGTCCGGAAACACCCGCTGCAAGGAGTTCTTCTATCAAATCGGTGGTACGCCCGAGGGAATGGGCCATCTTGATGACAAAGCGGAGGTTTCCCAAAACCATACGGTGAGTGGCGGCTTTGTTGCCTCTCTTGGCGGAGGCAATCAGCTTGATTTCTTCCACGGCTGTTGGAACGCTATGGCGTCCGGCTTCATTCATGAGGGCGTTAAGGCTGCGACGGTGGTAAGAGTAGGGGATAATCATAAAAAACAACGAGGCATACTTTAGCACTAATAGTCCCGAAGCATTAAGAAATTGTAAAAGATCATAATGCGTTGGTAACTAAGTAGTAACGTGGCCAACGGGCTATGAGGTATCAATAATGGCGTTAGGAGCCATGCGAGAAATCAGCGGAATGGGAGAGAAGAAGGGGAAACAATACGGCTGACAGTGGCCAATCCCTCCAGGGTTTTTCTTGTCTTCCAAGACAGCATAACATATAGTGAATACTCTTTTAGGGGAGTTAGCTCAGTTGGTTAGAGCGCCTGCTTCACACGCAGGAGGTCCAGGGTTCGAGTCCCTGACTTCCCAGTCTTCGTTCTCGCGCGTCATCCCAATATTGCCCGGTGTTTTCATATAAGACTTATTCGACGTAGAAGACCTATAGGATAGGCAGGAAAGTATGGTACTAGGACTTTTAGCTGTTGGTATTGCTTAATAATGTCTATAGTTCATGTCTATTATGGAAGAGAGAGTTCTTTGTATTTTTGGTAATAGCAACACCTGGGGTTCGCGTCCCGGTTGCTGGGCAGACCTGCTAAAATATCAGCTCATCAAAGAGGAGCTGCCCACGTTTGTGTACAACCTAGGCATTTCAGGTGACACCACGTCTGGGCTGCTTAAGAGGGTCGAGGACGAGGCCACCGCACGGAGACCAACCCATATTATCTTTGCCATCGGCGGGAATGACGCAGGCAGGTTGATTAAAACGGGCCGAAATTATGTTTTGCTCCCCCTCTTCAAGAAGAATATCAGCGCACTTTTGAAGGCCGCCAGAAAACATACTATGCGCGTTGCTTTCCTGGGAATGCTGGACATGGATGAAGCCAAGACGCGTCCGATACCATGGCAAACCACTTTCGAGTATGTTCTTGAGGATAGAATTGCCTATGACAGGGCACTACAAGGGTTCTGCCAAAAGAATAAAGTTTTCTATATTCCCAGAAGGGGGCTTCTAACACCCAAAGATTTCTACGATGGTCTTCACCCCACCACAAGGGGGCACCAAAAGATCTTTGAGAAGATTAAGAAACCAATTCAGAGATTCCTTCGCTCTGTGTAAGGTACAACTCTCTGCAGCACGACATTCGCTTATACTTCTTTAACGCTCCCCAAACAGTCATCAAATTTCTTGGCCATGATAAAATCTTTTTTTGTCAGGCCGCCAACGTCATGGGTGGTCAGTCTTAGAATGACCTTGTGATAACGAATCTCTATGTTGGGGTGGTGATTATTCTTCTGGGACAACTTTGCCACCTTGTTTACGAAATCGAAGGCCTCAGAGAAGTCCTTGAACATAAAAAGACGTTCAATCGCCCCTGTATGCTGCCCCCACAAAGGGATGTCCTTCATCGACTTCTTAATCTGCACTGGATTGAGTCCGTTCATTTTTTCTCATCGGGTACAAATTTTAGTGCCGCCGAATTAATGCAGTAGCGCAGGCCCGTTGGAGCCGGCCCATCGTCAAAAATATGCCCGAGGTGACCCCCGCATACGGCGCAGTGAACCTCCTCTCGAACCATCCCGTACGATGTGTCACGGGAAATAGCAACGACTGTCGGTTTCATGGGAGCAGTAAAACTGGGCCAGCCCGTGCCACTCTCAAATTTTTCCTTTGAAGAAAATAAAGGGGTTCCGCAGCCGGCACATACATAGGTTCCAGTCGCGTGGTTGTCCCAATAGGCGTTGTGAAAGGGGGATTCCGTTCCCTGCTGGCGCAAAACCCGATATTGCTCAGAAGACAGGAGTTGTCTCCACTCGGCGTCAGAATGGACAACCGCATAGCCACCCCCGATTTCCGCGTGAGAGGGTAGGGCACAGCCAGAATTAGGTTCTAGTCCGCATTTTGGAGTGTTGTCCGCCATAAGAGTAAGGGGAAGGAGCATGACAGCAAGAAGAGCCTTCATGTGGAGGCAATGTATCCAGCTCCGCGCAAATGGCAAATGCTATATATTCCCTGAGAGGATCTTTTCAAATAGAGGCAAGTATATTGGAAGACTCGGAAGGAAAAGCGTTTTTTCGGTCTCTGTCAGCTGCAAAAGCTTCCGAATCGGCCATGCGAAGAATCCCACAGCGGCGCCCTCTTCCACTTTTAGCTCCCCGGTGTCGCCTTGATAGAGATGCACATAGCACACCGTGAGGTGATTATTTGTTTTCTCATGGGTACAATAACGCCCCCCTAATTTTAGATCGTCCGGTTTTAACTTTAACCCCGTCTCCTCAAATGTCTCCATTAAAGCCGCCTCCATATAGCTCATGCCAGACGGCACGTGTCCGGCCACCGTTGCAGCCAGCAGATTTGGGTTGCTCTTCTTGGTTGGGCTGCGTTTTTGCATGATGATCTCCATCTCTGGCGTATAGAACCATACGCCGCACTCACGGTGCAGGAGCCCCTGGGCATGGACAACTTCCCGAATCTGCGAGCCGATCACGTGATCGTTCTCGTCAACAACATCAAGCAACTCTTTGCCGCTGTCTAACATTTCATTGTTTGCTTCTCTGTCGCTTTGCGGATTCTCAAATTCATGCTTTCCAGCCTGCCTGCAATGTCCCCATAGCCGCGTTCCAGCAGGTGGATGTTCTTGAGAATCGTGGTGCCATCCGCTATCGCCGCCGCAATTACATACGCCAGTCCCGCGCGCAAATCGGGGATCTCGATGGCATATCCGTCAGAGTGCAGCCTGCCACCGCCCATGATGATGGCGCTGTGGTTGTATCCTCTGTCCTTATAGCGACATGGAATGCTTCCCAGGCATTGGGTCGTGACCTGCGTCTTGGCGCCCAACTGATTGAGGGTCGCCAGATATCCGAAGCGATCCTCGTAGACCGTCTCATGAATGACCGATATGCCGCTGGCCTGCGTCAATAGGATTGCGAAGGGCTGCTGCCAATCCGTTGAGAATCCCGGATAAACATCCGTTTCGAAAAAGGTCGGGGAGAGGGTCTTTTTACGGAAGAACCGCATACTATCGGAAGAGACCAGCTCAATGCCCCCGCCCACGCTCAGGTAGTACGGTATGAAGTTGCCCAGGACGTCGGGTCGGATGCCCTCCACCGTGATATCCCCATCGGAAGCACAGGCCAGAGAGGCCAGAGAGGCCGCCTCTATCCGATCGCCCAGGATTTCCATGCGCGTTCCCGAAAGGCAATCCACGCCGTCGATCTTTATTTCGCGACCGGGCGTTGTGTAGATGATCGCTCCCATGCCCCTCAACATCGCGATCAACTCGCCAATCTCCGGTTCTATGGCGGCATTTGAGATGACGCTGCGCCCCTGCGCCAGCACTCCCAGGCACAAACAGGTCTCCGTGGCCATGACGCTGGGATAGGGGAGGTGAATGTGGGCCGCCCTCAGCCGTTTCTTTTTGCGGGCGATCATGAAACGATCAGTTTCCTCGACGATGCCTCCGAATTTTTGTATCGCGTCCACGTGAAAATCCACTGGCCGCGCCCCTATCTTGCAGCCGCCCAATACAGGAACGCTCACTTCGTCAAAGCGGTGCAAAAGCACAGCCAGAAGCAATATCGGCAGGCGGTTGGTGCCCGAATGGGGCAGCGGCACACAGGGATTTCTTACCGTCGACGGATCTATGACCATCATGGTACCGCTCTTTTTGTGTATCGTGGCGCCCACCGCGGCCAGCATCTCCAACGTGATTTCGGTATCCCCAATCGGGGGAACATTTGTTAGGGTTGTGGGCGAGTTCCCTAGAAGGGAGGCCACCATCACTTTAGTCGCGCAATTTTTGGCACCGTAACAGCGGATCTTGCCGGCAATAGGACGCCCACCAGTAATTTCGTAGCAGGCGGTGGGACTGGGGTTCAAAGAGGGGGATTTGGCCATAGGGCAATCCTAACAGATTATTTCACCAATCCAAATAAAAAACTCCCCGCCTTGCAGCGGGGAGTTTTGTCAGGTAACTGGTCTACGCCTGCGGAGGCCTCGGACTCCTTCTGGGACCGCCGCCCCCTCTACCGCCGCGAAAACGTCTGCGGCCACCGCGACGAAAATCACCGCGCGGCCCGCCCTCACGATATCCACTCCTGTCGTAACGCCTCTCGCCGGAATAGGAGGTCTCAGGAGACTTCTCCGGCTTTTTGCAACCAAAAAGACTTTTGAAGAAGCTCCCTATTGAAGCAAGAATGCCTTTGGGGGGAGTTTCCGGGCCCTTCTGACTGGAATGGGAACACCCGCACGATTCCTTACGGAATTCTCCATCTTTGCGGCGATACTCGCGGCGCGAATCATACCTTCTATTTTCGCGTCCGGGGCGCTCCCTGGAAACCCTGTCTTCTGAGGAAGCGCTGTACTCGGTGGCACGGGGAGCGTTCTCCGAGGCATATTCTATCTGGCGGGAACGGTCCTCTTGGGAAGAGCCCTCCGGATTGGACACAGGGGTTTCTTCCGGGCTGGAAGACTTCTTTGAGGAAGACGCATCTACAGGCTGCGCGGAAATGCTATTCTCTGCGGTGGCTGGTGCGGACGATACATTGGAGCTGGATGGCTCACTCTTGCGCGAAGACCCCTTCATGAAACGTGTGGCGTCAATGACGTCATTGTTGGTTGGGGGTGCTGGCGGTACATATTGCCATGATGGCTTGTTTTCGGATGTCATAACGGAAAATATAGGAGCCATTATATCAGTTGGGAGCCTATTGTAGCAATCTTAATCAAGAGGCTATCCTATGCTGCCATGAATGCATAATATGGCCGCCGTATAAATCAAATGTTAAATTATCTGTCTCTCGTGCCGTAGTCGTATGAGTATGCGCAAGAGCATCACACCTTCGGGAAAGGAGACCTTTTTTGAGGCAGACGAGCTTATCGTCAGCAAGACAGATTTGCGCGGTATTATCACATACGCCAACGATGTCTTCTATAAGACCGCTGGTTATACTGAAAAAGAGCTTTGGGGACAGCCTCATAACATCATTCGTCACCCGAATATGCCCCGCTGTATCTTCAAACTGCTATGGGATACCGTCCAGGACCAGAAGGAAATCTTCGCATATGTATTGAACCTGGCCAAAAATGGAGACCATTACTGGGTATTCGCCCACGTTACCCCCAGTTACGATACACAGGGCAAACATGTGGGCTATCATTCCAGCCGCCGCGTGCCTTATCCGGACGCTCTCGAAAAGGTCGTACCCCTCTACAAGACTCTGCTGGCCGAGGAGAGCAAATATAACTTTACTGATGAAGGCATGACAGCCAGCACCAAAATCCTGACGGATACCTTAAGCAATGCCGATATGGATTACTCCCAGTTTGTCTTCAGCTTGTCTCGGGAGACATGCCTCGACGCCTCCTTAAATTGAACCCCATGCTCTTCAAAACCACCAAGCCAGACACCCAGCAATCCAGCCAGGCCACTGCCGAGGAAATCTCTCAGATCACGACGGTGTGCGAACGTGCGGCTCATGGCGATATGGAAGCGCGAGTGCTGGCGATCAATCCGGCAAGCCCACTGCGGGAGACCGCCCTCGCCATCAATCGTCTGCTGGACTTTACCGACGCGTACATTCGCGAAGCGGCGGCCGCGATGGAAAACTGCAGTCAGGACCGCTTTCACAGGCCCATCCTTCTGCGCGCCATGCACGGCTCCTTCCACAAGAGCTCGCAGGTAATCAATTTTGCCGGCAAGAAAATGAGGGAGAGCAGCCGGCAAATGGAGCACGTCGAACAGCTGGCTTCCGCCACAGCCGAAAAAGTAAGCTCCGTTGCCGCCGCCTGCGAAGAACTCAGCGCCACCACCACGGAGATCTCCCAGAAAACCAAGTTTTCCAGCCACGAAAGCCAGCAGACTGTTACTGTCGTCAAAACGGCAGAAAGCTCGGTCAAACAGTTGCGCGAGGCTGCCCTTAAAATCAACGATGTCGTTTCCCTGATCAGCAACATCGCCCGCCAGACCAATCTCCTGGCTCTTAACGCCACCATCGAGGCAGCCAGGGCAGGGGAAGCCGGGGTCAGTTTCGCGGTGGTGGCAACCGAGGTCAAGAAGCTCTCCAATAACATTGCTTCCGCCACTCTTGACATCAATCGACAGGTCGCGGATATGCAGAAAACGATGGGGAACGTCGTCGAGATCATACAATCCATCAACAAAAGCATGGCCGACTCGTTGAAGAGCGTAGAGGATATTGATATGTCCGTACGCGAACAGGTCACAGCCACCAATGATATCGCGCAAAGTCTCTCGGCCATATCCGCCAATAGCAATGAGGTTTCTGACAGCATTGCCGAACTCAAGAAGATGAAAAGATAGCCTGTGCTTAAGAGTAGGGCCTTTCATTCCGTTAGGGGTGCGGGGGATCATCAATTGCCATGAGTGATTTAGACGACAACATCAAGCTCTTCCGCGTAACGGTTTCCGATCCGGTTTCTGGAGGGAGACTGACCCGCAAAGTAATGGCGACTTCGTCGCGGATGGCCGAAAACATGGTACCAGCCGGGGAGAGCGACGTTGTTACCGTGTCTGAATTGAGCGGGTTGGAAGCAACTTTCGTCTTCAAAAGTCATCCCAAACTTCCAAAGATCAAAGACCAGCGAAACTTCTTCAATGGTATGTCGAGAGCCATGAATATCAATCCAGATCTGGTCCGCTCATTGGAGCTGACGATCCCAGGCATACAAAATCACTATTTTCGACTCAGCGTGGCGCAAATTATAGAGGATCTGCGCGACTACGGCGAAGATGTTCAGACTGCCATGGGAAGGTTCCGTGAGATTCTCTCCAACGACAAAATTGCCATGTTGCAGGCGGGTGCCCAGAGCGGCGAACTTTCCACCATCTTCAAAAAAATTGCCCTCAATGTTGAAAAACAGTCTGGCGTAATGAAGAAGGTTTCTTCGGCATTGGTGTATCCGGCCATAGTGTTGGTCATGGGTGTGATATGCGTTCTGGTCTTGTCTTTTACCCTGTTTAAACAGCTGAAAGGTATGTTTGCAGCCTTCCACGCCAAACTGCCGCTCATTACCCAGATATTCATGGGAATGACGGATTTTCTGGCCGCAAACTGGTGGTGGGCTTTGCCTGTCATCGTCTTGATCCCGGTCATCTTTTTCAGGAACGTCAATAAAATGTACCGCCAGGCATGGGCTCAGGATCTCGTGGACCGCAGTAGATATCTGCGCACCCTTAATTGGAAAATGAATATGGCCAGTTGCTTGGGTGGATTAAGCCTGATGCTAAGCTCTAATGTGCCTATACAGAAGTCCCTTGAGCTGACCTCTATCATCACCGACCACATCAAGATCAGACGCTTTTTCAATGAGATCGAAAAAGGTATTCTGGCGGGTATGACTGTCGACGAGGCCGCCCAGAAAAACTCCATGTATCTGGGAGAAGAAGCACTCACCTTCCTCTCACAGATACGGTTGGGAAGTCAGACCGGAAATTTGGAGAAGATCATTAGCAAAATGGCGGAACTTTATGAAGAGGAAGTGGACGAGCAGGTCGGTATGCTTTCGCAATTCATAGAACCAATCATCCTCGCGGTGCTGGGCGGATTCGTTGCCTGTGTGGTGCTCTCGGTCTATATGCCCATGGTCACCCTCTATCAGGCGGTGCTTTGAAGGCTATCTGGAAAGGTCCACACCGGGATTCCTAGAAATCGAGGCACCACGCGCCACTATCTCTCCCATCGCCTCCTTTACTGGAGTCGTAGGTTCCAGACTTCTCACAGCTCTGGTGGCTGCTGTTAATGTTAGTGCTCTTAGCTCCGGCATGACTCTATTAGGGGCTGACCTAGGTAATGGGTGTATAATAGACACCTAGATGAATAAAAGTCATTACAAGATAAGCAGATATAAACAAGACCGGCTGACAGAAATGTTCGTGGCCGCAGCAACGGCTCG